>Ga0214543_1010392_pt1 | contig 13824 bp, 11 predicted proteins | sample CNSS2metaG_FD_160094 | JGI IMG/M metagenome (GOLD analysis project Ga0214543, IMG submission 160094) | Root nodule microbial communities from cowpea collected in UCLA plant growth center, Los Angeles, California, USA - CNSS2 | ecosystem: Host-associated > Plants > Roots > Nodule | place: USA...
TATATATATATATATATATATATATATATCATTGATTGGTGGATAATGAAGACCATGCAGCTATTTCTATTTCCGTGTGAGTAACGTGGTAGCACAACCTTATTTTCTCTTTCTCATTCTTTCATAATCAATGTGCCATGTTTTTGGGTTGATGTGTGGACCACATTGGTTGTTTTAAAATTCCTATCACATATTAGATGACTTATTAAAAAGGCCATGGGACCCATATATGAATTTGGGTTCCATTCTTGATGTTTTGTGGTGCAGACTATACGTGAATTATGTCTTAAAGTTAAGCTTGCGGGTTTTTTATATATATTATGTTAAGACTTATGTGTTATATAATATATTAAAGTACTTTCCTTATAGACTTTACGTAAATGCATTGTTTATAGTAATTGTATGTAGAATTGTATATAAAGGAATATTAGAATATATATACGTTAACAGGTAGCAAGAATATCTTGGTTTTATTTATTAAACGTATATATATTTTGGGTTTGGTATTATAAATAATTAAAGTATATTTATTTTATATATATAAATTATAAAAGGTCATGAAATCTAACCCATCTTGAGGGGACCACAATGGGTATTCATAATATTTTGAATATTGATGTCACTATGATTGAACACATATATTTGTATTCTGGAATTGTGTGCCTTGAACGTTGGTTCATTAGAACTTATGTTATGAAGTGCATAAACTAGTAAATTCGCATTACTAGTATAGTGCCTAGCAGTGTGGATTAAACCGCCAGGTGATAGCTACCAACAGGGAAATCTTGGAGTGCATAGTGTTTGACGGTGAGAATAATTCTGCCAGGCAATAGTTGTGTAGTCAGTGGCCACTGGAACGCGTGGCACCTGGCTAGTGACAAGTTTCCCATCTCTAGTGACAAGTCACACAATCATCACTAAACACAAACAGAAAGGGTGATCTTAAAAGAAATAAACATGCATAAATAATAACATAAAGACCTCACCCAAATGAATTTAACATAACAAGTTTCTCATTTGTTGACAAAGATTGATTAAAAGATTTTGATGTTGATAAAGATGCTGAAGAAAACACTTGGAGATATTGAAGACAATATAGTTTATGTTTAAAGATTCTTATTGTAATAGACTTAAATTTTTTCTAGTTAGGTGCTTTTTCTAGTTAGGTGCAAAATTGGTAGAACAACAGCCAGCTCGCAACTCCTCTGAGAGAAACTCATTTTTTTGCAATAATCAGTATGTTAATCGATTACCAACTTATAATAATCGATTACCAACTCAAAAAAATCTATTTTTCAAAACCCACTTAAGATAATCGATTACCACGAATGGTAATCGATTATCACTGACAGTTATAACTTGGCTCTTGAAAAACGACTTGAAATAATCGATTACCATTTCTGGTAATCGATTACCACTGGCAGTTATAAAAATATTTGTTCAAATTTGTACATGAGATAATCGATTACCATTTTGGGTAATCGATTATCCTTGGCAGTTTCAGCTAAACTCTTCATTTCTAACTCAGCCTGCGAAAACCTCTTTAAATAGAACTCAGTTTCCAAACTTACAACTACCTTTTTAAGATTCAGAGTTCTTGTGCTGTGACTACAAAGTGTTGCTCTGTGAGATTCTTAAAAAATAGCTTTGAAAAGCCTAGTGTGAGTGAGTGATAACTTTTTCTAAGTGAGTTCTTAGAAGATTGAGTGTTGCGTTATTGCTAGGAAAGTTGGTCATCCTCTGTGTGATTCAGGGGGAGCTTTTTGTTCATCTCTTGTGGTTGTTCAAGAGAGGTGTTTTCTAATCCTTACTCTTTTATAATCTATTGTAATCTGATTATTATAGTGATTGAGATAATGTCTTTGTTTAAGAGATTAACAACTGGACGTAGGGTCTTTTGATCTGAACTAGTATAAATATCAGTGTGCATCTTCCTCCCTTAACCTCTTTATTTATCTGCACTTGCATTTAAAGTAATTGTGATTTTAAGTTAATCATTTAAATTTTGAGAAAAATTTTAAAACCTGTTAAGACTTATAAAAATTCAATTCACCCCCCTCTTGGTTTTTGACCAAAGATTAAATATTCTGTTACGCGATACCAACACCATTCTTAAAGACCTTTATACCCCGAGGTACATATGTAACCCTAGTCTCATAACCTATATAACATTAGCACATCCAATCATATCGTGTACACACTAGACCATGGCCTTAAGGATGTCATATGCTTCCACAAACTTGTTTGCTCATTGTCCAACCTCTACAAACCTCCGCACTCTTAGTCCAACACACATGAACACATATAGTTACGAACCTCCCCGCTCGTAACACTCTCAAGTGTTAACACAGAACATATGAACCTTCCCGCTCGTATCCCTACTATCAACAACCAATTTTGTTCGGGTGAATATATTTATTTTTAGAAAAAAAAATAAAAAATATTTTTTTGATTGACGGTAGGGAAGAAAAAAGAGGTGAAATAAGTTTTTATTTTAATTTTCAAACTTTAATTATACCATGAAAAAAGAAAAGAAGAAGAAGGAAGAATCCAATTTGTTTTTAATTGTCGCACCCTTTTCATGAGCCCAAATATTTTATACACATCTTCACCCCTACTATTTGCTATTTCCACTCCTCACATGACATGTCAGAAAAGGATATTTTAAGATCTTTGTTTATAGGGAAGGGTATAATTTTAATTATTAGAAGCAATATTCTTCACAATAATTAAAATAAATATCTTGATTTTATGCTTATGTGATGTGTCTCATCATGTTTTTTTAAGTCAGAGAAGATATTATTCTAATTATTAGAAGAAATATTCTTCATAATATTTTGAATAAATATCTTGATTTTATGCTTATGTGATGTGTCTCATTGAGATTTTTTCAATCAAAGAAGATATTATTCTAATAATTAGAGACAATATTTCTTATAATAATTATAATCAATATCTTGGATATTATGCGATGATTTATTTTCTATAACGTGTTTCATCGGGACTAATTCCTTCCCCATATATTTCATTATAATTAAAGACTAGGATTTCAGTGGCAATTAAAGGTGTCTATATAAGCACAAAATCTCTCCAATGCAAAACATAGAAAAAAGTTTGACACTCCTCTTTTTTATTATTACTAAAGCAGACATGCAAAAGGGATCACCTCACTAATTCAAGGTGTTTATTAAAGCACAAAATCTCTCCAATGTAAAACATAGAAAAAAATTTGACACTTCTCTTCTTTTTTATTACTAAAGTAGATATGCAAAAGGGATCACCTCACTATTCTCTTAGTCGGGATTTGCTCTGTTCATTGCCTTGAAAGGTAACTTTTTTTTTTTCTTCTAATGTTATTCATGTATTGGTGAGCATAGTAAAATTAATGGGTGGTGAATCCTGATTTCATTATTCTTTTACAATATCAAGTGTATGACTAATTGACTCAATATACTGCTAAATGCGTTTGGGGTCTAATGTTATGTAATTATGGGACTGAATTCATGATTGATATGTGTCGTATGACAACATTATAAACTCCTTCGCAAGCTTTTAATTCTCCGCTTTTTAAAAATTAAAAATTAAAAATTATATCATTTCTTTTATATAATTATTGAATATCATGTCAAGTCTTGGATTTGCTTGATAACTCAAACACTCCTTCGTAGATGTGACCAAATTTAATTTTTATATCAAAGTTATAATGATGTGAATTTTGATATATTATATAAAAATATTTAATAAAAAATTTGAATTTTAATATAAAATTAAATTTGGTTTCAATTTGGAGAGGGACCAAATTGGTTCATGTTAACAAAAATTGGGACTAAATTGAACAAAAATAACAAATATAGGGACCAAATTTAATATAGAATATTGACTTTGACACGTGGCACGCTGCTGGGTTGACATGTGAACATCTAAAAAAATTTTAAATAGTAAAAAAAATTAAGAAAAAAACAAAAAAAAAATCAAAAAGAAAATTCAAAAAAACCACAAAGTGACACATGGCAGTAACTATTCATGGTCATTAATAATTTAAATGGTGTTAACAAAAAATTTAAAAAATTTAAAAATTTAAATAAAAATTTAAAAAAATTTAAAAAAACCATAGATTAACATGTGGCACGTCGGTAACAGCGTTAGTCAACTCCGTCTGAAAGGGACCTAATTGAAACACTTTTTTAAAAATTGGGATGCAATTGACACTTTTTTAAGAGCGGGTACCAGATTGACACACATCTATCAAAGTGGGTACCATCTGAGTAATTAAACCCTTGATATTATAACAATGTTAGCAATACATGACAAGCATTAGGAGTAAAAAAATAATTTACCTTTCAAGGTCACGAATAGAGCAAATCCGACTGAGAGGAAAAAATAATTCTTTCCTCATATAATTCTAATGAAATATATGAGGAAAGAATTGGTCCCAATGAAACATATTATAGAAATTAAATCGTCGCATAATATCCAAGGTATTGATTATAATTATTAACAAAATATTGCTTGTAATTACTAGAATCATATATTTTCCGGTACATGAAGATCATGATCGAATCATAACATAATATTCATATAGTTGATTCTAATTATTATAAGGAATATTTTCTTCCAATTATTAAAATCGTACCATTATCTAAAAGAGATTATTATCAGGAATATTTGCTTCTAATTATTAAAATCGTACAATTTCTCTAAAAAACATTATTACCTGGAATATTTGCTTCTAATTACTGGAATAATATCTTCTTTGACAGAAAAACTCAATGAGACACATCACATAAGCATAAATTCAAGATATTTATTCTAATTATTATGAAGAATATTGCTTCTAATATTATACCCTTCTCTACAAACAAAGATTATAAAATATCATTTTTTGACATGTCATATGAGGAGTGTAAATAGCAAACAATGGGGGTAAAAATATGTATAAAACATTTGGACTCATAAAAAGAGTGTGACAATTAAAACAAATTAGATTCTTCCTTCTTATTTTTTCTCTTTTTTTTCTTTTTTTTATGGTAGAATTAATGTTTGAAAAGTAAAAAAAAAAACTATTTTCATCTCTTTTTCCTTACCTACCATCGATCAAAAACATTTTTTTTATTTTATTATTTTTTTTTAACAAAACAAATGCATGGTTGGCAGTTTAGTGAGTGGAAAAAGGGGTGAAATAGACAAAGGTAGGGGTAGGGATGGCAATAGGGTGGGGCAAGAATGGATTTCGCTATCCCATACCATCCCCATTCACATTTAAAACACTTATCAAACTTTAATCCCATCTCCACAGGGTAATGGGTATAATCTCGTACCCATACCCATACCTATTTTCTTACTACTTCAATATTAATTTTAATTAATTTTTATAAAATAATAAAAAATTACGGTAAAGGAAATTGTTCCTACGTAGAACAAATAAGATATGTCATATACAAATACCACCTTACCTCAATCCACAACCTCTCTACTTGGCTTCTCCTCGGCTCGTGCATGCTTAGAATCCAGCGTTATCTGTGGAGAAGACTCTGACGATCAAGTCAGCCAAAAAGATTCTCAGAAAGTCAAATCTCATGATTAAGGGATTAATGAATGCATACTCTTAATTGTTGGGGTCCATGCATCTTTGATGTGAATAAGGACGTAGTTCATGGCCAACTCATAAGCGAAGTCGAAACTTGTCCTGAGGAAGAGGCAAGGAGGATGGCAGTCGTTGAGGATGTGAATGCTGAAGAGGCAGTGGTTGCGGAAGGTGGTAATGAAAAGGCAGCTTAGAATATATGCTTTATGTTTTCTATGTGTTATTAATCCTAAGTCTGTAATAAACCATACACTATTTTTCTTTCTTTTTAAATATGATGCATGTTCCATATATATTTGTTGTGCGGTTGATGACGATAGTATATTTTTTACGAACGCGCTTGTTGAATGTTGTTGGTGTGGATTTGTTACGTATTCGGTATGTTGCTTCATTAGGCCGTTTTATTTGAATAAGTAGTATTGGCGTTTGTAGATGAATTTGAGTACTTTTGTGTGTGTAAGTTATGAGTTGTAGTATTTGACCCAAGCTGCTTCAACCTAGGCCGCTTACTTGTGTTAGGGGTAGGGTACTTAAACAATTAAACCATATAAAGGGTGTGACCCAGGCCGCTGACTTGTGGTAAGGGTGGGGATATTGATTAATTGAACCATATAAAGGGTGTTCGACCTAGGCCGCTTACTTGTGGTAAGGGTAAGGAACTTAAACAATCAAACCGTATAAAGGTTATTCAACCCAGGCTGCTTACTTGTGGTAAGGGTGGGGAACTTAAACAATTAAAGTTAGATAAAGGGTGTTCGACCCAGGCCGATTACTTGTGGTAAAGGTGTGAATTTAAACAATCGAAGCTAGATAAAGAGTCGAGCGTGTGATAAAGAACTCTTTGTTTTATTCATGGATTTTGGGGTGCCTCATTAAAAACTCCTTGGCCAAAACCCTCCTTAGGGAAAAATGCCAAGTGAGGAAAAAGAATACACCCAGGGTTACAAGTATTCGGTACAGTAATCAGTCTAACTGAAGTAGAATTTGAGATGAGATACATTCCACGTGTTCGATATCTCTTCCCCTGATAGTTGTTCAAGCTTGTAAGTGTCGCCTCCTACATCATCACGTATTCGGTAGGGGCCATCCCAATTAGCGGATAATTTGCCATCCTTCTTTCTCGCGCTGATGGCCATTCTCCAGACTAGGTCTTCTTTTACAAAGGATCGCATGCATAAATTCGCATTATATCTTTTAGCTGCTCTCTGCTTAACTGCCATGTTGTGGATTTGTGCCTTGTCTCTTAATTCGGGTAGTAGGTCGAGGTGGGTGCACATATTTTGGTGGTTCTGGTCTGGGTTGTATAGTTCTCGGCGTAGAGATGGTTCGCCAATTTCTATTGGAATCATGGTCTTTGCGCTGTATACTAGGCTAAAAGGGGATTCATTTGTTGCGGATTGGGGGGTACATCTGTAGGCCCACAATACTTCCAATAATTCTTCTTGCCACCGGCCCTTGGCGCTATCCAATCTTTTTCGCAATTCTACTAGTATAACTTTGTTGGTAGCTTCAGCTTAGCCATTGGTCTGCGGATGTTCTACAGAGCTAGTTACGTGTTTGATGTCGAGGCTGGTGTAGAACTTAGCGAGCTCTTTGTCTATGAATTGTCGACCATTGTAGGTTATAATCGTATGTGGTACGCCATAGACTTGTTGAGCTGTGATGGTGGCCAATGGTTTGGCTTCTATTTATTTGGTGAAGTAATCAATGGCTACTATTAAAAATTTCACTTGGCCTTTTCCCGGGGTAAAGGGGCCAAGGATGTCCATTCCCCACTTTGCAAAAGGCCATGGGGAAAGTATGGAATGGAGTTGTTCTTGCTTCTGATGGATGAGGTTGCCATGCTTCTGGCATGGTATGCATTTCTTGACAAAGGTGTGGCAATCCGCCTCCATGGTTGGAAAGAAGTAGCCGGCTCTGAGTATTCTGGTGGTCATGGTTCACGCGTCGGAGTGATATTCGCATATGCCTTTATGCAATTCTCTAATTACGTATAGGGCTTGCTCAGTTGTGACACATTTAAGGAGTGGCTGACCATATCCGCGTTTGTATAAGTCGTCCCCTATCATTGTATACCGTGCTGCTTTAGCCAGCCAGCTCTTGTCAGCATCAGGTGGGGGGTTACCGGTTTTGAGATACTAGATGTAGGGAGTTGTCTAGTTGTCAGCGGGGTTCGTGTCCAGGTTTAGGCAAATGTTTGTTGTAGATGGTGCGGATAATGTTTGTTGTAAGAAGGATTTGTGTTGGCTTTTTAGCTTAGTGTTGGCTAGTTTAGATAGGATGTCGACCCTAACATTTTTGCTTTTGGGGATGTGTTTGACGCATAGACGATCAAAAGCGATTTGGATGACGCTACAGACCAGCTGATAGTATTGTAGGAGGGTAGGGTCTTTCATTTGGAATTCGTCATTTAGATGGCCTATAGTGAGTTTGGAGTCGGTTTTGCACGTGAGTGTTTTGACGCCAACTTCGCGTGCGAGGGATAAGCTGGCTAGGATGGCTTCGTATTCAACTTGATTATTGGAGGTTTTAAAAGCGAAGTAGAGGGATTTTTTGATGAGGATGTCGTTAGGGCCTTCAAGGAAGATACCGATTCCTACACCCTTTGGATTTGAAAAACCATTTACATAAAGTGTCCATCAGTCTTCTACTGGGGTGTGTTGTAGATCATTGATGAAGTCGAGAAGGCATTGAGCTTTGATACAGGTAAGACCATGATATCGTTTCTCAAGAGACTCGTGTATACCAAATAATTGCGTAAATAATGACAAATTTAAACTAAAGAATACATCCATAATTTGGGTTTTTGTGTGCAAGAAAGTAAATATTTCATAAACAAGTAAAAGGTGAACTTGGATTTTTGAAAACTCTAGAAGATGGAAAAGACTAAAAATGCAATGGATTGATATTGTTGGGATTAGACTTCACCTATTTCACTCTCATGTAAATAAAACAATAAAACTCTTCTCCATTAAATTACTAATGTCAATCCACAAGTCTACTCAAACCCTAATCCCTTAGTTGAATGAGCCTAGGTTTCCTTATTAAGAGTCAATTCCCTGAACCCCTAACTAAGCAAACCCGTTTTACAAACTAGGGTTTAAGACAACTAATGGGTCAAGTTCCATTCCTAGATACAAGTTCCATTAGGTATCCGATGTAGGATTATCTTGTTCCTTTTAGAATATTATTGAATATGGTGATGGTTGATTAAGAAAACCAAGGAAATCCCCACTAGACATTAAGATAGCAAGCCATCTAGATGTGAAGGTTCCTTTCCAAGGTTCTAGAGAAGAGAATAATGGATTGATTAAAAACAAAAAAGAATGGACAACACATAAAAAGAGTAAAACTCAAGTCACACACACAAAGAAAGAAGAAAGCATAAAATGGAAAGGAAAGGAATGATAAAAATGTGAGAACCACGACACTACAAGGCTAGGCTAGAAGAAGCCATGGCAACCTTGTAAATGAGTGGATGTGTGTCGCCACTTGAATCAAGATTCAAGATAAGGCTTGAAAGAACTTCACTCCCTAAGTAGGAAGACTCTCACAATGGTTGATACACAAAGGTGTTTAATTTCTCCAAAATGTTCAACCCTTGTACAAGTGTTAGAGGTCCCTTTAAATAGAAGTGTCTAGGGGCCTCTTAGTAAAAACAAATAAGTTAAAAAGGATTATAATGCAAATAACAAAACCTAGAGTCTAGAAAGTAGGTCAAAAAGGGAGCACATGGACACATTCTAGAAGCCTTCTTGGCCAAGGCAAGGTGGATGCTCCTTCAAGATGTTTCTAGACTTATTGGAGGCCAAGGCATGTGGCCATCCTTTCTAGATTTTTTTAGAAAGCTTTGCTACTTCTCTTTCCTCCACATGTGCTCTCCAAAAGCCATCTAAATGGGTCACTTGTCCGTCCTTGCCCCACCTCTTAATGAACCTACAAACACAAGTTAATTTTGAATTAGCATGTTGGCTTTAGGTTAAGCTAATCCTTTGAGTCAAGTCAACCCAAAGTCAAGGTCAACAAGTCAACTTAAAAATAGTCAACCAAGCCAACTTAATGAAATTTTAAACTAAAGAAAATAAAAGCAAAGGAAGGGATCAAGGAACTCCCTTTCTTCTAAGCGTGTGCCATGGGCGATCATCCTTGGTAGGGATCAATCCTTCATCATTCTTCCCTTGTGGAGAGAACTTGACCTCAAATTCTTGAAGTCATTGTTGATGGAGCTTTACTTGAGTTGATGAGAACTTTCTTCATTTATTAATGATTACATCCCTAGTCATGGAGATGCCCTCTTTCTTTTTAATGCCACTCTCCCTTTCTTGCTTGTGTTTTTGTTCATCTTTCTTTGTTTGGGAAGAGAATGAAGAGTGGTGTTGCACCTCTTGCTTTGAAAAACTCTTTTTATAGACAAGTAACTCCTTGGTGAAAGCTTGCCCTTTTTCTTTTTCTTTTTCATCTTTTATTTTATTTTTGTCCTCATTTTCTTGTGGAGGTGGGAGAGGTAGGATTGTGAACTTCTTTCCTGGAGAAAACATAGGTGTATGCATGGCCATCATAAACAAATTTTCTATCAAATTGCCATGGCCTACCTAGCAAAATATGGTTGGCTTCCATAGGCACAATGTCACATAATACCTCATCTTTAAAATTGCCAATTGAAAAGTTAATGAAGACTTGTTTAGTTACTTTTATTTCTTCTTCCTTAAGCCATGATATCTTTTAGGGTTTGGCATGAGGAATGGTTTTCAAGGCAAACTTGTCCACCACCCTTGGGCTAGCCATATTTACACAACTTCCACTATCTATGATGAAGGGACATATCTTGTCATTGATAAGGCATCCCCCATGGAAAAGGTTTTGTTTTTGAGAATGATCAAGTTCTTTGGGAACTTGCCCTAGTTGGCGCCTTACCATTAACAATCCACTTTCAAGGTGTTTAGTCCTTTCAATTGAAGAAGAAGTGTGGGAAGAGCTACTTTTAGGGAAAGAGGAAGAAAAATGTTCACTCTCATCATCAGTCTTCTTTAAGACCATTGTCCTCTTGATTTTGCAATTCAAAGCAATGTGTTTATACCCCAAACATTTAAAACATTTAATGGAACTTGATCTTTGAGAAGTGGAATGGTGAGTGTGACCACTTGGTGACTTATTTTTACTTGATGGTGCTTGGTGAGACTTAGAAGGAGATTTATCATGATTCTCTTTAGCTTTTCCCTTCCATGAGTGACGATAGTAGTTGTTTGGTGAGTAACTTTTCCTTGCTTTATTCTTTCTTTTCAAATGAGTTTCAATCCTAAGGGCAAGTGTGAAAACATTTTGAAGAGTGGAGTACTCATACAACTCTACTTGGTCTTGTATGTCTCCTCTAAGACCATTCACACACCTTTTCATTTTTTCTTTGTTAGTTTCTTTTATTCCAACCCTAAACATTTGATACTCTAATTCTTTAAAGTACTCACTCATACACATAGAACCTTGGTGAAACCTTTGGAGCTTCAAAAGAAATTCCTTCCTATAGGAGGGAGGAACAAATTTAGCGCACAAGAGTTTTAATGTCCATCCAAGAAGCCGCGAGTGGCCCTTCGTCATAATTTTTACAAACTTTATGCCACCAAGTTTTGGCACACTCCAAAAATCCTACACTACTAGATCAACTTGTGCTTGATCCTTTACATGATTTTTATTGAAAATTTGTTCCACCTAAGCTTCCTAATCAAGGTAGATTTTAGGATCACATTCACCATAGAACTTAGGAATTTTTGGAGTTTCCTTCTTTTGTGATGGTTGGCGCCTACAATGCTCTATTTCCCTAGCCTCTATTTGTTTTTGGAATTGTTGTTGCATTTGTTTAATTTGTTGTAGTTGCATTTGAATGTGTGCTTGGAGGACTCTTTCATGATGAGTTCTATCTTCTCTTCTATTTAGCTCCATTTGTTGCAAGATTTTACTAAGCTCTCCCAATGCAACTTGAGTGGCCATAGGAGTCACCCTCTCACTTTCCTACCACAAAACTCAAAGTCCGAGAAAAAGAAGAAGATATTAGTGACAATTGGTAACCAAACCCGAGACTAAGTACACTCCAAAGAATTTCACCCAAGTGTTTAGATCACACTCCCCCAAAGCAACAAGACAAGGCTACACTCAAATCCACCAAAAGGAGTGAAATACTTTTAAAGTTTTTGAAACCTTCTCAACCACAAACTCAAGTGGGTCGGCCACCAAACTTAAAAGAAAACAAAGGAAGAAAACCACTAAGACAAAACAAAGATTACTGAAGGACAAGCAAGAAAAGCATAAAGCCAAGGAATTTAAACTCTAACGAAAGGAAATTATATGACAAAAAGTTTACGAAAACAAACAAGAAAATCACATTTAAAGACCCTATGGAAAGTACTTGAACATGCCACACCAAGTCTTAAATCATGCATACACTAAGAAAGATAATAGCCAAGTTAAGAATGGAACTAATTAGCCAATATCACCCACAATTTTAATATGAAAACCAGTAGCATAACACCTAATCAAAATTGCACTTTTGGTTCACCAAAGAGAAAGTTTGCCCTTGGAAAATGAGTAAAAAGGTGTTAAGATTTTTCTTCTTTCAGAAGTTTTATAAGATAGAAAGACAATGTTGTTAGGTGGCTTGGACACTTAGTTCCTCCAATTCTAGGCCAAAATCAATTTCAAGGAGCATACATCAAGCAAGACATAAAGTGAATGCAATATTCAAATACTTTGAATAACAAGAACAAGAAAACTTCAAGCCAACATATGACATATGACTCAAGCAAAAGTTAGGCACATTTAAATACTCAACGTGACATACACAAAGAGACAAACATGTAGCTATCATGCATTTAAACTCACAGATTTGAAGCTACATGACTAAGCATCCAAAGACATGTTATCCAACCACATTTAGGAGCAAAAGAGTCACAAAACCGAAGCCAAAATTGTCACAACATAACCTGAAAACGTTGTTTTTTGTATTCTCGGCAGCTTTGACCTTTGCTTACTCATTTCATCATAACTCTTTCCACAGAACTCCAAATGCGTTCATTCTTTTTTTGTTGGAAACTAGACTCACATGGATTACTTTTGATATAAAGAACGTTACTTTTGGACCACTGAGCTAGCTGCAGTATTGTTTTCAAAAATGCTTACATTGCTGCCAACATTATTTTTATGTGGACCATTCAAAGATAGCTACACAAGACAAGGTTAGAACATGAAAACACCATATTCAAGGACAACCAAAGCTCTAGATACCAAATGATGTAGGATTATCTTGTTCCTTTTAGAATATTATTGAATATGGTGATGGTTGATTAAGAAAACCAAGGAAATCGCCACTCGTCATTAAGATAGCAAGCTATCTAGATGTGAAGGTTCCTTTCCAAGGTTCTAGAGAAGAGAATAATGGATTGATTCAAAACAAAAAAGAGTGGACAACACATAAAAAGAGTAAAACCCAAGTTACACACACAAAGAAAGAAGAAAGCATAAAATGGAAAGGAAATGAATGATAAAAACGTGAGAAGCACGCCACTACTAGGCTAGGCTAGAAGAAGCCATGGCAACCTTGAAGATGAGTGAATGTGTGCCACCACTTGAATCAAGATTCAAGATAAGGCTTAAAAGAACTCCACTCCCTAATGAGGAAGACTCTCACAATGGTTGATACACAAAAATGTTTAATTTCTCCAAAATGTTCAACCCTTGTACAAGTGTTAGAGGTCCCTTTAAATAGAAGTGCCTAGGGGCCTCTCAGCAAAAACAAATAAGTTAAAAAGGATTGATGAGATGCCTCGAGCCAAGGGACCTACAACAAGAGCCACGGCTAGGAGAATACAAGAGGAATGGGCCTTAAATGCGCATGCAAGGCCCAAGATGAACTTCACATGGGCCAAGGAAGATGTGAAGACCTAGCCTAGGACATTTTGGTTGTAAATACTAGATTAGGATTTTATTTTGGGCTTTGTATTTTGGGCCCAGTAGAATAGGGTTTTCTTTTGATGAAGGATTATCTTGTTCCCTTTTAGAGTTATGAATATGGTGAAGTTGTTTAAGAAAGCTTTTTGAAAATTCCCACTGGACATTAAGATAACATGCTATCTAGATGTGAAGGTTCATTTCTCAAGCTCATGAAAGGAAGAAGAGAGTTGGATTCAAGCTTAAACACACACGGCAATAACAACACTAAAGAGCAAAATGAAAGAAGAAACAATAAAAATGGA
>Ga0214543_1010406_pt1 | contig 13808 bp, 10 predicted proteins | sample CNSS2metaG_FD_160094 | JGI IMG/M metagenome (GOLD analysis project Ga0214543, IMG submission 160094) | Root nodule microbial communities from cowpea collected in UCLA plant growth center, Los Angeles, California, USA - CNSS2 | ecosystem: Host-associated > Plants > Roots > Nodule | place: USA...
CCAACCTGATTAACAGATACATTATCAGTGTTATTACCACTGTTTTGCTTCAGTAGACTCATGAGTGCGTGATATTGCTGCTGTGACAATTTAAAATCTTGGTCTTCTGTACCAGATTCATTCTTAGTTTCTTGAATGGTGTCCACACTATTCACAGCATTGTTCTTGTTGTTTGCTTTATATCCAGGTGGAAAGCCATGCTTCTTGTAACAATTTTCTATTGTATGCCCATTGCGACCATAAAAAGAGCAAACCTTTTTAGCATACCTTGTGTTTTTGTTTTCAGTATTGTTGTTGCCAGGGAACCCATGCTTCCTATAGCAGACAGACTCAGTGTGACCAGCTTTCTTGCAATAGCTACAAGTAGCAGAGGTGCTATTAATCTTGGCTTCGACCCCATTAAAGAAGTTGTGTCCTCCGATCTGCCTTTCCTGCTAAACAACATAGGAGAAGATCTTTGAAATAGATGGGATTGGGTCCATCATTAAAACATGAGACGTGACGTTGCTGTACTGTTCGTTCAAGCCTCTCAAAAATTGCATAGCGTGGTCCTCCGTCTTCCTTTGATGAGAAATTCCAGCAAGATCACAAGAACATTTAGTTGAACAACTGCAAATCAGATCTGGGCGAAAGCTATCTAGTTCATCCCAAAGAACGCGCATCTTGGTAAAATATTCAGTCACGGAGGCATTTCCTTGTTTAAGGGAAGAATCTTCCGATTGCAATTCAGATATACGAAGGAGGTTTCCTTGAAAGAACTTGGATTTAAGATCTCTCCATATATCCTCAGATTTATCCATCCACAGTATGCTCTGTCTGATAGAGGGTGAAACGGAATGGGTTAACCAAGACACAACCATATTGTTGCATCTCTTCCAGGCTTGGTGTGAAGGATCAGTTTTGGCAGGTTCAGGAGTGGTGCCATCAATGAATTCGACCTTGTTTTTCGCACTGAGCGCAGTGGCAAACGACTTGCTCCACGAATGATAGTTGTGAGATTCCAGAACAGGTGAAACCAAAGAAATTGCTGGGTTCTCGTTGGGATGAAGGTAGAGAAAACTGTGCGGAGCATTGAAATCACTAGTTCCAGCAACAATCTTGGAATCATCTTGCGACGCCATGGTGAAGAAAGGAAGAAACAGACAACGGAAAAAAAAATACAGAGTAAACTAGAAACAGGAAAGAGAGGGTAAAGGATCAGAGTGATACGCAGCAGAGCTCTTCAAGGGAAGAGCTCTAATACCATCTTATTTAACCTGATTCTTGTGGATAGAGGTGTTGGCTGACATTGCATAAGGGTTGAAAGGTTACGAGAGTCATGAATAGGAAGGAGAAGAAAATGAAACTGAATTTTGTATTATGAGTGGGTAAACGTTTTGTCGTTACAGCGAAAAAAAGTGAGTAAGAAAGGGAAAAGTATAAAATATATATATACTGGTACAGAAGAGCAGAAAAGAAATTATTCCGCAGTAACCGCTTTGACTTGGTCTTGACCGTTAAGCATCGCAATTTGATTGACTTTGACAGATGCTAACAGAGAAAATAATAACTAAAGGTAAAGTCAAGCACCACCTAACAAAAACGTTCATATAGATAAATAAATATATATGCAGAGCGGTGGAAATTTCAAGGAAGTGCAACACCACCAAGATCCTAAAAATGGGGATCTAAATCAAATTGGATCAGTTTGGTTCAACCTAGAAGGTCCAAGATATCACACAAAGCTTTTTTAAATATCGATCTAAACATAAATGCACCTGTTTTGTCCAATATTATTTCTTCTAATATTCATATAAATATATATGTTAACGAAAGGCGTGCATAACCAGTAGCATATCCATGGCGGATAAGGAACTGCACATTGTTGTGTTTCCATGGCTAGCTTTTGGACACCTTGTCCCATTTTTGGAGCTTGCAAAGCTCATAGCTCAAAAGGGTCACAAAATTTCCTTCATTTCCACACCTAGAAACATCCATCGCCTCCCTAAACTACCTGAAAGTTTGAAACCTTGGTTGAATCTGATAGAATTCCCACTTCCCCACGTTGATGAACTCCCTGAAAATGCAGAGAACACAATGGACATTCCTCAGCACTTGGGTCGATATCTCTCCCAGGCTTATGATGCGCTTGAAGAACCTTTAACTAAATTTCTGGAGAAGAGCACCCCGGATTGGGTCATATGCGACTTTGCACCACACTGGTTGCCCCCATTATCTTCCAAACTAGGTATCCCATGTATATTTCTTTCCATTTATGCTGCATGTGCAACGTCTTTTGCTTTGGAGTTGTTTAAGGGAAACAAGAGTATGCAATCTCCGGAAGCCAAACTTTTGCTCGGGGTGCATCAGAGGAACGAAGTGGATCAGAGTTCCAAGCCTAAGGAAGTGAATCGGTTCTTCGAAACCCTGAAAGGTGCTCAAGTTATCGCTACAAGAAGCTGCATGGAGATTGATGGTGAGTTTGTCAAATCGCTTGAAAGTTCATCAGGGAAGTTGGTAATTCCAATTGGGTTGTTGCCACCTTCGCCAGAAGATAACAATGACCACAACTGGCACACTATCCTTAATTGGTTAGATAAATGGGAAAAGGGGTCAGTGATCTATGTAGCATTTGGAACTGAAGTCCCAATGAGTAATGAAGACTTCACTGAAATTGCTATGGGATTAGAATTGTCTGGTTTTCCTTTTTTTGGAGTGTGAAGAATAAAAGCCAAAACACTTCAGGTGGTAGTGATGAGTCACAGGATTGGATTGAGAATGAGTCAAAAAGGGGAATGATGTGGAGAAGATGGGCACCTCAGTCCAGGATTTTAGCACACAAATCTGTTGGAGCATTCTTCACTCACTGTGGTTGGAGTTCAGTGATAGAGGGTCTCCAAGTTGGGTGCCCACTTGTTATGTTGCCCTTCCAATATGATCAATGGCCGATTGCAAAGTTTATGGAGGAGAAGAAGGTAGGGCTTAAAGTACACAGAAATGAGCATGATTTCAAGTTCACTAGGGATTCAGTGGCCAAGGCACTGACATCAGTGATGTTGGAAGAGGAAGGGAAATGTTTTAGAAGTGAAGCACAAGAGATGAGTAAAACAGTTGGGGACAAACAACTACAAGAAAAATACGTGAATCAGTTCGTTGATTACATGAAAAACAATAGGCCTGGTTATAATTAGTATAATGGCAAGTTGAATAATTAAAGGAAAACTTTGATTGCTCTAAGAGTTAGCTTATCTAAGAGCAACTCAGTCCAACCTAGAAGGAACCGAGAAGCCTACCTATCTTTACAATGCTTTTTCTATATTAGTTATGTCTTCGTTTTTCTTAAATATTGTCAGTTTTCACTTCAAGAATAATTTGTTTTTATTTGGGTTGTTTGTCGTTCTGTGGATTTCATAAATTTGTCGCATTTGATGTGTTTAAATGAATGTAGTGAATGAATTTAGACATACTAGAGACTAGTTATCTTACGAAGCTTATCATTATATTGTTCTTACTTAAAACTTAGTAGTCTTTTATGTTTTTTGTAACGTAATCTGGAATAAGTAATTAAAAAACAATATGTAAAAACATTCTTAATCACCTATATTATATGGTGAAGATGAACTTCTCCCATCAGTTAAATCTATCATTGGGTATGTTCTAATATCAACATGGAAACACACATAACGTGTTGGGTTGGAATAAACTTAAATGGGTAGTTATATTGGAAGTTAATGTGTTAGCGGTTGCAGTTTTATGGGTAAATAATGTGTTATTCATTTTTGTCTGTTTTTAAAACAACGATCAGGAGTTTATTGTATGGCTGATGGTCATTATTGTGTCATAGTAAGTAGTTAGTAAGACTTGGAAAAAAAAGAAGCCAAATGTGAGTTTATAAACTGTATTGTTGATTGCATGAATAACACGACAAGATATGTAGAGACTTTTAGTGTTTGAGTGTTGTTTGAGAAGTTTGTCTTTATGGCCAATCTTACAACAACAGTACAGGAAAGGGTTTTGGTTGCGGTTATTTTAGTTCTTTGGCACCAGTTCCATACCCAGGGCATATTAGAGCGAATTAAAAAAGGGTAGACTTTCTGCCTCGGTTCCAATCCGAGACAAAAAGGTCTACATTATGCTTCAATTGTGAATAGAACCAAGGCAGAATACCATTTAAAGTTCGATGAGTTTTGAATGACTTTTTTGTGTGTTTTGTGTAATTGGATTAAATCTAATCAAAGTAATACTAAAATTAACTAAAACTGATATAGAAATGCATGTATGCAAACTGTTTGATGAAAAACTTAAGAATCAAAATGCATGCATGGTGTTTCGAGAAAATGCTAAAGTAAGCTATGGATGTGAGATATGTAATGCAACTATTCTACACACAACCTAAACATGTGAGATGCTCCTAATGGACGAATTAAATTAAATTAACTACTAGAAATGAAATGAAAGAATTATATTCATAAAATCACAATATAAAAAGGGCAAATGAGTGTACATGTGTGAAATGTACAGGACATGCTTGTATATGACCATGGAATGGGTGAATCAATGATGTAATGATACAAAATGATTCAAATTGATCTTAATTGAAAATAGTAACTAAAATCATATCAAACAATTGAGTAAAAAGCAAAATCCTAAATCAAAACCCTAAAACTAATGAAATAGCTTTAAGACCCAGGAAAAATTAAATAAAGAACAAATATTTCATTATCCATAATTGTGGAATATAGATAAATATAAGAGAATTAGTTTGTCAAATCATAGCAAAGGAGTAATGGTAGCTCAAGTGGTTGAGCGTGATGAGAAGTGTAGAGAGGTCTTAGGTTTGAATCCTGTGTATGCCATTAGTGTGATGTTTTAATTAAATATTTTATTCTGCATGTATGTGTGGTTGTGTGAGGTGATTTTATAATTATATGTGTGCATAAAATGTCATGAAACATGTGATGACTTGTTGGTTATGCATATGCTTGATAAATGGAGGGATGAGAGGTCATGAAACTTGTGATGACTTGTTGGTTATGCAAAAGAGCAGAAAACAATTGTCTTACAACTTGGCATTGTGAGTATGAATACTTACCTGCACTGCAATTGTAATTATTTTGTCCATAACTCTGACTGTTATTGTTAAGAACTGTAGTCATTCAAAAACATTGATATAAATTTAAAATTTGTCAGTTTCATCCAATTACAATAGGTATATAAGAAATTAAGATGAATGTAAAAATATACCGAAAAGACTATTGTATGTTAAAGTAGAAGCTGCAGATTGTGAAGTGATACAATTTTTTTTTTGGATGTGTTGTTGAACTAAAGTACTTGAACAACTTGATATATTGTTGTCAGGTACTGCATTGAAATGAAGCTTAGTTTAAAGTGAGACTAAATTAATATTATTCAAAAACAATGTTGAAATAAAGTACTGGAAGAACTTGAAAACTGACCAATTTCTCTGTGAAATATTGAATTCATATTATGAAGGTTGTTGTTGTCAACATCTGAAAAAGGATTATTGTAGAAGCATTGTCATTAAAACAATAAACAACAATACTTCAGTGATTCATTTAACAACAATCTGTAAAGAGATAGCTTAAAAAAAGAATACTTACTAATATCCAACTCTTGTAATGGCTTCCTGTGTATATTTTTCTAAAATGATTTTTCAGATACAATTGTTTGAACTGTGATTAAAACAACAAAGATGTTTGATTATGCATTTGTGTTGTAAAGTTACAATCCAAAACATACATTTACAAATATAATTATAAAAATAAATCCTGAAATTTTGTTACTTTGAGAAGAATGGTTTGCAAATTTAGTTTTCTCTCTTGCATTCTTTTCTTTGTCATCTGCAACATAAAAAAACATACAAAGATAGAAATGCATGATTTGTAAATAAATTTTTGATGAAGAATTTGGGAAGATAAATGCTTTAAGTAAGATGTTAGACACTTACATGAATCTTGATTACTTCTTGCATTGAACATTTGTTGTATCACCAACTTCCTTCTTAGCCTTGCATTTTTACAATCGTTTTGCTCCATTACAGTACCAAAAAAATATGGAATACTTTCAAAGGTTATAATGGAAGAAGCAAAAACAAAGATAAATTGACTCAATGGATGCAAAAGTGTTTACTGTTTTATTACTATATTCGTGAATGTCTTTGTTAAACTTTTTGGGGTACATTGTACCTCTAATCACAATTGTGGAAACAGAAATACTTGTAATTATAATAGGAAACACTTGTAAGAGTACAAAAAGTTTTTAGCAGTAGACAAAGATTAAAAATAGAAAGAGCATGCAGTGCTGAGTGTTAATAGATCAGAATCATTCATATATATAGCACTTCTTTCAGAGTTGATTTGTTCTTGCAACTAACAAAACATTTGCTTTTTATGTAGGTACAATAAGACGTCTTTTTTATGCAGTACTATATATAGTACAACAAAGAGGACTGCTTCATAGGAAGTATCTGGAATTTTAACCTCATTATGTGTGAAAATGATAACATACAATCAGTGTATGCACATACTAAAGCAACATACATCCATACATCTGATACATAAGTATTAAAAATATAATAACAGACAACAGAAACATAAATCGGAATTGAAGTTGAATATTTACATTAAAAGAAGTTCAATTAATATTGCTTATATGTTAATATAGGAATGAAATATACAATAATTATATAGAACAGACCAAAATCCATCGTCCAACTTTTCATCTTTCAATACCATCATATATATTTCATTTTAATTATAAAAGTAAATTATTATATTTATGAATATCATACCATAACATGTCTCACTTTAAATCAATGTTTAATTAAATTTTTATTTGCATTCATAGAATTTGAGAGAAGCTTCAAAGAAATTTCATTCATAAGAAAATAGAACTATACATATGCATTGCTAAAAATATAAAAACTTGTAGGTTGACAACTACATAAGTAGCAGACATAAAAACAAAACTATTTATACTCGGCAGTTCCAAATAACACCAAAAAACTAACTGTAAATTAAAAATTACAATATGTAAGCACTTTGGCATTCTGATTGCTTTTCATGTGGTCAACTTCAAACACCAAGTCAATAGTTTGATGAAATCCATGAGCAGTACAAAATTCCTTCCAGCCACTTCCAATTTTGCTAGACTTCTTGGGATGATTTCTCAACAATTGTTTGCACTTGACTATTTTGCGCGGTCCATAAAGAAAAATGTATTTAAATCTTCCTTGACGAAGATAATTGCCAAAATCAGCTGGCAAATCCTAAAACATTCAGATGGCTAGCATTGCATTGGTTTGGATTCAGAAATATGCAGAAATGTAACTTCAGTCCATTGAAAAGGGTTCATCTGCCTCAATTCTTTTAAGAAACTGTGCAATAGACAAAGGTTTGCATTTACTGGGAAAAACAGTGATGTGGAAGCAAGAATGACCGACATATCCAAAATAAATAGTGTGGAAATTGTGTAGTTGATAAAGGTGCCTTAATTCAGTCCATCCTCCAATTAGCATTGGTTTTTGTAAATTCTTGTTATAAGTGACCATATGTTTATTCCCTTCGACATCTGTTAAAGTCCATTGACGCTCAAGATCGTCATCATAAAGAATGGCGAATGCATGATCCACAAAACCAACAGCCTCCAAAGATAGAATTTTTTTAACAAAAACATAGATTAGTTAAGGTCAAAATGAGGATATTCATTTGAAATCCGTCACACAAATAAAAAGAGTAGAAGAGTTCTTGTAAAAGAAAAAAATGTCTGAAAGAATTGACGAAGAACGTACCTCGTCCTGAAGGTGAATAATAGAGAACCGGTACCTACTCATTCTATTAATAACGTCTTCTTCATTGAAGTTGTATTCCATTTGCTTCGACTTTGAGAGTGATAGTACAAAAAGAGTTGGAAATGTAGAATATGATTGAACTGATCTTTAAGTGTGATCTTGATGGTAGAATGGAGATGAATATTTATAAAAGATAAATGACACATGAAAAGACGGGACGATTACAATTAGATTCTTAAACAGTAATGTAATTATTACTGCCTTGGCAAACAAGCAGACGATTAAAAAGAGAATATAACATTACAAAGATACAACGTTACTAAAGATATATTAAATGATTCTATTATGCTATAAAATATCATAATATAATAATATATAACAATTTTCCAACTATATTTCAACCTCTGAAGTTTAGATATTTAGATATTTATATATAACATAAAATCTTGATAATATAATACAATAACATAAATCGAGGTACTAAGTTAAAATATAATATTAGGATTAATCTAATATAAATCGACGTACTAAGTTAAAATATAATATTTCATTCCAATTTATATATATATATATATATATATATATATATATATATATATATATATATATATATATGAATGGACAATATAAGTTAGGAATGAATAGAAGATAACTAACTCAAAATTGTATATGGCATCCAATTCTGTTGTGACAACTTAAAATCTGTCAACAGATAATTGCTTTGTCAGATTTATCTTATTTATGAAAAGGAATTTATATAAAAAATCAACATTTATAAATTCTGTTTTCAGAAAAAATAGATATATGTTATTTATGAGTCACAAAAGTTTTCACAAAAATATCTTTTTCACAAAATATATGTTCCTTTTTCACTAAAGTTTTGTGTTTATGACTTTAATTACATCATGCTACAAAATAACATCAATTTTGATAAGTTTTGATGTAGCTGGCAGTCATATTTGTTGACAAAAATTGAAAAATGTCAACAATATCTTATGGACCAACGTATGAAAAAAATATAATTCTAAATATTGTAACCAATAAGCGCATAATATAGTTATCATCAAATTGATCATAGAAGTTGTAGTTCAGATGAAATTAAAGACAAAATGATGCGTAGACATATTACAGCCCCAAAATGAAAGACATAAAAAAAATGTCTTGAAATAGAATAACTAAAATCATATCTCAATTAACTGGTTTTTCCTTCTTAATATTTCTTTTTAGAAGCTTCAATGGAACATTGTCTTCTTCGATGGAGTCAAGTGATGCAGTCTTCTTTCCAGATTCTCTCTTAAGTGAACTGTTAGCATCATCATTGGTTGGATTATCTTCGATTAGGTGAGGTGATTGGGATGCAGACTCAATTGTTTCTTTGGTAAATCGGACTAATAAATCCTACAGTACATGTTAAAAATTGATAACATTAATAAAGTTAATACAATAAGACATTCGTTAAAAATAAAATTTATATCATTTCTATACCTCTGCAATATGAACGGTGGACTCATTGACTACACGCATTTTTTCCCTGCTAAACTCACCATTCTCAGCATAAACATCCTTCAAATAGGTATAAAAAATGAGATTATAAAAAAGACAAAGATAACTGAAATCTTTAATCTACCAAATTACATCGGAAATTATATCTTACCACAGATTTCATGGAAGAATCATTGAATTGTTGAATTATATCATCATCAACACATACTTTCTTCACTCTGAAAGACTGCTCAAGTTTGAAATTTTGATCGTTCCTACTTTCGACTTTAAACAACAGACTTTTATCAACTAACTCATCAAACTCCTTTGGCAAATTTCCAGAAGCATTAATCTACAAAAACAAAATAATTTAATATCATTTGCAGAAAAATTGTGTATGTACATATATAAGTGGATATATTGAAGAGTATACCTTATCATAAGTGTCTAACATATCAGCACAAGTTTTTTTGAAAATGGTGGTTGCATCCCTATCAAACAGGACAAATGTGGTTGAATCGGAAGAGACAATAACTCAGATCTTAATCCTATATCTGAAAATTGAATAAAAAAATTAATGAACAAAAGTTGTAATTACAATGTTGTTTTTAATTCACATTAATATTAATAAATCATAAGTTAACCTTGGAAAGACTTTTATAACATGCTTGTTACACTTCTCACAAAAGAACATCTTGGAATCTGGATAAACAGCTTTGTTGCACAAACAAGCAGTATACCACCAGTCATCGTCACCCAAAATATGCTTAATTGTTCCAAACAATATGTAAGTGGTGACCTTTCAATATAAAAAAGATTAATGAAGACATTATTATGAACAACAAAAATTGATAAAAAAATAAAAAAAATGATTCTAACCTCTTTACAATCTTTTAGACCTTGAATGATGGTCTTAGGTGTAAGTGTTAAAAAGTCATCTTCCACATTATTTTTGGAACTCTGAGAAAGTTGCGTTAATCCTTGAGAGGGAGATTCGTTGTTCTCAAAACATTTTGTGGAATACAAAATATAGTTGTTCTCATAAACAATAAATCTATTATTGCATGTATATAGATCTGAAAGATCAAGTTGAGGTAATGAAGGATAATCTTGCATTATAAAGATACCAAAATATAGTTACCAAAATGGATTATAAAGTTTGACAAAACTGAAGAACAATTTGAATATTACCTTGATTTAAGTTCTGATGCTTCCTTGAAGTTAACATTGTACTTAATACGGGTGCAGAACTTACAATTTTGAACTTGAACCTTATCTATATTTAAAAATATAGTGTATGTGAGAGTAACATGGAATAAGTAGTACTAACTACTTTGTAAAAGTAATAACAAAATTTTATCTTGAAAAGTTTTGACTTTCGTAAATTCTATACTTACAGCAGCATGTTGTACTTATCCACTTGAAAGAAATACATTCAGTTCATCTACATAAATACCAAACAAAGTACATACTATTCGAAACCTAAAGATTCAATAAATGTTATGTGAAATCATTATTTGAATAGAAATATAAAAGGAATGTAGTATAGTATAGATATAGAATACCTATCAGCTTCTATTGCTATGACATTTAATTTTGTTGTCTTTCCATCAACTTGCAATTCTCTTTCAGTCCCCACTCTGACCAGTAATCCAAAGATATCTAAAATACCATTCATAAATGTTATATCATATACTTTAACAATAAATGTTTTAAAAAAAATATGAATGGTAGAAGAACTAAAAATATTAACTTACCAACTAAATAATCAGTATCAAATCCAGTGGTTGTCAATAAGGACAAAGGTGTGTATTATGATTTCATATCAGGAACCAAGTTAACATTAAGCAAAGAAACTTTTGTACCAAACTGGAAATTTATCTTATAAGGGTGGTGTATAGTTCTGTATATTCCAGAATTCGGAGCCACACTGAAATTTTGTATGGCATAAACATGGCCTTCAGAAATATCATTCTGAAATTTGTAAATTAGAGTACGTCTAATTGAAGCATGTATTTTAGAACCCTGAAACAGATCAATAGAAGATATATAAATATAACTATAAATATGTTTAACATACATATATTTTATTCATTCGAATTTGTAAACTAAAGTACGTCTAATGGAAGCATGTCAAGAATTACATGAATAATAACCTCTTTGTCTTGAATAACCAACTCCATGGAAAAAGGACACCTCTGTTTACTGAAATCAGGAACAAACCATGAACAAATGACCCTAACGATGATATTCCAGTTTTCCTTCTATGGAGTTACTTCGCTTATGTTCTGGCTTTGGTTTGGAACTTCATAGAGAGACATGTTGAACTCACAACAACAATACTGAAAAATGAGAAGTAAAAAAGTCAGTATTAGATTCGTGGCATATTTATACTCACATAGAGAAAATAGGAACTAATAAGACAAAAATGTAATTCATACAACTAAAAAAAATAGAACTAAATAAAAGGTTCAAAGCACCTATAGAAGAATATATTTTTGATTGGTCAAAGGAGAGTAAAAGAAGTGTAAGGATTAATCAAAACATGGATATGACAATTTTTGAAAAAATAAAGGTTCAGATGTTAGTCGCTGATAAAATTTGAAATGGTAGAAGAAAGCAAAAAGTACAAAATATTCAAATAAGGACTCTTCAAACATGGAGTAGTAACCTTTTGAGAAATTGATAACCATACGCTGATAACCATATGCCAATATATATTGGTGAAAACTGCAAAAAACAGTTATTGATGTCAGAAGAAATTAAATAATCATATTGATTTATTCACAGGTTTCATAGAAAAGGAAAATGAATAGAAAAGCATTCTGATGAAGATGAAGCATGAAACAAATTACTTTAAAGTGTCTACATAAATTGTTGGCATGATGCATTGAGCAGTGAACCATTAATTGAATCAATAATGTGGAAAGAATGAAAATCTGCAAATACATACTAGTGTATAAAGCATTCACGAAAGAAGAAATGTAGAAAAAAGTTATAGCAAACTCTAATTACTTAGACGAAAACTCAGAACTGCAAAGCTCATTTCCTTTCTTCTGTATAGCAAAACTATTATATTTGTATATAAAAACAAATGAAGTACATACCTTTGATGACTGGAAACGTTAATGGCTTGTAAGAATCCATTAATGGCTGTGAAACGTGGTCTGGATGAATAATTCTACAAAAAGTCAAAAAAAAGTGTGGTGTACAAAAGACCTAGAAACTTCGAGGAGAAGCAACTGTGTTGGATTATTTAAGTTAATAACGTTAAATATTTTAATAAAAAATAATATAAATCGTACAATTAAATATGTAATGAAATGACGGATGGTTACAGCAAGAAAAATCTCGTGGAAGGTGGAAGATACACAAAGATAATCAAGCATTGGAAAATGTCATATCAATTGACATTGAAAAACCATATTTGAAAAGTTTTTGAAATATTTAGAAATTAAAATAAGTATTATAAGGGATGTGTATGAAAAATCTTCTGGAAAGTGTTATATTTAAATTAATATAATAAATTTTAAAAATGCAGAGAGATGATATGACATTTTTGTGTCTGACAGTAATTAAATGCCAAATATTTTCGTATATGGAAGAAGATATGGAGCAGTTAACATTAAATAACTTTGCAAAAGTTGAAAATACAAATAGTTAAACATATACATATATATAATATAATAATAAACCATAATAATTGATACAAAAATTACAGATTATGAATCTGTTAAGTAATATTGTTTATCGATTCTTCATAGGCGATAATAATAATCATTTATATTAAGAAGAACATTGACATCCTTGCTTGCTTGTTCACCGTCAACCTAAAAAAGAATTAAATCTTTTGCCTCCAGTCCATGAACTTCACAAAATCGTTTCCATCCACTTCCTATCTTCACTAATCTAGCTCTAATCAACAACTTGCATTCAACTCGTGCCTTTGGACCGTAAAGCACAATGTCTGAGAGCTGACTGTTGCGAAAATATTTACGTAAGTCTGAATTTAAATCCTGCAAATAAAAAATAGAAGAAATAATATAAAAAAGAAATGATTTTTGATGTGTCAAAGTTAAAAAGAATACATGAAGTTTTGTGTACAGATTCTAAAAATTGAACAAAAGAAAGAAAAAAAATCACCAAAAAGCTTGCTTTGCAGTTGTACTTAGAAAGCTGGAACTCAAAATGAATTAACTTGGACCTTATCAGAGGAGCATTTGTTCAAACATGACTTAGGAATTTATGGACAGTTGATTCTGAACAGTGATCGTAAAAGTGTATTTCAAAAGCAAAATTTCCAGTATGCCTTAAATAACATAGTTTGGGTGGTTTTACTTGATAAAACTTTCTTATATCAACCCAACCATAAGTAATTCGCGGACCATAAGTATTCATGTTGAAGGTAATATGGTGAACATTACCATTGTTATCAGAAATAGTCCAACGTGGCCCCAGTTCATGGCCTAATTGAATGACAAACAATCGGTTGACGAACGCAAAATCCTTGTAAATAAAAGCAATATAAAAAAGAAAT
>Ga0214543_1010410_pt1 | contig 13799 bp, 8 predicted proteins | sample CNSS2metaG_FD_160094 | JGI IMG/M metagenome (GOLD analysis project Ga0214543, IMG submission 160094) | Root nodule microbial communities from cowpea collected in UCLA plant growth center, Los Angeles, California, USA - CNSS2 | ecosystem: Host-associated > Plants > Roots > Nodule | place: USA...
TTCGTTGTTCACCTGTTATAAAATTTAGTTGCACTCAGTCAAAATTAAGATGAACAACATCCAACTATCACTTAACATAAACCACACAGAATTCCACAAATCAATGACTAAGCCACACAAGGAAATTTTCATCAATCACGACAACAATGTCTAAACATAAAAAAAACCAAATTTAGCAATAGAAATCCAAATTACAACAAACCTCAAATCTCTAAATCAACTACTTATTGCGCTTCCTCCCACTAAATGTTGCAAAAGGAGTTCTTATTGCTATACTCCTAACACACAACCGAGGACCCTCCCTTCGTCGGACATACATGTTGCTTTGTTCAGATTCTTGTGTTTCCTGATTTGGAAATTGAACTTCTTCCACATGACCCCTGTCACCAGAATTGCCAAATTCAATGCAGCTAGTGGGGTGGTTCGAATTAGGTGTTTGCGAATGACCAGCACTTGCTTCACCAAACTCAGAAAAATTCATTTTGCCCTGCTGATGCTGGCTCTGGTTCTTCCTCTCAATCATCATTACATTCAAGTCTTCAAGTTCTTTTTGCAATTCCCCTAGCACACTTTCTTGTTGTTCGACAACTTTAATTAAGTCAACTATTTTAGTACCCTTAGTTTGACGTCCGTATACCTCAAAACCTTCTTTAACGAAGGGATTGGTCAGCTCTTCTGCAGAGGCAGCAACATCTGCAACAACCTGAAACAATTCACAACAAGCTTCAATCAATATAGATGATAGATTTAGGAAAAAAATCAAACAACAAAATACCCAACTTACAGTGTTATTTGTCAAACTTCTTTTAATTACATTGTCCCATGCTTTCATTTCCATCCAATGCAAGATTCTGGGAAACTTTGTCGTGCGCTGACAGTCCTTTAAATTCGGTATCAAAAAATGGTCAAAAGACCATAACTGCCACAATTGTAATCAAAATCAGTCATAACTCATAACCAAATATTTTAAACGGATCAAACAAGTTCTAAATTAATTTAAAATACAATACCTGTAACAAATAAACACATCCAGCTACGTGGAAGTGTTTGGTACTTTGTTTCTCCTTCAAGAACAATTTTGCTTCACATATACTGCCAACCAAAAACTCATACACCACTCGACCCCAATTAAATTTCCCATACTACCAAGGTCATCAACAATGTTAAACAAAATAGAAAAAACTGTTCCACTACGATTGGGCAACAAAAACTCAGAAATTGCTAACAAAACGTAAAGCTTACCAAAATCCTCTAAACAAAGCACTTTAATATGTTTCAAGATGTAATCATATACCATGTCGATATCAACAACTTGGGAAGCTCCAAATAAATTCCTTGAATTACTATTTAACCCTTCTTGGTTTAAATCAATGTTCTCACCCACCACCCTCAAACCTAGACCAAGACATACATCTAAATAGGTAAATCCAACAACTTGTGCACTCATGTCAAACCCTCCCAACCTTTCAACCCACCTACTGATTAACGGAGTCAAAAGATTCCTAGATATTTTAACAGACTCTGTCAACTCAACCATCCATCCAAATGGTGTTCCTCGGATAAATGATTTTTGCTCATCTGTTAACTTGTTATTCAAACTACCAATCAATTTTGTCCGGCATGAATGCCTAAAATAGATCTGGAACAAAAAAAAAAGTTATGTCATTTTTATCATAACAAATTTGAAAATAAATTGAAATCCAAAATTTATCATACCTTGCGGTCAACATTGAATTCACTTCCCTCACGGAATGCAGCCATATTTATGACCTGAATACATAATTTCATCAAACATATAATTTAAAATGAAATCACACTACCCATACATAATCACCCCATAATCAACTATTGAGTGCTATCACATGAAAGATCAAAAAAATTCAGTCATACCAAACGCTTCCCTAATATTCAGCACATGTCATCAGTTGTGACCAAACAGGTCATCAGTCATACATCACAAAACTGTAATCAAGTTGGCAATGAAACCACATCTAAGGAATAATTACAAATTAACTCACATTATCCAAACAGAATGACCCAATAATCAGTTGTGGAATAAAATAGTATGGAAGTTAAAAAGATTGAGTCCACCCACATGAATGCAAAAAATGCAACACAACTCATCACTTGGATGCACACAAGTCATCATCAATAAATCACACAACTTTAATCCACTTGGGTTTGAAACCACACCAAAGAGATAACTACATATGAATGCATACTACCCATACTTAATCACCCCATAATCAACTATTGAGTGCTATCACATGAAAGCTCAAAAAAATTCAGTCATACCAAACGCTTCCAGAATATTCAACACAGGTCATCAGTTGTGACCACACAGGTCATCAGTCATATATCATGAAAGTGTAATCAAGTTGGCAATGAAACCACATCTAAGGAATAATTACAAATTAACTCACATTATCCAAACAGAATGACCCAATAATCAGTTGTGGAATAAAATAGTTTGGAAGTTAAAAAGATTGAGTCCACCCACATGAATGCAAAAAATGCAGCACAACTCATCACTTGGATGCACACAAGTCATCATCAATAAATCACACAACTTTAATCCACTTGGGTTTGAAACCACACCAAAGAGATAACTACATATGAATGCATACTACCCATACTTAATCACCCCATAATCAACTATTGAGTGCTATCACATGAAAGCTAAAAAAAATTCAGTCATACCAAACGCTTCCAGAATATTCAACACAGGTCATCAGTGGTGACCACACAGGTCACCAGTCATACATCACGCAAGTGTAATCAAGTTGGCAATGAAACCACATCTAAGGAATAATTACAAATTAACTCACATTATCCAAACAGAATGACCCAATAATCAGTTGTGGAATAAAATAGTATAGAAGTTAAAAAGATTGAGTCCACCCACATGATTGCAAAAAATGCAGCACAACTCATCACAACGATGCATACAAGTCATCATGAATAAATCATACAACTTTAATCCACTTGGGTTTGAAACCACACCAAAGAGATAACTACATATGAATGCATATTACCCATACTTAATCACCTGCATATTACCCATACTTAATCACCCCATAATCAACTATTGACTGCTATGAATTCAAAAAATTGAGTGAAACCTCATTCTTGCACAAAATGCAGCACAGGTCATCACTTGTGAGCAAACAGGTCATCACAATAAAATAACACAGATTTCATCAACCTAGTTAGAAAACTAGTAGTCATGCATCTATCAAAGCACCAAAATCAAAGAAAAGGAAAAATAACACAAACATACCAACCACCGCCTGAATCCAACAACTGAAAGCACCACAAACCCTAACTTCGCAAGCTTCGTGGAGGATTACAATGTTGTGGTCATTCACTTGTACAAGATAGATGTTAAATTTGTCTTCAAACAATAAGTCACTTGACTATGCCGGCGAAAACCAAAAAAAATTCTCAGTTCCTTAACCAAAAAACCCACAACGACGACTTTGGAAAAAGATACCACAAACCTGTTGCCGTAGTGGAGAAACGCACAAAAATAAAACATACCTACGAACCACGAAGCTGAATCCAACAATGGAGACAAGAAAAACCCTAACTCTGGCAGGAACGTCTTCTCCCTTCGTCTTCTCTCTTCGTCTTCTCCCTTTGTCTTTTTCGACTCACTAACACACGTATTCTCCTTTCTTCCTTTCTCCATTCTTCCTTTCTCCTTTCTTCCTTTCTTCCTTTCTTCCTTTCTCCTTTCGAGTGGGTTTTTCCTTTCTTTCTTTCTCTTCTCTTTTCACCTTTTTGCCGTCTCCGCGCAACCCACTCTCCACACGAAAACCTAATTTCCTACCCTTTCAATTAAGACGCCTTAACCCACTCTCGAAAAACGGCTTCTGACCCGATTATTCACACCCAAACCCACTCTCCGCTACAAGCCACGTTTCAAGTAAAATGTTTCAAAAAAATTAATTTTAATTTAAAAAATTAAATCCATCTATGCATGCCATGTCATAGAGTCAAGGTTGGAGTCAAATTAAGGGATCAGCATATCATTTTCCATCAACTTTATTTTCAGCATCATTCGCCCATACTAATGGGGTCACACTTTGGGCGTGGTGTAAGTAGATAGTGTAAGTAGATAAGGTAAGCCACCTGGTTCATCTCAAGACCACTTCTTTTTCTGTATCCAGAAGTGTGTGCCAGAATATGGAACCAATCAGCACTTCCTACTGCATTATAAATGCAAGCCACGTGATTCCTTCCAACACTACAATTTCCCATTCAGTGAACAAAGCACAACAAAGAACAAAGCTCAGAGCAGAAGATCATAATCCACAATGAGCACCGCCGCTGGAAAAGTAGTGTGTGTCACCGGCGCTTCCGGTTACATCGCTTCCTGGCTCGTCAAGTTTCTTCTCCAACGCGGCTACACCGTGAAGGCCACCGTTCGCGACCCAAGTATGTGCTTTTTTGTCTTCTGTAGTTTTATGATTATTTGCTGCATTACTGTTTCGAAAAATGAAGATCGGATGAAATGTGATGCGCAGAGGATCCCAGAAAGGTGGATCACTTGCTTAGCCTCGATGGTGCGAAGGAGAGATTGCATCTCGTCAAGGCGAATCTTCTAGAAGAAGGTTCCTTTGACTCTGCCGTTCAAGGTTGTCACGCTGTGTTTCACACTGCTTCTCCCTTTTTTAACAATGCCAAAGATCCGCAGGTTTGCTTCGTTTGCGATTTGATTCGTGCATTTGTTTTTCTTTTTAATCTGTGGCTGTGTAATGTTTTGTTTTTAATTTATCTATTGCAGACTGAGTTGTTGGATCCGGCAGTGAAGGGGACTCTGAATGTTCTGAAATCGTGTGTGAACTCGCCCACGCTGAAACGCGTCGTTTTAACTTCTTCTATTGCTGCAGTTGCGTTCAGCGACAGGCCTAAAAACCCTGATGTAGTAGTTGACGAGACTTGGTATTCTGATCCGGAATACTGTAAGAGAACAGGGGTATGTGCTTCTCTCATTTTGTTCGTATGATATGAGAACAGCTTATTAGTTGTAGTTTTATATGCATTAGACAATTGACAGTGAACTTTGATACTTATATTTATTCAAATGTCAACGAAGTGTTATAATTTGTCATGTATATTGCGTTATCATGTTTTCACGTTTCTTTCTATTTCCTGTTTATGTTTTAGTTATGGTATAACCTTTCAAAGACTTTGGCCGAAGATGCTGCCTGGAAATTTGTGAAAGAAAACAACATCGACATGGTTACAATGAACCCAGCATTGGTTATTGGACCTCTCTTGCAACCAGAGCTTAACACCAGTGCTGCTATAGTTTTAAGTTTAGTTAATGGTAAGTAATTACTAATACTATTTATATACATTATGGTGCCTAATTTCTGTTGTTTGCTTTGTCTGCTTCTTGATTACAGAATGCAGTTTTTTCACCTAGAACTATGTTATGAGGGAAATGAAATGAGAAGGAAATATAAAATAATGAAACAGAGATTAAAATAGAATATGAAATGGAGTAGTTAATAATATGTTATAATTTTTCAACTCAAACTATGTTATGTTACTAATAAACGCTGCTGTTGCTGCTGCAGAGTATTACTTCTACAGAGAAAAATCGTTAGGGATAGAAAACAGAAGATAGTGAACTACTGCGCTTTATTATTCACTTGTCAGAGTCTTTAAGTAACAATAACAGTAACATTAGGAATCCTACTATCAAGAGATAATTGAAATTACAGGAACAATAACAGTAAAATATTAACTAAACCTGTTGGAAGCTTAACAAAACCAGTAACAAAGTTATTTGCTAAATATATGGTCTTTTTTCCAAGTACTTGGACTCATTAACCCCACACACTCACACACATGTACAGCCTTTATATGTTATAATTTTTCATTGCATAATTCTTGGATAATTGAAGAAACTGATCCATTGCTTTGACACAGGTGCGAAAACATTTAAAAATGATTCTTTGGGATGGGTCGACGTGAAAGATGTTGCCATGGCCCATATTCTAGCATATGAGAATGATTCAGCTAATGGAAGATATTTACTAGTTGAGAGAGTGACACACTTCGGAGACGCTGCGAAGATTTTACGAGATTTATACCCAACATTGCAAGTTGCAGAGAAGTGAGTATAATTATTTTGATAGTATCAAAATTGCATACATTTTATATGTATAAAAGGTGAACTAAATTCCCCGTCTGTTGGACCTTACTGTTTATTGCTTTATTTACTTGCTTCAAAATTGAACTTAGTGTCATACAGCATTCAGTGTTGACGATCTGAAACTATACAAAACCTCAGATTCTATAGGCTAAAACAGCATAACCTTCCTAACATGAGACTATATACCACTTCCAATTTGTCCTAATTTAAAATATCAATATATTGTAACCCATGCTTATTAAAAAAAAGATTAATTTACTAAAATTAGTTAGTTACTTACTGTAGAAGTGGTGTGGATCATAACTCTTGGCTGGGGATTAGATAATATAACGTCTTCATGCATAAATTTTTTAGGTATCCTGGATTTGAACATGTATTGATACATATTTTGAACTCTGGATGCATACTTGAGATTCTTAGTTCCACCATAATCTAATGACCAGCACTTTTCAGTCTTTCACGTCTCCAGTATGTTTTTGTAGCTAGTTGGAATTCATTAGTGAATTATATATTCATTAGATGAGGCCAAAAGAAAAACTTTGCACATGTAAGTATTTCGAAAAATTTTGTACTAGGTTATGGGCCCGATGAGACACTTCATTCGGTGGTCTAATTTTGTTTTGCATTTGTATAATTATAAGTAATTGGAGTTTTTGTTGTTTTGATTTTTCTAATACCTTTCTGTAAACAATATTTCCAGGTGTGAAGACGATAAGCCATGGGTACCAATATTTCAGGTTTCCAAGGAAAAAGCAAAGAGCTTGGGGATTGACTATATTCCTTTGGAAGTGAGCCTCAAGGACACTGTGGAGAGCTTGAAGGAAAAGAAGTTTCTCAAAGTTTGATGTTACCCTTAAAGAAACTTGGAAACCATCTTATGCCTATGCTTGAGTAAATTTAGTGTAAAATAAATTTAAATGGAAACTGGTGTTGGTACTTAAATAAGTGATTTGGTTCTTGGAGTGGTGACAAGTTTCAAACATGCGTGACCAGGTTAGAGTCTGCATGAGAGATTTTATCTCGTGATATTATATTAGTGTAAGATGTATGTTGCAACTAATGCCTCCATATATTTAATATATTTTATAATTTGCTAATTTTATCATTTGCAAGAAAATTCGTTGGTACGACCAATATTGATTGTTAGATCGGCAATGACAGATTTTATCAAAATCAAAATTTATTGGATTTTAAAATAATATATTTAAAATTTATATATTTATATATTTAATATTATTATGATTAATTTAATAAAAATAAATACATAGTTCAGTATATTTATAATTAAGCTTAAATACTTTTTTGGTTTTTATTTTCATAGTGTTTGTTGCAGATGGTCTTCATTTTAATAGAATTATGTTTAAAATGATTCTCATTTTGACCGAATGTTTAAAATGGTTCTCATTTTCGCAATTTGTGTTTTATTTGATCCTTTTCTGTGACGTCATTTAAATCATTAACGAAACATTGTATAGGTGACACAGTTTGTATTAGGGTGTGTTACGTGCCACCTGTACAATGTTTCGTTAATGATTTAAACGGCGTCACATAAAAGGACTAAATAAAACACAAATTGCGAAGATGATGACCATTATAAACATTCGGTATAAATGAGGACCATTTTAAACGTCCTGTTAAAATGAGGACCATCCGCGACGAACACTATGAAAATGAGGACCAAAAAGGTATTTAAGCCTTATAATTATTAAAGAAATTATACATATTTATCGGATGGTAAATGAATTATAATTAAATGTTTTAGTTAATTTTTTTATGTAAATAATTATATTATTTGAAAATATTTAATTTTCATTTTATTAACATGTATTTGATTTAAAAAATATTTACAAGCTTTCATTTCATTGTTATGCGATAAGCAACTATATTATCATGTTTTCATTTTCACCAGTAGTTTCTCTATCAATTTTAAAAAATAAATTTATTCTTTTGTTTTTATTAATATACCTATTTAAAAAATAAGTTTAAAACTAAAAAATAATTTATCATAATCTAATCAAAAGTTGAGAGGCATAATTACTAAAATCTATGATAATCAAGTTACAATTAAAAAATCGACTATGAAAAATCACATTGTACATTATTTCTTCTTTTATATTAATAAAAAATGAATATACAAAAAAGTTATGAAATAAAAAATAATGTTAAATATTAAACAATAGTTCACTATTAAGTGAAACAAGAGAAAATTATCTTATTTATTTATTTAATAATGAAAGAGAAAATATGAAAAAATAAGATAAAAATATTGGGTTTATGTCTAACTTTTTTTAGTAACAAAAAAAAAATAAACACAAGAAATACATACAACATATTAAAAACTCAAAAGACAATGAGAAAAATAAAAAAAATATCTTAATAATTTTATTTCTTTATATATTTAATTTTATATTTAATTATTTATTATTGTACTTTATAAAATAAAAAAAATATAATTTAATTTTTATTAATTTTGAATATAATATTATTTAATTTAAAAAATACAAATAATTTAAAAAGATTTAAAAATTTATATAATTTTAAAACACTTAAATATAAAATAATGAAAAAAAATAAAAAAAAAAAAAATTGGTGGAGGAGGCCGTGGCCCCGCTGCCCCTTTCATCCTCTGCCGATGTAGATCGGTATTCTAAATCATATGCAAGTCAAAAGAATAAATGGTAAAAAATGTTAATTTGAGTATGAGTAAAATAATAATATGAATACTATTTTTATTGTTATGATATATGTAGTGTCTTAGGATTTTTTAAATAGATATTTACATATGCAAGTAATTAATATAGTTAAATAATTTTTGTACAGGGCACGTTTTAAGCTCTAAAATTTTTAATTTTTTAAAAAAATTTATAATCTGCCACGTGTCAGGGTAATGTCATGCTACGTGACAATATACAGTCATAACACGTGACAATAATACTCCAGTATTTTAAAACGATCTAATTTTGTCATTTTCCAATTTGAGACTAAATTAGTAAATAAACTTAATTACAACTTATATATACATATTACAACTTATATATACATGTTACTGTTATAAAATAAAGCTAATAATAAATAAGAGAAGAAAAGAAAAGATAATAGAAGAAAAAATAAACAATGACAGAATAGGGAGCAACTCTTATGTGTATTATTATTGATAGGAATGATCCTATTTATAGATACAACATGTAATCCATAAAAGAAACAAATCAACTTAGTTAATACAAATATTTACGTATAAAGAGTGATGAATCATATGAGTATTAATCATATAAATCATATGAATAAATGTATCAAATCAATGGACAATCATTCATTTATAACACTCCCCCTTGAATGTCCATTGATAAGAAAATGTGTCTCGTTAAAACCTTTATAGAAACAACCCTTTGGGATTAAAAACCCATTGAAGGAAAAAGAGTACAACATTTTGTATTCTTTAATACAATATTCAATATTGTTCATCACATATTCCATTTTTCCCCCTCATTACATCATTAAGGTGACGACAGACAGTGACAAAACTTGGACAAAAAATTTAGGGGTGCCAATTTAAATTTTTTATATATAATTTATTGATTAAAAAATTGTTTCTTTTATTTAAACCATTTTCATATTACAATTCACACTTCTCAATTTTTAATCTTTCTAATTGATTGAATTCACGCAAAATGGGTATTCTAATTTCTAGTTCAATTCAAGATTATTCAACTAATTCATTGTATGCACTAGAAAACATAAAATCACAACATTTTATAATGTATGGTTATACTAATTTGAGAAAAATATAATTAGGGTTCATGTCAATTTCATAAAATAATCCTTAAAATCAAGTTAGTTTTCATACTAATTTAGGGAAAACTTAATTTAGAAGAAATATCATAATGGAAGAATCATAAATCTAACTTTCATAAATCATACTAGGATAGTAAGATACGGATTCAGGAGATCTTGTGAATGAGTTCTTTGATCTCTCTGTTCTCCCATCTCCATTTTTCAATTTATCTTTCTTTTTACATTTACATTTTATTAACGGCTTGCTATGAAAAAAACTTTATAATGAGATACAAAACCTTAATCCTTTATTAATCAAGATCCATCAAATTAATTTTTTTTTTTTAAATATATATATATATATATATATATATATATATATATATATATAACTACAAAAATAATATATAAATATAAATTTAAATATATATAAAAATTAAAATTAAAAAGCTTGGGCCAAAATAATATACTCAAATCTTATATATTTAATTATGATTACTAGTATAACAAAAGTATATATAATTTAGTATTGAAATCCTTGTATTTGATATGAAACTCATTTTAAATAAGTTTTTCTAACTTCATCTCTTTCCCTGAATATTCTCATATTTGAGAACGTTTTCTTATAATAAGTTTCAACGAATTAATATAAAACATTCCGCCTATAATTTAAAAGAATTAATATGAAATTTTCCACTTACAATTCTTTGAATCTTAAGAAATGGTCCTTTAATTCAACAATTGAATTCCTAGTATCATGCTTAAAAATATGTGAAGAAGTAAATTTGTATTGTTTTCATCTTCAAGGGTATCTTCCCTTTTATCACTTAAAACAAATGAATCTATTATTTTATTTTTCATCAATAATAACTATTTAAAAAAAATTAAGACTAAAAAATAATTTATCAAAATCCAATCAAAACTTGAGAGATGTAATTACTAAAAAAAAAATGATAATCAAGTCACATTTAAGAAATGGTTATGAAAAAACATATAATACCTAACTTTTCTTTTTATATTTATAAAAAACTAAATCTACAAAAAACTCATAAGATGAAAAAAAACTAAATATCAAACTAATATTTTCCTATCATGAGAAAATTATCTTTTTTTTATCTTAGAAGAGAACGAATGAGAACTGAGAGCGGGAGACAATAAATTTATGCAAGAGTAATAAATGAATAATATACCTGAGAAACTTCAAATGAGAGAGAACAAAAAAATATCTCAATAAATTTTATTATTCCTTATTATGTTTAATTTTTTATTTTATTATTTATTAATATTAAATATTATATTTTATAAAAAATAAAAATCAATTTAAAAAATAAAAATAAAAATAAAAATATTTAAAAAAAGGTAAAAAATCTTGGGGGGCCATGGCCCCCCGTGGACTTTAGAAGGTCCGCCACTAGTCACATGCAAGGTCCGCCGTTGGTGACGGAGTTTGAACTTGTGAATCATTTGCTCAAAAGTTCTTCTTGGCAAAACCTTTATAAATAGGTCTGCCATATTTTAACATGAATGAAGTTTTGGATATCTATATCATTCTTTCAATTGAACAATACACTATTGTCTTCATATATGATTGTTGATTCCACCTTTGTCGGGAATAGTCACAAGTTTCTTGCACATGTTGAATTACAGACCTTAACCAAACATATTCACAACTTTCCTCGATATTCTGTATGATTAAACGATGTTGCTACTATGGTTTGTTTCATATACATCATGAAACCATTGTGCTACCACATGTGAACAAACATCTTGTTTGTCAACTATTGAGACATTGTGAGAATATGTAAAATAACATGCATATACATAACCCATTAAGTTTGATTTTGAATCATTTGGATGGAATAAACTCATATTCATAGTACCCTTAAGGTAACAAAATATATGTTTCAATCCAAACCATTTTCTTCTTGTAGTTGAACAAGTATATTTTGCTTAACAAATTTACAGCAAATGCAATATCATATTGAGTATAATTAGCAAGATACATTAGTGTTTCTATGACATTAAGATATGGTGCTTTTGAACCAAGAAGATCTTCATCATTTTCTTGAGGTCTAAGAAGAGTATTTATCAACATCTAACAACCTCACAACTATTAGAGTGCATAATGAATGTGACTTGTCCATTTAGAACATTTTACGCACCTTATAGGATAAAATTTTCATTAATTAATATCGCATAATTTCCAAGTTTAGTTGACGACGGGGACATTAAAAATATAACTCCACTATCAAACAGGAAATCAATGAATAGAATGGCTTTTCTTGCTTGTGTTGTCAAAGAGTGCAAACCAAACGGCCTAGGGGACATGCTCATCACTATTAAGGTTATTTTTGATTTACTGATTTTGGTGCACTCCATTATTTAGTTGTTGCTTATGTGTAAAATGACTCTGTCAGGACCCTACTGATACAGCCAAGGCAAGCCTACACAACAAAGTTCTATCAGATGTGAGTTTGGTAGTGACATTGGTGTTGGCTCTGTATTATTGTTGAAAGAAGTAAGTGAACTATGAAATAATTTCTCTTGATTACTTTTCCTCTTCTTGTACAATAACTTATTAAACTTTATGAATTTTGATTCAATAGGTTGCTATATTCAGACCTTTTGGGTACCTCAACATCACACTTAGGAACATTGTCAAGGTAAATAAGTAATCTTCACACAAATATGATTTTTTTAATTCATACCGTGTGTTTAAGTCACAATATAACCATTCACGACATTTGTAGGTTTTCAAGTATGACATCACTCATCCAACTGAAGAAGAAGTTCAAACTTCTATGCCTGTGGTGCGACTTAACTATGTTGTCAAACAAAATGTGGAAATTGATGCCCAGCCTAGTAAAAATTCCAGTCCAAACGCAAATGACAACACAAATATGGGACCCAATTTGTAGCCCAACGTGGAGCCTACTAACACGGCTAATGTGGAGGATATACTGCAGAGGATGGTTCCTCCATCCATAAATATTCCATGTGTTGAGGTTGGGGAGAGTTCCAAAGTTCAATCTTCTGTTCTGGATAATATATCACTCACCTAACTCATTAGTGTTTAATGTCTTCAATCTTTAGGTTATTTATATTAAACTTATTTTATCACTGTCATATCCATTTCACTGTCAGTTTAACTTATTATATGATCATCTATGTACAAATAATTGTTGACCACTGACAAAGATTTTGCACACCTTCATAATTTCTGATATATGAAAAAGGTTATAGTATGAAACTCACTTACAATAAATCACATAAATAGAGTAAAATTTAATGTAGGCACTATCCATGATGAATCTATGGGAAAGTTGTGGTACAAGTGGAATATAACATACATGCCTAACACTGACAATAATAATTGGTTATCAATGAAGTATTAAGTGTTGACCTACAATAAACATTTTGCACACCTTCCAAATTCGTGGTCTTTGATAACATAAATTCTACGAAAGTTAACATTACCAAAGTAGGCGTGTGATAATTGATAATAACTACTCCATGAAATATAACACCTTTATTGCGTATATGGAATATATTAAACAACAACAAACTACGTGTAGCATAATTCATCCACAACTCCAACATGATATTTTTGTTATCTGTATTCAAATTATATGATGACTCAAGAACAATTAATTAGTGACCTGGTTCAAAAAATTGGACATAATAACTCTTAAATTTTTAAATGTAGATCAATCATATTAAGTGTTGACCTGTGAACAACATCTTACACATAATTAATCATTTGTCATCTGTGTGGTAACCAAGATGACTAAATTTTGGACCACATATGTATTCGTTGTTCACCTGTTATAAAATTTAGTTGCACTCAGTCAAAATTAAG
>Ga0214543_1010412_pt1 | contig 13797 bp, 13 predicted proteins | sample CNSS2metaG_FD_160094 | JGI IMG/M metagenome (GOLD analysis project Ga0214543, IMG submission 160094) | Root nodule microbial communities from cowpea collected in UCLA plant growth center, Los Angeles, California, USA - CNSS2 | ecosystem: Host-associated > Plants > Roots > Nodule | place: USA...
TCTCAACCACATGAGCTAGTATTCTTCCATGTCATAGCTCCTCGCATTTATTGCTCTAAATGTTCACGCTACCCGTCCTAATTAAATAATTAATTAAATAACTATTTAATTTTCCCGGGTCTTACAGGATCCAGTCGACTTTGAACAAATGCTTCCCATGTTTGCTCGTCTATGCCATACATCTCACAAGGAGACTTTTCTTTGTATTTCTCAAATACATAGAAGCTTGACAACATCGTCTTGAATGCTCTCCATTTTGTAGCTACTGACGACACTATCCTCCTCTGTGTGAAATCAGAAGTGTTGAATTCATAGTTTTCCTATTCATAGGTAATAAATATTCATAAGTTGACAATAGAAATAAGTAGTAAATATTCATAAGTTGACAAGTTAACTTACACAAATATCCTGCCAAATCATGTTTTTATCAACTTCTGACACATGATCCCAATCTGGTTCCAAAATGCACACCTTTGTTCGTGCTAACCCACCCAAATAGCTAGAAAAATTCTGACGGGTTGGCCCTATAGGTTTGCCTGTATGAGGGTTTATGTCCACATGTGTCTTATCCTTAATCAATCGCTTCAGAGCTTGCTTTTGTAGACGGGTAGCTGCTATAGTCTTCTTCTTGGATGAACCTTCCATGAAACCTGTAAAAAGTAACACATGTTAGATAATTAATGATTTAAAACTAAATGAATAATAAAAAAAATAACATGAAATTTCACCTATAATGGAAGTGTGACAATGTTCTCCCATATTCCTTCATTGTGATCATTACGCATAACATTCACTTCATCATTATGAACATCCTCATTCAAAACAGGTATTCGCCTTAAGATTGAAGGACTATCTATAAGATCGAGACTTGAGTGATCACGATCATGAGTATCTAATTGCATCCTTGCTTTAAGAACAACTGACCACCTTTCATTTGAAGGATCTTTAACATAAAACACTTGTTTTGATTAGTATGCCATGATAAAAGGGTCTTCCTTATAAGCCACCTTATTAAGATCAACCAAAGTAAATACCAAGTCATCAACATGCACTCTTGTATTATTATCAACCCATTTGCACTTAAATACATGCACTTTGAATTTGACATAATCAACCTCTCATATCTCTTGAATGACCCCAAAGTAACTTATAGAAGCCATAATAGGATTATTATCTTTTGAACTAGCAAAGTGCATGGATTATGCTTCGAGAGTCACACCGCTATTTTGCATAGTACTCTTATCATCTTCCTCCTTTGAATAAAAAGAGAACATGTTAATGTCATATGTTGTCCATGTTATAACATCAAAGTTAGGTCCTCGTGCTAGCCATTTTAATTCCTCAATCTCACAATCTAATTCCACAATTTTTTCTCTAAACCATTTCAGAAATGTCCTATTGTGCTCAATCAACAACCATTTTTCATTTGCCCGAGGATTTAAAGATTTCACCAATTTTTTGTGTTCCTCTATGTAAGGAAAAATGACATCAGTGTTATTCAATACGTACAAATGTTCTTTGAGAACTTCACATTGATCTTTTCAAACCACCCTTACACCACGTGTGCCTTTACCTTCATTCCTTCCTTCATGTCTAGATTGTGGAATGCCAACAGCCTCTGTTTCTAACATATAATCTATACAAAACTCAATTGCTTCCTCAGTTATATATCTCTCAATAATTGATGCTTCTGGACGATATGGATTTTTCACATACCCCTTCAATATTTTCATGTATCTCTCAACTAGGTACATCCATCTTAAAAACACTGGTCCACATATTCTAATTTTCCTTACTAGATGAACTATTAAATGGACCATGATGTCAAAAAATGAAGGAGAAAAATACATCTCCAGTTGACACAAGATAACAATAGCTTTATTCTGACAAATACTATTAAAAAACATGCAAAGACAAGTGATAACATGTCTAACGAATAGTCACTGGGAGAAGTTGTTGCATGAGAACATGACAATCATGAGATTTTAAACCAACAAGTTTCAAATCTTCCATTGACACAAGACTTTTAATATTTGAAGAGTATCCTAATGGTACTTTCATTCCTCATAGACTATCACAAAAACTTATTTTCTCAAGTCTAGACAGAGTATGACAAGCAGGAGGTAAATATGTTCGTTTACCGCGCGCTTCTGGCTGTAACTCCAAACGAAGACCCATCTCAACTAGATCTTTACGAGAATTAATATCGTCCTTTGTTTTCCCTTTGATGTTTATCAATGTTCCAATTATACTATCACAAACAATCTTCTCCACATGCATGACATCTATGCAGTGCCTAACATCTAATTTGGCCCAGTATGGGAGATCAAAGAATATGGATTTTTTTCTTCCAAATGCTTCTGCCAACAACTTTCTTTTGTCTTTTCCTAAAAATGAAATTTACTTGGCACACACGATCATAAACTTGTTCTCTAGTTAAGGGTGGTGGTTGGATTTTTTCCTCCTAGCATCCATTGAAAGCCTTTTTCAATCGACGATATGGGTGATTACGACTCAAAAATCTTCGATGGCCAATGTAACAAGTCTTCCTCCCATGTTTTAGTTGATGATAACTTGTGTTTTCTTCGCATATTGGATAAGCAAAATGACCTTTCACACTATAACCACTCACATTTTCATAAGCTGGAAAGTTATTAATAGTGCAAAATAATAAGGCTCGCAAATTAAAATTCATTTTTCCATATGCATCAAAAACCTCAACTCCTTTATCTCATAATAATCTCAGATCTTCTATCAACGGAGTTAGATAAACATCAATATCATTTTCAGGTTGCTTTGGTCCAGATATCATCATAAATAACCTCATGTATTTTCTCTTCATAGCCAACCAATAAGGCAAGTTATAAATGATCAGCAAAACCGGCCACGAACTATGCTTGCTACTTAAATTACCATACGGATTCATGCCATCAGTTGCAAGACCAAGCCTCAGATTTCTTGGATCACTCCCAAACTATGGGTAGATAGTATCAATTTTCTTCCATTGGGGTGAATCAGCTGCATGCCGTAACAATCCATCACTTTTTCTTCCATTTACATGCCACTGAAGGTTTTTAGCATCATCAACATTGGCAAATAAACGCTTAAATCGAGGTATGATTGGAAGATACCATAACACTTTTGTAGGAGGACCCTTCTTCATGTTATTTTCATCATGATCATCATCCTTAACTTTGTATCGCGATACTCCACATTTTGGTCACTTAGTCAATGTTTCAAACTCTTTTCTATAAAGAATACAATCATTAGGACAAGCATGAGTTTTTGGGTACTCCATACCCATGGAACATAGTATCATTTTCGCCTCATAATGACGGGTTGGCAATGTATTACCCTCTGGGAGCATTACATGCAACAATTCTAGTAACTCAGTAAAACTTCTATCAGTCCACCCATTTTTGGCTTTTTTGAATCATCTTTCAATGAATCATAGACGCATGCTGATCTTAAATTTTCTTGTCCAATATCTTCAATCATATCTTCCATGAGATCCTCACAATGTGGATTAAACTCTTGACTTTGAGATACAGTTGGTATGTGTACAACTTTACCATGTCAGGTCCACGTTGTATAACTCTTTAGGATACCATTACATAGAAGATGTTCTTGTATCAACTTAAGTTCTTGTCGTCTCCCATTCAAACAATTAACACAAGGACAATAATATTTTCCATTCAAAGCAGTCCCATGTCGTTGAGCAAATTGTATAAAATCTTCAATCATATCTTCCATGAGATCCTCACAATGTGGATTAAACTCTTGACTTTGAGATACGGTTGGTATGTGTACAACTTTACCATGTCAGGTCCACGTTGTATAACTCTTTAGGATACCATTACATAGAAGATGTTCTTGTATCAACTTAAGTTCTTGTCGTCTCCCATTCAAACAATTAACACAAGGACAATAATATTTTCCATTCAAAGCAGTCCCATGTCGTTGAGCAAATTGTATAAAATCTTCAATGCCATTTTCATAGACATCACTAATTCGAATTGCATTCCAACCTCGATCCATTACTACAGAGCATGAGAACTTGGTTTAAAAAAAATGTTCCATAGACCCAAACTACATGAAGTAATCATGTTGCTTACTTATGCAATCTACTATGTTCTCATTCTCCAAAAAATATTATTCTAGAAACTAATCTAATACTTTCCAGACAAAAAATATTCTTGTCTAAAAGTCTAAAAGTTTGACGTTCAAATTCTCCTTTTATACTATATTATATATAGTAAAATATTAAACATGATATAAGTTTGATATTCAAACAAGGGCAGCCAACAATTTCAATTGTAATAAAGTTTGTTATGACGGCGATAAAAACGATCAAGAGCAATCAACAGCGAAAGCCAATAGTTTCAATCTCAATTTCAAACAAACCAGCCAACAATTTCAATTTCAATTTCAAATACAAACAAGAGCATGCATACAAACTAACCTACATCAATGCAACAGTGATGGCTTGGTGGAGTAATTGCTACGAAGAAGAGGATGCAACTTCTTCTTACCAAAGAGACTGCGAAGAAGAAATTGGAGGCTCACAAAAGCAACGACGACAGTGGCTCGTAGAGCACCTTTCACTGTGGCGAACGGAGCACCGATGATTGAACTGCGGTGAACCCTAACGGGGCAGCGAGGATGGCGCGAGCACGAGCACGACATGAGAACGACGAATTGTGGCGTGAACAACAGAGCTCCGGTGCGACGAGAACGATAGAGGTTCAATGTGCGCTTCAACAGTGGTTCGTGGTGGAGGAGGCGATTGAAGGAGGCGAGGGAGGAAGAAGAAAATCAGGGTTCCCGTGGAGGTGAACGGCGAGAAGCGTAGAACCTTCAATGGTTCTCAATGACGGTGGTTCGAAGGTGCGAGAATGGTGCGGTGGTGGTCTCCAGGGCTCAACGGCGTGGTGGTGGTCTGCAGAGCTCGCAGCGAAAACGAAGGTGATTTGGAACAGTGAGGCGCGAGAAGGAAGAAGAAAGAAAAGGGTTTCGCAGGTTTCAGAAACCCACATATTAGATCGGTTTTGAAAATAACTGGTCTAATACACCATGCTGATTTTTTTTTTAATTTAAAAAAGTAATATTAGATTGGTTCCCTCTCATAACCAATCTAATATTTATGTTTAGATTGATTCCCCTTACAACCGATCTAATATTGCTTGTTTTATTTTCAAAAATGCCACCACACCATATATTAGCTCGGTTCTGTCACAACCGATCTAATATGCTGATCTAAAATTACATATCTGCACTAGTGATGATACTATAACTCTCATATTTTAACTCACATACTTTATTCCCTATGGACAATGATACTATGACTCTCATCTTTTGACTCACATACTTTATTCCCTAAAGTGACTTAATATAAGTCATTGATTAATGTACCACTACCTTTTCCTTTGAAAGAATAAATGACTCTTATTAAGCAAGTAAAAAAGTAAAGGATGGAAATAAAAAAATAAGAGTGAAAATATATTTAGATATATTTGAAATATATTTTCTTCTTCAACTTAAGGAGATTATTATTTCATAATTTTTTATAAAAAAAAAAAAATAATATATATATATATATATATATATATATATTTATATAAAAATAAGTACAAAGAGTTTTCTGGACAGTATTATCCATATTACAAAAGTATAACAAACTCAAGTTTAAGAAAACACTTTATTTATCGAGTACAACTAAACATAACAAAATTTGATTTATTGAAGATATCATGTTACTTATTAATCATGATGTATTAATCATTATGAAAATGAAAAATTTGATAAAGTATTTCATCATCTATTTTAATGGCTTATTATTTTGAATATCAATATGCGAAAGAGTATTTAAATAATAAAAACATTATTCGAGAACATATTAATAAGTAAAGTTTTGAAATTTCAAAGTGTTCATTTAGGATGAATATATATTCTTCTTAAGATTTCTCAAGGTGGACTGACCTGATTTTAGATATGGATCCAGCCCTGAGTTGACACGAGGAGAGAGAGGAAGTTTATGGGATTTCACGCTCACGACTGTGAGCGTATTCGTAGAAGATATTTGTATTGTGTGAGCATTTGATGGATGACTCCACGCTCACGACCATACAAGGTATTGTGTGAGCATTTAAGTAGAAAGATGAGTATTTGAGAGATGTATTACGGTAACATTTATAAACTTCCTGAGCCTATCATATGCAAGATATAATAACAAACTTATAGAGCATAATAACCATACTAACAAATAAAATAAATCTTACACGGGTGGGCACGGATGGATTATGTTTAAAATATTATATTCAACAAATAAAATAACAAACCCTACACGTTGGGTTCGATTTAAAATATTATATTCATTTATATTTGAAATATCTTACTTCCTTCGATTAGGAAGATTATTATCTTTTTATGAGACAAGAATTATATATATATATATATATATATATGTATATACAATTTTTTATTGTAATATTAAGTATTCTCGTCATGTTAACTTGTGCGTATATTTTAAATGTTTTTAGTGAATATTCTTTTTCAGCTGAAATTAACTGAGAGTTGAAGAGTTCAAGAAAAAAAGGAAAACAAATTAATAGAATGTTTAAAATAAATTATGATTAAAATCAATTTTAATTGCAATTAAAGGATTACGTTAATTTTTCAGCGAGCTATTTAAGAGGTCTATCTATGCATATATTACCAAAACGTACATTTTAATCACAACTTGTAAAAATCACGTCCATGGTTATTAGTAATATTACCTGCTTCCATGAAAATCTTGAACCAATAATTATGAATTAACGACCATCCAGAGACACTATTGTAGCATAAGGAAAGAATGAAGATATTTTAAGCAAATTAATGTATTAAATGTAATGACCTATGTTTCACTTATTATTTTAAACATTGTATTAATTTTTGAAGCATATATTACCAAAATGTACATTGTTAATCACAACTTGTAAAAATCAAGTCTTTGGTCTTTCAACTTTGAGTGAGAATTGAAATTAGTATCTATTAGAATCCTTAAATTAATTTACTCCTTTAACTATATAAATACATGAATTTAGTCTTTTTTTAACCAATTTTTATTAAGTTTATTTGACGTTTCAAACACATTTTATTATAATATTTTAGTTTGTTTACACCGTTTGACATATGTTCGCTTCAATGTTAGCCGAAAAATGTAAGCATATATTACCAAAACGTACATCGTTAATCACAACTTGTAAAAATCACGTCTTTGGTTCTTCAACTTTAAGTAAAAATTGGAATTAGTACATATTGAAATCCTTGAACTAATTTGGTCCTTGAACTATATAAATACATGGATTTAGTCTTTTTTAACCAATTTTTATTAAGTTTATTTGACGTTTCAAACATATTTTATTATAATATTTTAGTTTGTTTACACTGTTTGACACATGTTCGCTTCAATGTTAACCGAGAAATGCGTTTAAAACGTCAAATAAACTCAAAACAACAAAATTGGTTTAAAGGACTAAATTCATACACTTATAAAGATAAGGAACTAAATTGATTCAAAGATTTCCAAGAGAAACTAATTTCAATTTTTACTCAAAGTTGAAAGAACAAAAACATCTTTAACTCTTACTTTTAAATTGCTTTATGTGCACGCACGTTCAAAAAAAGTGTAAGACTCGTCGTTGGGCACGAAATACTTTATATCAAGTATTCAAATTTTATAGTCTACCAAAAAGTATCCGATTTTATGAAATGACATTCAATAACCTGTTATTGTTGAAAGAAACAATTATATGTTTAACTATTATTTTAAAATTCTCATAAAAAAATAAATGTTAAAATAAATGGTAAAAATATAGGTTAACTTTTAAATTCTGTTATAAAAGTAATGTACACAAATGGGAGGACTAAAACTCAAGGCTTTTTTTTTATCATTGTAGTGTAATTTCATCTCAAAATTTCAAGCTAAAGCAACTTCACTTATGATAAATCGAAGTAGTGTCAACATGCGACGATTTCTATGAAAGTTGAAGTTGTCACGGATTGACACAACTTTGATTAAGGTTAATAAAAAATTAAAAGTAAAGTCGAGTCATGTTATGTGACTTTAGTTTTGTACTGAAATGAATTGAAGTTGTGTCATGATGTGACGACTTTAGTTTTGCATTGAAATAAACTGAAGTCGTGTTATATAATGACACCTTCAATTCTGAGCTAGAATGAAGTGAAGTATGTCATGTTGTGACGACTTTAGTTAACTTCAATTATGATCAATCTTTGGAATCGTGTTCTACACTATTTTATACTTCTTACTTTTTAGTTAAATTATAATAATTATTTTATTGTGTGACTAAATTCATTGAACAAATCAGTGTAATGAAGTAAAAATAAATATTAAAATATATGTTAAAACGACAGTTTCTTAATTTGATAAATGTGATTAATTGAGAATTTATTTGAAAATGTTAAATGTATTGAAAATGAAATAAATAAAGTGCATTTTAGGACCTTGAATAATTTTATACTTGATTTAAAAGATCCTAGCACTTTGTTTACTTCATTTTTAATAAATTTTCAATACATGATTTAACTAGAATTAAATTAAAGTTAACTGAAGTCGTCACAACATGACAGACTTCAATCAATTTCAGTTCAAAACTGAAGTCACGACACAATTTCAATTTATTTCGATGAAAATTGAAGTCGTTAGAACATGACACAACTTTATTTTTAGTTTCTGATTATCTCAAATCAAAGTCGTCTCAACTTATGATGACTCCAACTTTTCATAAAAGTCATTTTGAAGTCCTGTCAACTAGACACGACTTGTCCATTCTCAAAATTTTTTAAAGGATAATGATATTTTGACAACTTTTTCTTACAATATGATGTGATATTTTTTAAGTGGGTTTGAAATACTGAGAATGAGAAAATAGAAAAATCAAAAATCAATTAAAAGATGTCACATAAGGTTATAAGAGAAAGTTATCAAAATTTAGTAGTCAAAAAATCATTTTCCTTTTTAAAAAATCTGCAATAATCTTGTAACTTTAAAATGAAATTACACAACAATGGTGTGAAAAACCCAAAACTCAATGTAAATTTTGTTAGTCAGACTAATGAATAAATGTAAAATGATTTTATCATGTTAGAAATCCCATTAGAAGATGTACATATATAGCAAGTTGTTTTAAGGAAAATAAAGCCAAAGGTGAGTGGTAGATTCGTGGTAATATTCGTTGATACAACAAACAGAACTAACTAATGTTAACACCAGACAATGTCACCAATGTTAGAAACTAGCCATTACAAGATGGAAATAATTGGTCAAATCTCCAACTCAATGACTTTTGTGAATTGTTGTTGTAAACCTTCAGTCAAAGCAGATGTTGAGGTCAGGGAAGCTTTTAGTATGGCCAATCCCTGCATGTGAATGTACCTATTGTTATCTGATTCAAGTAATAGTGAGTGATGAATAAATAACTCAGCATGAGCGAACGTGTCTTACCTCCTTCACACCAATACTAATTACCCTTTCCTCCAAGTCATAGAGAGGAACTTGCGACCTATTTAGAAAAGAAACAGCAGAAATGGATGACATTGGAGTCACAGCCAAGTCATCAGTCACCACGAACGTTGATGGTCCTTTGGCAAATCCTTTACCACTCCGTGAATCCCCAATACACGACTTTGGATCAAAAATCTCTAATCGAGAACTCATGTCATACCCATAAATACGAGGCCTGGGTGAAGTAGAACAAATAACATGGCGCTCTTTCCCATGAATGAACGTATTGCAATAATAAACAGGCAATGATACCTCGCCAATTGGTAATATCTGATCACTAATGCTGAATAGAGGGGCACATTTTGGATTAGCTAGTTCCTCTTTGATTATCTGTGACCGTAAATATCTATCAGGACTCAGTTCAGAAATGCTCTTGTACAATTTATCTATGCAGCTCAAACAAGAATTTCCTTCCAACATGTGCAACACCCCACCCAAAGGTAAAGTCAGAAAACTTAAAACCAAGTCTGCAAAATCTTCTTCTGCATCAGCAAACACAATCTTTTCATTTGATTTTCTTACCAGTACCCTCACAACTATCTTTCTACCTTCATCAGGTGATTCATCTCCTCTCTCGAACCAGGATTGGTTTATTGGGTTAAAATCATCAACACGTGGTTTCTTCTCAAAGACAAAATCTGTCAAAGGGTTCTTTGATATCAACGACAACTTGAGAAGATCAACAACCTATACAAAACCCAAATAAGGAATCAGAGAGAGAAAGTAGTAAAACTAACAACAATAAACGAATAGCAATATAGCATACCTCTCTCTTGCTGATATCCACAGTTTGTTCCTCAATTGCACCCATGTCTTTGACTCCAAGATTCTGGAGTAGATTCACAATTGTTACAAGAACATTAGGCAACACGGAAAGATCGTCACAAATTATAAAAGTAGCAGTTTCCTTAACAAAGCCCTTTTGTAGAGTAATAACTTCTGGGTACACTATTCTGTTCATTAGTTTTCCACAACTGCATCTTTGATTGTTGAAAATGCTTAAAAGGCTTCCATTTGTCTTCCTACTACACCCCAAGTCCTCACACAGGAAATACTTTGTGGGTTGAGTGTCGTCGATGTTGAGTTTGATGAGCTGGCAATATGATTCCATAGAGGTCCTTGGGTGCAGAAGCATTTCTTTGCATGTCTTTGTCCATAGATGCTGTTCTTCAATATGTGACACACTCTCATACAATGAACTCAGGCTTCCAACTTTCACCGGTGGAATATTTGACTCCTTAGCAACGAGTCTTGCAATGGTACCTAAAGGCAATGCTAAGAAACTGAGTAGAACGTCCACGAAATCCTTTCTTGCCTCGGCAAACAGAACTTTGTTTTCATTTCTGTCCACAAAAACTTTGAGGGGAACTTTGTAAACCTCCTCATTTGATGGAGCTTCTGTTGCAGCCATGGTTGCAATCGCACAACAACGCCTAAGCCAAAATGCACGTTTTTGTTTCTCTTTCTTGCGTTTTCAGCTTTGCCAATTTGTTTGTTTATTTTCGAAGTGTATATGAAAAGTTCACCATTCAAACGATGCCAATTTAACATTATATAATACTTTCTATAATGTTGAAACGATTTCAAATGTGATCAAGAGACTTCAAACGCACTCAAAATTTTTTTAAAAAAGAAAAGAAAAGAAAAAAGAAAAAGAGATGGAGTAGATGAATTTACTAAGTTGTGTCTATATATAATGTCAGGGAATCACCAAAGAAAGATGAGCTGCCGTGTGAGGAGGACAATTCTATTCTAGTAGTATTCTTTTAGCAAAGAATAAAAATTTCATCTAAACCCTTCTAATAATCAATTACAAAATAATATAAAATAATATATATCTAGTAATAAAGAAATAGTTTTATATATATATATATATATATATATATATATATATATATATATATATATATATATTTATCTCTTCTTCTAATAAGATCGTGTATATATCCCACTAAAAGCTACATGAAAAAAAAATTGAAAAAGTACGAGATTATAAAAATTATCTCAATCGAAGTCCTCTGTCATTGAGGTAGATATGCTCTAATATATCTTCTAACTTGTTGGCTCAATAAAGAAGAAAAAAAGGAAAGAAAGATGATTTAAGTTATGATTCTTCATCCACTTAAAACTCTATTCTCATATACTTAGAAAACAAATCATTATAATTATACGTCAAAAAATTATTGCGTTTTTTTTTAATTATGCAACTTTTTCTTAAAATAATTTGAATAATATCACCTCAATTAAAAAATGAGAGAAAGAAATGTGTACTTATTAGAGGTGGCAAAACTGATTGTGTTCGACGGGTCAACCTATCAACATGTATTAGTATGGATGAATTGGGTTGAAGATTTTAACCTATCAATCCTTTCCAAACCAACCTGTTTCGTTCGTCAATTTGACAGACCAATATACAGACCAACTTATCTCAACCTGTTTTTAAAAAAAGTTAAAAATTAAAATAACAAATAATTAAAATGATTACTTTTTTATATTATATTTTTAAATACATAAATACATAAATATATAATAATATTATAATTTAAATCACTAAATTCTGATTATTAATTATAATACCTTCACCCCTTGGTTTTCATAATCCCCTTTTACCCCACTGTATTTAAAATCCTAATTTATTTGTTTTCCATCTTATTCCTTCCACCGCCAGCACCCATCCCTTTCTTCTCGAGTTTTCTCTTCATAAAAAATATTGTGGCCTCCACTTTTCTCTGCACCGCTGTGCTCTCCAATTTTCTCTTCATTAGAAAAACATGGTTGTGTATTTATACTACGGAGAACAATGCAGGGCAGTTGTGTTGCTTCCATACAAAAAGTATGAATTATTATTGTCACAAACTGTCACCTTGGTCAACAATTTCCCAATCTTACAAGTACACTACGACTTCAAATTCGGAACCCTCTTTCAATCTATATAGGGGTTTCTTCTTACACCTCCAAAAAGTTCTACTATGCCTCCAAACATTTCAAAATTTCAACAGTATCCCTCTGAACTTTTTACTATTTAACGGTAAAAAAGTTACACAGATTTGGATTGTGCACCGGTATTTGAAATCCGGTTAAGTGATTAAACGGAATTCAAATTCTGTTTTCTTTGTATACCGACATTCGAAATTCGATTTAATTTTCTACCGGCATTCAAAGCTCGATTAGAAAATTCAAAATCAGCTTCTTCTTTTTAATCGGCATTAGTAGTCCGCTAATGATTCAAATTTTTGTATTTTTTTATTCATTTGTTTATAAGATTTAATTTCTATTATTTTATAATTTATGTATTAATTATTTAATTTTAGATTATTTATATTTTATATAAGTACATTAAATAAAATTTTATTATTTTAAATTTTGTAGTTATTTTTACTTTGTTAATTTTTAATTAATAATGATAAAATTTTATTTAAAATATTTTACTTTATAATATGTAGATTAATTATATTTAATTATTTTTGAATAATTTTGACTTATTTATTATTTGTTAGTTTTTTAATGTATTTATTTATTTATATGGTTTTATTTATAAGATTTAATTTCAAATTTTTTATATTATATATTAATTATTTAATTTTAGATTCTATATTAAATAAAACTATATACCAGCAATGGAAATCCGGTACGTTAATTATTTTTTATTTAAAATTGATATTTGTATATCGGCATTCCAATTCCGCTAGTTTAATTTTTTTATTTATTTTACATATAAAATTTAATTTCATATTAGTATTATTAAGTTAATGTTTAATTGTTTTAAAAATATATTTTACTAATATTTCTTATTTTTTAATTCATTTTATTACTTTATTTTTAATTTAATTTTTCATATATTTTTTTAGTTATATATTTTATAATTATTTTTACTTTGTTAATTTTTAATTAATAATGATACATTTTTATTTAAAACTAGTATACTGACCGTGCGTACGCACGGGACATATATTTGTTTTATTTTGTATATTAAATAATAAAATAGTGAAAGTATTATGTAATGAAATATTATGAAAATTAAGTTATATTATTGTAAATGTTGTTATTCAAGTAATGAAATAGTAAATTTAAGTGATGCAATAATAATTTTAATTTTAAATATTAGAATTGATATTGCAATATAATATAATTAATTGAGCGGACATTTTTTTACTTTTTTTATTTTTAAATTTTTTAGAATAATAATATAATTGCTATTATATTTATTTAACCATTAAAAATACTAATAA
>Ga0214543_1010415_pt1 | contig 13794 bp, 5 predicted proteins | sample CNSS2metaG_FD_160094 | JGI IMG/M metagenome (GOLD analysis project Ga0214543, IMG submission 160094) | Root nodule microbial communities from cowpea collected in UCLA plant growth center, Los Angeles, California, USA - CNSS2 | ecosystem: Host-associated > Plants > Roots > Nodule | place: USA...
TTCACTTTAATTGTATAAATAAATTTTATTTACTACAATATAAAAATTTAATGTAATTGCTATGAATATTTATTTGTCACTATCCAACATATATTGAAGTTCAAAAGATACAAAATCCATGTCAAAAATTTATTATTATGTTTATTATTTGTTCTTTGTGTCATTTTGATCAAGTGATGTATTATAACTTTTATTAGTCTATAAAAAAGAGATTCATTAGAATTTAAAAGATTGAAGTAAACAAACATTTAAAATATATTTTAATTTGAATATTTGTTTTCCTTTTATATTTTTTTGAAATATTTTTTAATTTTATCAACTAAGTTTCATCAATGTTGTAGTTTGCAAATTTAATAAATGTTTTGGTTCTCATGAAATTTTATTTGGTATTCTAATCTAAAATGTAGACAATTATAATTTATTTCAAAGTATTTGATATGGAAGAAATAATCATCCTCTTAATATTGAATATTTGATAATATTATGTTTTCTTTACCGTAATTTTTTTTTTATAAAAATTAATATTGAAATAGTTAGAACACGGGTACGGGTATGGGTACGAGATTATACCCGTTACCGTTGGAGATGGGGATGAGACAAAAGTTTGATACCCGTTGAGTTTGGATATAGAAATAAGAATGAATTTTTTATGCGGAGATGAGTATGAGATAGCGAAACTTCCCGTCCCGCTTCGTTACCATCCTTGTATGTAATATGTTTGTCTTCTTCATTTTAATCCTTATGAACTATGATATAAGAATTTGAATAATATATTAAATCAAGATATTAAATTATAATATTATGTGTTCCATATCTGTATTATAAAATAAATAGAAGTTTCTGGTGATGTTAGGTCTGATGAAGGCAAGTGAAATTTCCTTGCAGATTCACACCGACCACTGCACACATGGTGTGAACTTGGAACCCCAAATCATTGTGTCTTTTCTACCATTAATGAGAGAAGCAACAAATTTTTTTTATCCGTAATACGAGTTTCCTAAAAATAGATTATTCCATGACTGAAACATTTAAAAAAAATACTAAATTATAATTTATGATGATGAAATGGTAAGTGTATAAAGAAGCCACGTAATTGGTCCTCCACCCCAAAGTTATAGGAGACAAGAAGGTCCACAGCATTAAGTGGTGCATTGTGTTGCGTAGATCCTTGCGTCACAAACTCATGGCCAACACGAGCATAGGCACAGAACTAACATGTGTAAACCAATCCTGTTGGAGCCTCCATGGATAACAACATCATGCAATCAATCAAACATTCATAAATACTAATACAAGCTTTGTTATAATATCTTAGTTCTCCACCTCAGAAAAATGTATTCGAACTTTGATATTATATGATGATATGAATGTATAAGGGCAAACTGGCATTATCTTATAAACATATTTTTCTAATAGTTAGAGAAGGGTCATCGCCACTCTCTCTTAGATTCCTATATCAATTGTAAAAAAAAAAAAAGTACTATTAGAAAACCACTTTCCACGTAAATTTCTTATTTAATAAACATCGAAAATACTATTCAATAATGTTGTACATTATATTTTAATATAATTTAAAAAATAAAAATTCTACTGTTACTTCTATTTTTATAGACCTTTAATTTATGGGTTAATATGTTTTATGGCTAATTGCTATATTCTTATTACTATTTATTCTTTTGTCTCCTTTTGCTACCTACAAATACCACCTAGATGTATGGGGAAGAAAACAACAAAACAACAGTAGAGACAACAAACAATAGAGTCATTCTTAAAAGTGTTATTCTTTTCTTCTTTATATTAGACATTGGTGTTCATAAGGTTCAGAGATCCTTCGCTGCACTCGATCGATCTGACGGGTTGTTGTATCTTGGGAGAGAACGCTATGATAAGAAACACATATGATTGTGTATTGATATATTTGTTTAGTCCTGTGCAGTAGGGACGTTTTCTCTCTAAGGATAGTGTTATGTGTGCGTCAACCGAGGATATTTCTATTGCTTCCCCTGTTTATTTTTTATTTATTATTGTTATTATAATTGTTGATCTTTGATTAATATTTATTGTTTTATATATTGTCTTAGTATTATTATTGATTTAATAATTATTATTATATCATTTTATATTTTTATTATTAGTAGTATTATTTTAGTAATCATTTTCTAACATATAATTCTCATATTTGTGTTCTCATTTTTCACCTTATTGATGATACGATCATCCTTCATCCTCGTTCTTATGCAAATACAAGAGTTTCTTTATACCGAAAGTTATGAATATATATATATATATATATATATACTCACACCATATCCAACTTTAAAATGTTAAATTTACTAACCCTTCGTTCTCTAGTTTATTGATAACATGTAAAATTATTACCTTATTTCAATACTTGCATAACATTCCTTAGAAGGACTAGATCTTAGACTAATAATTAGTTGAATGCTTGATGATTGTTTCTCAACAACCATTTCTCAGCAAGTGTACTAATTTGTAGTAGTATTAATAAGTGTCGTATCTATAGGAATTTAACAAGTATATTGGTAGTTTGCTTTTTAGATTTTTGGATTTCGATAAAGAGTGAAAGTAAATATAGATAGTAATAATTAGATTAAGTGGAGTAGGAGCTATGAATTGATTTCATCTCATCTTTTTTACTACACCACTATCATCTTGTTTACTTACTATGCAAATCATTCAATGTCTTGGGAGTTATCTAGGTTCATCCTTGAATCATTAGAACCTAAGGACTTCAAACCTAGTGTCATTCCTCAATTCTTGATAAAATGAATCACTGCTTTAATGTGCAAGACTCGTTGAATGAATCATTGCCATATATGCAAGACTCTTTCACCCAACATCCCCTATAGCATCCAATGAAAAATCTAGTACAGGTTTGGAGGTTTAATTGGACCATAGTTTGAGACCAGTTTCCCAACTCAATCCAAACCAGTTAAATAGATGAGTGATTAAGTCACCGTTAAGCATAAATCAAACCACAAATAATTGAATGAAAGCAAAGATAAATACCTAAGAAGTAGAAGTGAATAGAATCAAAATTGATTACATCAAACTTGAACACGAGGGAGTTCAACTACTTAGAGGATATTACAATGCAATTCTAGCAGCAACTACACATAAGATTTACATTAAGAGCCTCTCCTTCGTGCCTCCTAGACCCTATTCTATCCTACTACTACATTTTTTAGCTTCCACTCAATGCTTAGAATGAATAGCTAAGGTCTTTATTTATAGAAATTGTTGGGCGGTGCTCAGTCTAACTTTTGGCGCTCAGCCATGCACCACCTAAAGTGCTGAGAAAATTCTCTTGTGGCTCAGCCATGCAAGTGCTGAGCACATTCTCCTATGGCTCAACCATGCAACGCCTTATGTGTTGAGCACATCTCTCGTGGCTCAGTCATGCACCGTCTTAAGTGTTGAGCACCATTTTGTTATGGCTCAGCTCCAAAAGTCATATTCTGGATCCTTCCTTGACCGTCTTACTAGAGCTCAACCGTGAATTTTGGGACTCAACTGCATCATTTTTAATTCTTTGAGAAATTGCTGCAAAATCATCAAAAATTCATCGATTTCTTATTTTTCTTCTTTTTAGTACCTCATTCTATAATTATAAGATAAAAATGGGTTGTTTACTTACAAAATATAATCAATTAAAGCATTATAAGTGTCAAGTTTATATGAAAATTTTACGTATTTGATAATGTCAATTTTTACCTCTTTTTGTGTGTTTATTGGCATGAATAAATCAACTATTTCTTAGCTTTTATCTTATTATATCCTCAAGTTTAGTGTGTTTTGTATTGTTTTATTTTTTAGTTATTTTATGCTTGGTTTGCCTCTAATCTCTCTTTCAAATGTCTTAAATAAGTTAATAGGAAACATTTGTGGTGGAGGAAAACAAGCAAGAACTCAAGGGAGCACGATTCGACAAGAAAAGATTGATTTTAAAGCAAATACCCGCATCGGGCGCCACTGGAATTATGCCTAGTGCTTCAAATACATAATGTTGTTAAATTGCCCAAGGTTGAACGGTGGTGAACTAGGGCTGAGCGCCACAAGGCTGAGTGGTGGAAAGTAGGGCTGAGTTCCATTCAATTCGTAAAACCTGGCACTGAGTGCTTCTGAGACAAGGCTGAGCAGTGGCATCGTTGACATGTCAAAAAATGGGTTTTTAATCTTGTTTCTCGCGAGGGTTTGGACCATTCCTCATTTTTTATGATAACGAAACACTTTGGGATGCTTGGAGAGTCTCTTGGAGGTTGCTAGGAGTGTTGGGAATCTCTCCCACTCCTTCTTGGGTCTTCTCCTCCATTCATGGTGGTTTTCCCCCTTTTTGGGGTTGGAGAGGAAGATGAATTACGAATTAGAGATGGAGACACGAATGAGAGGCGCAATTGGAGTATGAAGCAATTGCCAAGAACCTTGGGAGAGGGCTTGCATCTTCTCTTTGGTTTCCATTTCTTCCCTATCTCTTCAATTTGTAAAACCTAAGTTCTCCACCATGGAGAGCTAAACCTATTTGTTGAGATTAGATGTAATGAATTGAATTCGTGTGTATTGTGTGATGTTAATCCATGTGCTTTTCCATTTTTATGTTAGTATTTGATTTTCATGCTTAATCCTTGCTTTTGGTTTGGCCACCCATGCATAATTTGTGATTCTTGAGGTGTTGGAAAATGTCTTTTGAATCTAGAACTGAAATTGAATGCTTAATGGAGCTTTGTATCTAGGGATAAAACATGATTCATTAGTAATCTTAAGACTCTTGATCTTAATGCATGATTTTACTTGTTGATGATTCAAGGAATTGGAACTTGATGAGTTATCATAGACTCAAAGTCATTAGGAGTAGGATTTGAGTATTCTTGTGAGTTGATTTTGACATGAAATTGGAATTGAGATGCTTGTCAATGCATGGGAATAAAGTGAATGAAATCTAGTCTTAACAATTGTATATAATCTATGTTAAATTTATGTTGCATACCAACTGTTTAATAAAATACCAAAAATAGTTTCTTTGTGTTTTTGTGAGCTTTGTTGTCTATTTGAATTGTGAATTGTGAGATTTGTCATGTGTTGCACAAGTCCACGTGGAGAGAATGATATATTTATTACCTGCTACGTGCGACCGTGCACTTGCCATTTTTCACCTAACACTTTTCTAGACACTTACAATGCTCAATCCAAAATCTTATAAAATTACTCCCACTAACATAAACAAAGTTTTTAATGTCTGGTATTTAGGCTTTTGATGTCTTGTGAAGCTCCAACGTCATAGTTGATGATGTTAAATTGACGTTTGTTGTCTTTAAACAAACATCAATTAATTTATGTTCAATTTATAGCAGACGTTAATTTGTGGGTTTGTTTTGTTTTTTACATATTTTTTGTCAATATTTTCTCCATTGAACCCTTGGAAAATCAATATACAATACAAGGTACACCCACAAAAAATTTCAAAAATTTCTATGTGTTGTGGGTATCTCAAATAAAGTTGTAAAGTATGAAAAAATTGGTGAAAAGTATAACGAAAAAAAACCTTAAATCATGAATTTTTAAAATCCCTTTGGAGATTGACCAATGTGTTCGTTACCCATTTCTAACAACTTTTATTTTTGGAGCGTCTTCATCCAAGGTATGTAGCAAAAGTTATGACATTTTGAAATTTTTCACCACCACAACTCTAAATCTAAGACCAATATGTAATTGGTGAACACTCTAGCTATTTTACAAAACCCTAAAAGTGGGAAAGAGGAGAAAACACCAACCTTTGCGAAATACAATTGGAGATAATGAAAGTTTGAACCTAAACGACCACCATAACGTTAACATGGATTGAAATGGGTTGAAGATAAAGCTCCATCATTGGGAGAGCTTTCGCGCAAACGATATAGAAAAAGAACAATGAAGAGATTTCGCTCAAATAGTCTCGTGTTGTTTTTATGTTTTTAAAACGAGTTTGACGCCAAATGAGGATGTGACCGACTTCATAAAATCTTTTAACATTAGTTTTAAGGCATGCCAACATTGATTGACGTATGTTATAGAGCGACTGACGTCAAATTGTTTTAAACATATATTACAATGAAGACCGACATCATTTTTGTGATTTTAATTTCAAAAATAACACCAATTATTTTTTACATTTATTTTTCGAATAGAAAAGATGACGTTACTAAAGTTTTGTGTGTTAGTGTTGAAGACACTTTACAATTTTTTTCACATTTGTAATATCCGTGGAATTTAATTTACAATAATTATTATAACGCTAAAAATAAGTGGATGTTAAAAAGATAAACAAGATAAGAGATAAGTTAATAGAATAAATAAATATATTTAAATAATGAGTAAATTTCGAAGTTCAGATATCTTTTTGGTGATAACTTTAAGATGAGTAGGTGATTAGGTTTTACAAATGAAGTAGAAAAGCTAAAACAAATAACCAACTACTGTTTGAAACTGCATCACTACTGCATTTAACTTTTGTTTTATTTGTTTTGGATCAGAACGAACCATTCTATCTATTTCTGTATATTTTCTTTTCAATGCATTTTATTATGCCATCACAACATAAAAGTCCTTCCACATTATCATCAAATTGTTGCAATTTGTCATTATCAATGCTTTCAATTCTTCACATTACTTTTAAATTTCAACATATATATATATATATATATATATATATAGTATTTGATTTAAACTTTTTCATTTTTTCTTTTATGATTTTTAAGTCTTCACGGATGAAAAGAACAATCTCCGAATTTGATAAAAAGAAATGTTCTCTTATTCATGATAAGTTACGTACTTTTTTTTTTCCTAATAGTCCAATAACTCAAAAAGTAGATTCCTATGTAGAGTATAAAAGGTTAACATATTTCATATAGATATAAAATTTAACAATTTTGAAGAATGTTAATTTAAGTTTTTTCTTTTCACCCTGGAATCAGGAATTAAATCATAACTTGTAAATTACGTGTTTGGATAAACCTGCAGACTTCAGAATTGAAGTTATGTTATAGGTCAGAATTGATGTTTCGAAAATTTCTAAATTTTGACACTATGAATGAAATTAAATTGCATTCATTAGTGTTAAAACACGTGAAATTGCATTAGTTAGTGTTCAAACACATGGTTAATCTTGTCGGCACCACAGTGCAACGAATAAATCATGAATCACGAGAAGTAACGATAACATATTTAACATGTTTGCAACTCATTGTTAACAAATAATAATCTTATATGTCATGTTATGTTTTTTAACTACAAAATCATAAGTGAGGGAATGATTATATTTTTTAAACTGTAATTTTCTTTTTAATTTTTTATTCACAATTTTGTTCTTCCTATTTTTTTTATCCAAGCTTTTCGTTTCTACATTCTTAATTTTGCATATTTTTGCTTTTCTATACATTTTATTTAACAAAAAATAATTAGTCTTTTTTGGTACATTTTTGTGGTGCTTTCAATACGAATATTCTAAAGTTTAATTAGACCAACATCAAATATATAAAATACATATGTAGCATCGCAAATTGAAATTGTGCATAAAGAAATATTAAAATGGTATATAAAAAATTATTAATTTATTTGGTTAAATAATATTTAAAGAATAATTTATTTTTATGAACAATTGACATACTTTGTCATAAAATATGTTCCCTGGATAATTTTTCTAAAAGAAATTGAAATTTAAAAATTATAAAAGTGATTTGATTACTTAAAATTATAAAATTCTAAATTTTATCTAAAAAATAAGAATTTAAAAGTTCTATATTTTATCCTCTCTTACATTTTTGTATTCTTTCTTTATCCTATCATTTATGTTTGAATATTGTGAGTTCAGTTTCAATTGGGATCTTATTAACTCAGTAAAAAAAAAATGTATTGTCTACCCGATTTTTTTGCATTATATTTATTTAACATTAAAATATTTTTTTTCTATTTAGTAGCAACCGAATATTTTATTCAAACTATAAATTTTAAACTCAATAATTTGAATCATGTTAAATAAAACATTTAAAAAAATCAAACATTTGAGTTGAAGCTAATTTAAATTTAATGAGAGTGTACCAAAACGTGAGTACTTACAACCAAAGTGTACCAAACATGAGTACTTACAAGCAAAATATTAATAGAATTAATTAATGAATTAATTCTATTAGGTGACTCATTTGAAATATTATGATGGATCCTATTGTGATTTAATAAACTATAAAGATTTATTGGTTATTATGGGAAGTTGTAATAAAATAAAATAGAGATAAAATAAAACAAAGTCCAACATGGTTGATGTTGACTTATAAAAAAGTATTAGGGTTCTGTTTTTGTCATAAGGTTATCTCACAATAAGTCATCAATAAAAAGAGAGTATTAAAGGAGAAACGAAGACAAAAAGATAGATTGAAAAAATGAGGTTGAAGAATAGAGAGTGAAGAACATATTCTTATTCATCACAAAAAAAAGAGAAGGAATTATCGACAGTCCACATCCGTTGATAACAACAAATATCCGTCGGTAATCTAATTTTTCCGACGGGCTAAATTCGTCGATAAAAGGGTTGTAACTAATATTTACTGACGAATAATCATTGTTGATAATTATAGACGGTCTACATCTATTGGTAATTATCGACGGATAATTTTATCGGTAATTACCGACAGATGTAGGCATCGGTAATTACCGAAGGGCATTATCCGTCAAAAATTACATGAGTTAGGCGTAACATTTTTTGACAAATTTTGTGGCGAACTAATCCGTTGGTAATTTCATTACCATTTTCCAATGCATTTTGTATTCGCACAGCTCACAAAATTTATCAAACTTGCAATCTCACAAATTTAATCAAACTTGCCAATCTTATAATTAATCTTCGCAGAAAGCTCCCTCAACTCACGCAGATGCCCACTTCGAATTTTCTCTCGCCACAAAAATGGAAGCAACTATCAGCACAAAAATGATTCTTAAGGATGAATTAAAATGTGGGATGATTGCTCGAACAATAAAACCTCTCACCTTGCTTCTCTATCGACTTCAGAACAGGATGTCGAACGGGATGTCGAACTCACGAGCCAGTGCCAGCGTTACCAGAAGGAGGCAGTCACGACAACGATTGGTAGTGGCACGACAGCGGTAGTGGCAGCGACAGGGGTCGACAATAGCAGCGAAGAGTTGGGTGATGGTATTTGGAGGAGAAGAAGTGATGAGGCTTTTTGCAACGATGGGGGAAATGTGTTTAATCTTATATTTTTTAAGTTTAATTATGTGCACTTACCGATGGATCCACCGTCGACAATTGTCTGGTCCCCTTATCGACGGATAATTCCATCGCCAAAAATCTCTTGTGTTATTACCGAAAGAAATAGTTGTCGATATTTTTTCCGCTTGAGATTCGTTGCTAAATCCGTCGATAAATTATACTTACCGACGATTTTTAATCCATCGATATTAATTGATCGGTAATTTGCAGATTTCTTGTAGTGATTGAATCTCTCATGGATCAAAGTTAGTATCTTATCCTATTATGATTTATGTGTGTGAATGTGTGAGAATCATGAATCATGAATGTGTGAAAACTACAAAATAATTTACAAATATGGGATAACATAACAAACTAAACTTCAATATTTATTTTGATCCGGCTCCTTGAACCTATATCATTTTATGCTCATGCATCAAATAAAAGTATAGCATAAAAATCAAACAATCATCCAAAAAGATGAAATATTTAGGATTTTGACTTAATATAAACTATATTATACTCATATTCATCACAATAAAAAGAACTTTATTAGGACATGTAAAAATTAGCTCAAAATACAAAAAATAGATGGTTGAACGATGTTTTATTTATTTTTTTAAAATATTTTGATAAGATATATTCTGATGGTGCACAATAATACAATAATTTTTACTTGAAGATGATCTTTAGAAAGTTTTTTCTTAAAAGATAGTGTATGATAAGACTCGGCACAACTTCATGTTTGATAAACAAATTATCTAAAAATATATTCTAAAACTTGTTTTCGCAAATGCCTCATTTCGATATTAATTATAGTTGAATAATGTACAATATGAAAAACTAAGGAAGAGAATGATTTATTATACTTTTATACTGGTTTGTCTGTTAATGAGACTATGTTCAATTCTCAATTAACAAATGGAGTTCCAATACACAGATTAACCCTTATAATATACAAATGAGTATTATTGGGACATTAGTCTCTCAATGCTAAAATGGACTATTATTATTTGAACCGCAACCACTCCAGGCTTAAATTGATTATTATTTGGATCACAATCATACTTAACTAAAACTATGTATTATTTGAAACACAATCACTCTTAATTAAGACGTGATATTATTTAGAACACAACCACTTATGGTCAATACCAAAAAATGTTTACGAAGAATGTGATCTAAAAGATCACAAGTTCTGTCATGTGAAGGATGTGGTGTCTTAAAACATATATGTTATCACTCTTCTAGATTGCTAATGAACAACAACAATAGTCTTTCTAACAATTACAAGGTTTGAAAACTTAAGATTGTGTGCTCGTTTGTTAACCATCATTCTTCAAACATGTCTTCTATAATTAAAACTTGAGAAGAAAAGGAAAACCATTACACATATTTTGTAGTCATTGTGAGAACTTTTAGAAAAATGTTATTCTTCTAACGTTTGCCTATATTCAAGCTTAAAGAAGCATTAACCAAAAGAAGTGAATATTTAAATTTCATTCCTCTTTAAGCAACATTCAAAAGGTGGTAAGACTAAACACACCTTGATTAGAGAGTTTTTTCTAAACTGAACAAAAACATAAAATGGAATGAGTGCATGCAAGATGGTTAACCACGTCGAATCTTTATTGCCCTTCTAGAAATCTCTTATGTAGATTTGTGTTATCTCAAACACATAGACATAAAAAACAACTAAAATCAAATTGTTGACTCCCTTACCTGATATATACAATTAAACTTACCATTTTAAACTGATCATTTAGCTTGACAACATATTATATTACTAATACCATTTTAAGATCATAAAATGTTAATTATTTCAACCAATGATTTAAAACAACTCCACTCATCTAAAATTTACTAGAGCTCTAAACAAAACAAAATGAAATAAAAACTCTAAAACTTTAGTCACTTATAAATCTATTATCAAAACGACCAAAACACCAATTAAAAGAAAAATTAATTAATAAAAAATAACAAAAAACTTACAAAGAGCGAATTAAGTACAACTAAAATGAAATTACAAATAATAGAAAATTACAAAACAGAAAATAAACGTAATTTATATCAACATTCAGTCAAATAGAAATGTTTTATATGAAAATATTACCCCTAAGAGTACAATTTATATGAAAATATTTAAAATTACTAAGATTATTCCTCAATACAAGATCACATTACTATTCATTAATATAATAGTTGGAATGTAAAGAGAACATAAAGAGAAAGAATAAAATGAAGTAAGAAACAGAATGATTGGAGGCCAAACATAATGGATGATGTGATCCATTTTACATTCATTAAAATCAAACACGCTTGGTTATTGCAAGTGTGTGAAACGTGCACGGATGTTCAACACCACCCTTTTACTCCATCAACTACTTCCACGCGCTTCATCCACGCGTCCTTTTGAAATTTGAATGTAAATTAATTAACTTTATTTTTAGATGAACTTGTGAGAAAAAAAATATATAAACAAAATAATAGCTACATAAAGTCACAAACAAATTTGTGAAACATGTTGAGTGCAGATAATGAAAACTGTTTCCTTGTTAATAACTTGTCAATATATTATGTTTTTGTTTCATTCTTAAGTCTTATTCAAGTGTAGTGGGATAGAGACTTGTTATTTATATTCAACAAAAATATAATTACTTAACTAGTAATTTCTTATTAGCCCTTTTATTTAGTGCTATTAAGTCATAAATATCTTGAGTCATTTTCGCTTTCTGAAAATAAGTCTAAAGATATTTGTTGTGTAAATGGTTGTTTTGGTATAACTATCAAAGACGAGATATTTTTTTTTAGAGAAAATTAATAAGATTATGTTTGAATTAGTTTATATATATAAACACTTATGAAATAGAAACAAAAGTAAAAATTGAAAATATCATAAATAAATTTTAGTTCAATAGTAAGTCAAAACGAGTTTTTAATAACTTAAAATTTATTTTGTGATAGAAGAGTATTATTTTTAATGTATTTTTTATAATTTTTTATCAATTTTTCTCAACAAAAGAATTAAGTTTTGTTTGTATAGAAAAAATAACGGTTAATGAAATATAAAATATTTTAAGTCTGGTTTTAAAATAATTATTAAAAATTATAAACCTTATCATAATAATTATATTAGTTATTTATATTATTACAGTGTTTCAATTAAAATTAATTATTTTTTATATATTTTGTATGAAATTAATTTATTAGTTATCATTCATTTTTTTTCTATTATATATCAAGTTGTGACGGACTTGAATTTTTTCAGGTTATTATCATTACGGTGAATGTTCATGAAAAACGATCGTCAAGATTATTAAAAGAAATCATAATCTAAATAATAAAAGTAAGTGTTAAGTTTTATTTAGATAAATTTCAGGAAAAAAAATCGTAAGGGAAGAAATAAAAAAAATCAATTTTGTAAAAATTAACTTAAATATTTAAAATAAATTAGATTATTATTTTTTTACAAAAATTAGAATGTGATGAATTAATTTATTTATTTGCTTTGTACTTTTTTTAAGACAGCTAACAAGTGTCCTCTAGACATTATGAAATTTAAAATACTTTATAATTAAAAGTATCATTAATTCATTCTTGTTATAACTTCTCATGCATTTCTATAGTAAATTTTAATTAAAAGAATATATTGAATTCTTTAACCTAGTTAGTAATATATTTTTTTTTTTTAAAATAGTTATCAAGAAGGCAAGTATGATGACAATGATGATGTTCATTTTGAAACTTTTTTCAAGAAATAAAACCTATCACTTTATTCTACTGATTTTTCATCTGAAAATTAAGGTATTGAATAAAGATGTATCACTACTTCATTTAAAATGTGTTATCTTTAATATGGATGAGTTGGTGAATATTATTAATTGATGTTAGAAAGGAAAAGTTATGAACACAAAAATAAAAATGGTGAACTTAACTCTCATTAATAGAGCACCCAAATAATTTGCTATATACTTTCATCACACGCATTTTTACTCATGCCAAGTCCATCCATTGAATTATATCACTATCTATGTGAAATTTTTAACATGTATCTTTCATAATTAGAAGAAAAGCACATTTCAAATATAAAGTTTATAGGAATAATTCGTGTGATTAATTCTTAATATATTAAGAAAAACTTATGTTGAATATAAATTTTATATGATTAAATTCATACATGTAGTCAACATAAATAATTGATGCTTTGACAAGGCAATAGCGGTTATTATTACTTTAAAATTTAAATATAAAATTAACTTAAATTTATAAAGTTTAGAAATATGTTTGAACAAATTTTATATAAGAACTTTTAAAAGAAAAAGTACAATGCATTTCTCTATTTAATTTTTTATTTTTTAAATTATGTATGAATGCACAAAAAACTGTTTTTTTTTTAAAGTATTTAAGCAATATGTTCTTAAGGAAACTTCTGCATATCTAAAATAAAACTATGTAAGGTCCTAATAATATATATATATATATATATATATATATATATATATATATATATATATATATATATATATATATATTTTTAG
>Ga0214543_1010417_pt1 | contig 13792 bp, 4 predicted proteins | sample CNSS2metaG_FD_160094 | JGI IMG/M metagenome (GOLD analysis project Ga0214543, IMG submission 160094) | Root nodule microbial communities from cowpea collected in UCLA plant growth center, Los Angeles, California, USA - CNSS2 | ecosystem: Host-associated > Plants > Roots > Nodule | place: USA...
ATATATATATATATATATATATATATATATATATATGTAACCATTTGTAGAAGAAAGAATGGTTTGTACCAATTAAAAACTACATCAACAAAAAAAATAGAGAGTAAGCATGTTATTGTTTTATAGGTGTAATTCCAGGATCACAATTATTCTTGGAAGTCGCAAATTAACTAGAGATAAAGTCAATTCATAATATATAAGTGGGTGCAATCCTCACTTTACAAGTCGATTTTGTGGGATTGAGTTAGACTTAAAGTTTACTTCTAACATGGTATCAGAGTCAAGTTAGAGTCTATCCTAACGAACTTTCTTGGACATTATGTTTCATCCGATATCGGATGTGCAATCCTCACCTTACAAACCGGTTTTGTGGGGTTGAGATAGACTTAAAACTCACTTCTAACCATTACCAAGAAACGATTTTGTTATTTGTCACCTAATCTTTTATATTTTTCGATGAAAATTGTCACAATCTGTTCACCATTCACATTACTCAACCACCCTTCCTAACAATTCATCTTCATCACTCTTCACCCGCCAATGCCATGTTCTTCTCCATTACAACATCACCAATTCGTTATCATGTTCGGTTCCATTAATTAACTTCACATTTTTGTTTCATCTCTGCTCTCACCGACACGACCAAGCTATCTTGGCCACCACCACCTCCACCACGACAGATTTTTTAAGATTTTCGACATTCTGATGTCCGATCATACATGTGCTCGTACCCTTACTTTTTTGTTTACAACACAATTATTGTCACGGATCCAACTCGGTGAAGTTAAGTTTTGATCTCTCAAAATATCATCCCAAATCCAATTCTCTTCAACTTTTTCTCATCATTCTTCATTCCCACCTTGTTATAAGCTTGCCGTCACCCGAGTGCACCACTACTAGACATCCTTTGAATCAATTCAGTGATTACCCAATTACCACAATCTCCCTTATTATTTTTTCTTCTAAAAGATATCGACTTAAACAACGATCAAATATTCATGTAGCTATGTAACGATTAGTTCTTAAATATTTCTCGATCTTGATGTGTACTTTGTTTGTCTTCATCATATATCATACACATACTTCTGTAATATATTACAAACTGTTATGTACATACTGTCGGTGCCTCATATTTTGTGTAACTTGTCGTCATACTAATAACATAAACTCACATATACTTAGTTTAATTTCTGCAAATATTATATTAATGAGAACCCGCCAAACACCTGGTGGTTATAAACCTTTCTTGTTTGAGGTGTACTTCGTGTTGTGAGACTTCAATATAATAACTTGGAGCATAAATATTACTATCATCATTTGATAATAATTTATTTGATGTTAAAAAAGTGAAATATCTATTTAAAAGGATTTACATGTCTTAAAGATGCCAATTATATATACTCAATAACGGATGATATAATAGTGATATAATAGGTTCAATAAACAATAAATATCGTTTGAGGTGTACTCATTTATATATATTATAAACTTTATTATTTTTAATTAATATAAAATTTATGAAAAACAAAGAAAAATAATTTTTTTTATTCAAACGTGTTAGGAATAATGCAAGTGTGAGTTAAAGTCTCACATTGGATAGAATAGACAAAATTAAACACTATATAAGAATAAAGACACATAACATCATTGCTTTAAGGTTTTGAAGTTAAAGTGGTGTCAAAAGGTCTTATATATGTAAGATTAATGTTATATAATCATATGGCACAAATTATTTGGCTAGTTGAATAGAATATATAGGTTGTGACATTTAATGTTTTATTTATCGGTTTGAGAAGAAAGAAGGGGTGTGCATGTTGGAAGCAAGTTGCATGAAGTTGAAAGAAAACGGTAGGTTTGGTAATAAAAATGTGGAAATATTGTTTGGTGGAGATTGCGGGAAAGGGACTAAACGTTTTTGCGAGATCTGGTTGAGCCATATGATGAATACAGAGAGTTGATCCTTTGCAGTAGGAAAATGATACGTGAGAAGAAGGCTTTGTGGCCATTCATTGTAAACTCTGCCCAAATGGATGAACTATGTCAGTCAACAAATTTATATGTTTTGCTTCTACTACCACTCGTTTCTAAGGCTTTTCCCACAACAATTCAGAGTCAAATAATAACGGAAATTTTTAACATTCTGTACATGGATATTTAAATTTTAGTGAAACGTGTAACTATAATTTTGGCTCTTTATGCTCCTCTATTTATATCACCATCTTAACAAACTACCTCACTCTATATGGATATTCTTCTATATTATGGGGTTTAATAAGTAATTTTGAGATATTCTTCTATATATTTTTTATATTTAATTAAGTTTTAAGTTTTTATAAATTTTAATATTTTTAATTGATTTTTATTATTTATTTTTAGTTGATTGAGTAGTCATATTTTTTATTTATTTTTTAATTAAATTATTCTCATTTAATTTTTGTTTTAATTGAGTGACCCAATTGTTATCTTACTCTATCATTTAATTGTATGTCTTCACATGTTAATAATTATGAAATTTAATAATTGATATAAAATTGTGTCGAGCAAATGATTTTTATTTTACTTTTAATGTTTTTTAAATGACTTTAATGTATCACTTACCACTTATCCAACACATTTACATTAAAAATAATAAAAGTCAACTATTGTATTTTATTAATTATAATATCATTTTATATTTAATTGTAAAATTTCATATATATTTTTTTAACATGCGCAAACAAATGATATGACAATATCTCTAATTAACAGAAAAATTAAACAACAATAACTCAACTGAAAAGTATTATAAAATTTAATATTTAATAAAATAGAAAATAAAATAGAATCCATTTAAAAATATTCAAATATATGAGAAATTTAAAATTTGATTAGTTTTTTATTTCTTAATATAAACATTATTATTCTATATCTATTTGAGTGTAATTTTATTTTTATATATCCGTCAGTAGTCAGAAATATTCGTCGGACAAAATTATTTTACTGAAGGAATCAGATTCAATAGCAAATATTTGTTATTTATTAAGTATTTTTTATAATAATATTTAAAAGCTTCCATTTTAAACAAAACGTCGGTAATATTTTTCTTAGTTACTAGAATTTACCAATTGTGAGTAAAAGATAAATATTCTAAATTGATATAAAGTGAATTAGCCTTGAGAATTTGGTCAGTTTATTTTATGAAATAAAATATTATTTAACATTCTACACATGTCAAAATAGGTTTAAAATTTGTAAGTTAATTCTATTTATTATGAATTTGAATTGAATTGATTAAAAAAAATTCTTTTTATATTTGAGTCAAATTGAATTTAACTTACTTAACCTTTTAAGTTAAACAAAATTAAGTGAAGTTGAATTTAAGTTGATTCATAATCTACAATCAACCATCCCTCGTTATTTTTTTAAGTATATTTTATTATAATTATTTATTACTTTTAATAAAGTATTTGCCGATTGACATTTTAAAAACTATAATATTATTTAATAAGGTTTGAATAATGGGATACATAATTTATTTGTTTGTCAAATTATAAGAATTGATATTTTAATTTTTAATTATTATCTTTTGGTGAAATAGATAAATATTTTAATTGTATTGTTACAAAAATGGCTAAATATGTTTTTAGTTTTTGCACTTAGTCACAAAATTGAAATTTGTCAATATCTCAAATTTGGATATATTTTGATCACGAAACTTTAAAAATTTTAAAATGATGGATATAATTTTTTTAACTCAAAGATATTAACTATTTTTTCTTTATGTGTTAAACAGTGTTCCAGATTATTTTTTTCTAAAAATAATCATTCAAATAAAATAAAAAATAGACAAATACTTGACAATATTTGCAATAGTAATAATATTGTTGTTGTTTACAAAATGGTATTCTGTGCGTTAATTAAATATGATTTAATTAGTTATAAGTAATTACAAGTTATAAGAAAAAAAGATTACGAACTTATGAGTTAAACAGTTTATTAATAAAACTTCGTATATTAAAATAAAATAATTAATTAGATGGTTTAAAATGCACTAATGGATATTAAAGAGAATTATATAGATAAACATTTAAAAGGAGAGCAACGTGGGGGAATTCAGATAAGATAAAAACTTTAAACATGCATATAAGAAAAAGAAATGAAAAATATATTAAGTAAAATATATTAAAATAAGAGAAATGAATGAAATTGTTTCATGAGGATTATGATTCGATGTTCTTTATAACCCAATATATTTACATTATAAGAAAATATTTAAATAATGATTATTTTTAGTTATAAAAATTTAATTATTATAACGACTAATTTAGATACTAATTTTATTATTAATAACTTTATTTATTATTTTTAATTATTTATAATTATAATAAAAAATATACATTAGAAGCTTTGTAATTATGCATAACAATTCAAGATCGGTTATAGAGAAACTAATGTAATGCAAAACACGGTAGCAGTTTTGTAAATACTAAGAACTATATTAGATCGGTTGTAACAAAAATCGATGTAATATGTACATATTAGATTGGTTATAAAGGAAAATAATTTCATATGTGCATATTAGATCGGTTAAAATATGAATCGATCTAATAGACCAATCAATCTAATAAATCTTTTTTTGCCTTCTTTATTTTTGTGAAGTTCCTTCTCTTCTCACCAACCAAAAAAAAATCTATTTTCTCTCAGTTTTGAAGTTCCAAAACTTTCTCTTTCAATGCTACCCTTTCTCTTCTTCTTTCATCTTCATCTTCCTTCTTGATAAAGGATTCACATTTTGTTTTTCTCCAAGTAGTCGTTACTTTTTTTCTTTCATCGTTGGTAATGATTTACTTGTCCGAGTTGTTGCGATGGTTACTGCATCATCACACCTATTGCGTCTCTGTTGTTTCGATTCCTTTGGTTGTTTTCGAAATTGTCATTACTGCTTTGCTCGTCACCACTTATGGGTTGCCCACTAATGACATTACTATGGTTGCCAATTGTTTCTCTGTTAGTTTCTGATATTAATATGCTTGTTGTTGGTGCTGATCTCCTTTCAACTGATAGTGTTGCGATTGTCACCAATCTTGGTCCATTATCTCAACACCTAAGGGAATCGAGTTAGGGTTATACAAAAATCACTTTCAAAAATGTTTCTTTTTTTTCTTTTTAGTTAGATGTATTTGATCAGTTGTTTTAGAATTGATCTAATATGTCTTCAACATATTACATCGGTGCATATTAGATCAGTTACGAAACCTATCTACTATGCGCTCCAGAATCGATCTAATATACCTATTTTCCATTAGTATTTGTATAATTCATCCTTCTTTTGCAAAACTCAACTAATTCAAACAAATCTCATTGAAGCAATTCCCTCATTGACTTGTTAACAATAATAGTCAAACGTATTAAACCTTTGAAACAAACAATGTATATGGCTTGATCATGTTTCTAGTCTCTAATTTTGGATGTGAATTTAGAATTTGTTCATGTTTTAAACTTTCATATAACTTTAAAAATATGAATGAACATAGTTCTTGTAATCAAATGTTGTTAATCTTTTTACGTGCTAAACAGACAGAAAATGAGTTAGAATATGTCAAATGATGTAAATAACTCAAATAATAACCTAAAATGTCGCTTGACACGAAAAAAAAAATACAATTAGATTAAGAAGACTATATTTATTTATTTTTAAAGTTTTAGGACCAAATTGTATCAAAGTTTTAGACATGGACGAATGTCAATTTTGCACCAAAGTTTAGAGACTACAAATATATTTAACCCTCTGTATAGTCATAAAAATATGTCCTACTAAATATATTCTTAGAAAATTCTAACAAATGTTTATTTGGATTAAATATGATTTAGCCCTAAACTTTAATGTGAAGTTTGAATTTGGTTTTGTTCTAAACTTTGATATATTTTGATTCTATAATCATTCTTAATCAATTGCATTATTTTTTTATGCATCATATGATTTTTTAAGCTGACATTTTATTTATTTACATAATTTGATACATTCTAGTTCAAATGACAGTTTAACATGTAAAAGAAAAATAATGTCACTGAGTTAATAAAATTGTATCCATTTATTTTTAAAATTTATAAACATATCAAAATTTAAGACAAAAATGACTTTCAGTTTTCTATGTTTAAAAACTATGCACTTATTTAACCCTATATATTATCTATTTAAATACACATCAATTACATGAAATTAAAAAACAACAACAAAACACTGTAGCAAATCTTTTATTTTTATTAGTGTGCTAAGAAAAATCTTAAACCAGTAGAAAAAGAAGTTAGTTTTGAAAGGCAAAGTGAAAGTATATTTGATTTTGGGATTGTAAATGTTTGAAAGATTTTGGTGGTAATAATATAGGTGTGTGTAGGGTGTAGTATAGATTTCCAAAGAAGGTAGTTTAAGAGTGCGTGTGATTGCACAGTGGTAATTTAAGAGAGCGTACAGACAAAGATGCAAGTGTGTATGTGAGTGTCAGAGTGAGTAATTGAAGAGACGTACAAACAATTGCATTGCAATTTCTTCTTCTCTTTCTCAACAAAACAAAACAACACAGACACTCTCACCTTGTTACATCATCTGTGTCCTCCACTGCACCATGGCTCCAACTTCGATGTGGTCCAATCATAACCCCAATTATTACACACATTACTTCTTTTCTTCTTCTCCATCATCTCATTCAAATTTTTCATTTTTGCTTTTCCTTTTTCTCAATTCCCTACAACTTCATTTTTTTATTTGGTGGTCAATGGCTTCTGCTGCGAAATCATGCAGATCTGTAAGATGAGAAAAGGTCGTGGTCAAAGTTCAGCAACTTTTTGTTTCTTCGTTAATTCATACATTAAAAATGTTCAAAACATGGACGTAGTTTTTATAGGCAATTCTTAAAAGCTGTCACATTCTTCCTTTATATTTTGTTGCAAGGATAGATTAGGTATCAGTTTGAATTGTCAAAACTCTTCTTTTTAAGAATAGCTACACTACGAAATGTACTTCATGTGCTTGTGAATGAGAAATTTGGTCGTGTCTGTGTACATATATTGCTTAAAATCAATTAAGCTTAAAACAGTGAAAAGCCTAATTTTAACCTAAAATTTTATTTTAGAAAGATATCAAGATGTCATAACTTGTACCTCAAAATCTTTGGATAATCATAGTAGTTACATTCAATTAACTATTTATGTGTTTATCTTTTTTCGTATTTGGTTAGATTGCAAAACTTAGATATTCATTGTTGTTTATAATGATTATTTGTGAATTCTTTTGAATTTTTATAATTAGTTACATTACGAGATGTGTGTGCTTAGTAATAAGGAAAGGTATAAATATCAATTTCATCATACATTAAAAACAAGAAGAAAAAATAGAGGTATGTTCCATTTCCAAGGCCAGTCCTTAGGAGCCCAAACTCCATTAAGGTTGATTTTTGTTATTTACACCCTAGTTTTTATAACTATACTTTCATTTTATTTTCTTTGTAAATATTTACATTGTTCCTAAGTGTACTAGCTAATAGGTCCTGTATTAAAATAACAATTGTCTTTAGGTTTTAGTCCATCAATATTTTTGGACTAACAAATCATGCAGTGATCCAAAAACATATTACGGTGCTGGACTATGTTTTATCACTCGGCCCAAATCAAAATTTAAAAGCCCAAAAGGTTTGTGTAGTTAATGTTGGTAACATTGTGGTTTCGGGGAAGTCGACTTGAGGAACAAAAGTAATGGTTGTTAAGTGATTTGAACCGTGTTTGGAATCTTCAAAAGAAAAAAGTTATTTCCACCTTTAAACCATATTTGAAATCGAAATTAAGTTATGCAAATATATACTGTCTGAATTTGTTTTAATATTAATAAAAAATATTTGAAGTGATATATATTCTTTGTAATAAACTTTAAGAACACGCCTAGCTCAATTATATAAATAGTGATTATAAGTAAAAATATTTCGAGCAGGAATAACAAAATAATTTTTTTTATTAGTTCTAACGACATATTTCTCTTAATATAATTTTTATCATCTATTAAAAAGTACAAAGTCATAGATGAGACTCATTTTAAAATTTGTAATTTCTAATGAATTTCAAGCTTCTCGTGATGGTTTCAACAGCTTTGTAATTTTTTTTTTATTTAGTTCAATGTGAAAAATATATATTTTGGTAATTATAAATAAAATACATCATTGGTATGAATTTTCAAATGAAATAAACTTACAAGACAATTTTTTTATTGGACAATGGTATACAAATTCTTTGCATTGCCAATGCATAAATTACTTAAGCTTTTTTTATTAACATCTGTACTTTTTCTATGATATAAAATAGCATAATATGCAATTGTAGACTAAGAATACTATTAGTAATGGCTCTACAATGTATTCCCTCTAAATGCTCTTTCCATTATTTTAAATTTATTTAAAATTACATAACTATGTATGAAACTCATTATATATGAAGCAACATCTAAATTCTTCTATATAGTTTTTTTTTTTTTCAAAACTAACAAAATTGATTAAGTACTATATTAGTAAATTTGTTCAATTGTAGATAATTTATTTTATAATACATCTTTACTTCTCTACCAAATAATATTTAATATAATATTAGAAGTGGTACAAATTCACATAATGCTTTGTTTGGGAAAGATGTGAAGTTGCATTCATAAAGTACTCAATCTCTTTAAAAGTACGTTCTTTCTCAACCCTTTCTACATATTAAGTTAAAGATTTTTTAAATGACCTATAAAGTTTAAACTTAAACCGTGTGTACATATTTCAATAAAAAGTATATATAACTACTATATCGATATGCCACAACTCACAACATTCAAATAATCTTGCTTTAAGCACCAACTATATCACCACACTAAACGTAAATGATATCTCCTGTCTTTTTTCAGTAATTCTCTCTAATTTATAGTGCTTTTTTCCACTTTATAACAAAGTGTGAAAGACATAGAAAAATAATATTTAATAATTTGTAATTGGTAATAATTAAAGATAACATGGGATGAAAACGTATATCGTTTTGTTGAATTTATCAACCAAGAAGTAGGGATTGTATAAATTTTTTTTCCAAAACCGTATTGAATTCCCCAAAGAAAAAATTAAATTCAAAAGGAAAAAAGGGTTTTACATTTTTGGATGAAAAAGGCATAACTTTTGCATTAAATAAAACTATTTCCTAAAGATAACTCCCAAAATGAAACGCAGCATAAAGCTATTATTTTACCACCCACTTCACTTTTGCATTAATCTTTGCAATCCACCAACCCTATCACTATAATCTAGAAGAATCAATGGCGCAAACTTTATCGCTCACGCTCTTAGGATAGCAAAGTATGTATTACGCGCCAGTTGAATTAAAAAATACTATAATCTTTTTATTAACTTTTTGTTATGAAATAGTCTAAATAAATTATTTTCAATAATAATTTAGGGTATTCAATTAGTAATAAATTGATGGAATTTGTACACGTACTTACTTGCATGTGTTATCAACCAACCAGAATGCTACACAAGACAAATGCCAGGCGCGTGAGATTCCACAAAATTATCATTTTCCATTCCTCCAATCACAAAACCAAACAATTCCACTTTGGATTATTATCTGCTGACATATTCTCTCTAAACTTTCCCCTGCTTTAGTTCGCCGACAACAACTGTCTGGTAAAACATCTGACCATTTTCAATCTCTTTCTGGTATTTCGTTTATAGTTTTCTTCAAGTACTTTTGTTTTCTCATATTGATGTTGTTTTTTCTTCGATTGTTTTGTTTTAGTTTCTTTTCAATGGTTTTTATTGATGCTATCAGTTGTGCTGGGGGTGATTCCAAATCCAGTTTAACATTATAGAATTTGATTGAGTTGGATTCGTTTCCATTGTTTGCTTGAGCGTGAACAAAATTATGTCTTCAGTTTATGGGCAGTCTTCATTCTCATTTTGTGTTCTAAAATAAAAAATAAAACAATTGAAATGATAGTCATGTGATCAGTTCTGTATGTCAAAATTGAGGCTGATATCTATTGGGGACCACCAAATATTTTGAAATTTACAATCTCTTGAAGATGAAGCGAATGATATTGAATGATAGATAATGTATGCTACTGAACTATAGATAATGTTTTCTATCATTTACTGTAGTTTTGCTTATCTTTATTGTTTGTTCTACCAATGCATGGCCTTGTTGATGGAGAGATCAAAGGGAAAGTTACTAAACAGTTTCTGAACTTTGTTTACTTTCTGCAGATTTGTTGAACCTGCTCCTACTTTTTCCCTTCTGAGATCGAGTTACTTGACAAGTATGTATACTGACGGTTATACTGCTCTAGTTACAAACTTATCTTCAAGAGCAACAGAGAACGATGTACACAATTTTTTTGCTTATTGTGGACCAATTGAGCATGTTGAAATAATAAGGTAATGTTACTTTTGCTGGTAAATTTCTGTGTATCAATCAAACTTGAACCTTTTGATAGGATAGGTGCTATGATTTACGAACCCCTCACTCAGATTAGCATGGTGGACTACAAACATAATGACATGGCCATAAATATCAGAATCTTCGTTTTCGTTTTGGTGATTGTGCTTCGCCCAACTACTATCTAATCTCTCCCAGCACCAATGTAAATATTTGAGACAAGTCATAAGAAAATGTGACAGATGTAGAAAATCAATTCTTGATCAGTATGTTAGATAGGAGTCTCTGATTTAGGTAATTGAAGGAAATTCAAAAATCTGCTGTTTTGAGTGTGTATTCTGTGTCCATAACTGCATATTTGATAGATTCCAGATTTCCAGTTTATTCAACTTCCTTTATATATTGTCTTCTAGTTAAAAAGTTATGTTCTTTATCTGGAAATGAATTAAATTGAACTTTTTGCTGTGTAGTTATCCTGTTTTTTCAAACGAAATTCCTGGTTTCGACTGTGAATTGGATGAAGTTTTCCACAGCTTTTACATCACTTATTGTTACAGTAAATTTATGGGAGCTTTAAATTTCCCTTATATTGTCGTGTATTTTTTTCCTAATCACTCAATAACAATTGGCATGCTTGGATCGAATACTTCAAAGATGTTACGTTATTTCGCAGTATAGTTCTGCAGAAAGATTTTATACATAGCATTGTTAGGCGACTTTGCAGTTACAATATCAAGGTTTCTTAGAAACAATATGAATAATAGTTTTTTTGTCGCGATACAGATCTGATGAAAATGCATCTACTGCATATGTGACTTATCAGGATGCCTATGCCCTGGAAACTGCGCTATTGCTAAATGTAAGTTGCTTATTTGTTCTCTTACTTGCTTGCCCCTTCTTGTAGGATATCATGGGTTGACATAACATACAACAAGTTCCTTCATTGCTTTCCCCATGAAGTAGAAGATGAATTTGAAATCTAGCTTTTCCTTTTATCTTCTAATTGGGCAAATGGTTGTGTTTTGTTTCTAGATGTACTCAACTTCAGAATGTAGATAATGATGAGAATCATTATTGTTTTCATGATAAGAAATAATTATACATGAAATTCAAATTCCATTGCATCAGAGAAAATTTGTTACTGAAAAATTGAATTACTTAAACCTCTTTTAAATCAAATTCATCTTCTGATGTTGCAGAAATTAATTTTTCAGTGTTGTGGCATTGTTCATTTGTTCTCACTTGAATATTGTTTGTTAATACCTGCATTCATATTTGGTTCAATGTTGTTTCAGGGATCAATGATATTGGACCAATGTATATTCATTTCACGCTATGAAGCTTACGTAAATAACTATGATAATTGGGGCAGTCATGTATCAAAGCCTGAAGACAGTATTACAATCTCACAAGTATGCATCAAATCCTCAGAATCGCCTGTTTCTTTTAGTTAGACCAAACCAAACTGACAGAAGAAATTTTTTTATGCATATTCAAAAATATTCATAAACAATGATGTACATTTCAGGCTATTTTTTATCCCTTAGTTTACGCATGAAAAGCTATTTATTATGAAAAATAGTTAGCTTTTATTTGAAACCTGGGGAGTGACAGTCTTTGTTTTTCTGCAATATGGTTCAAATATCAAATGTGGCGTATTTGTGGTCTATTCTGTTCACAGAAAAGTTTTCTGCTGTTACTTTCTTCTTTTCACTAATAACTAAAAAAAAAATCACTTTTGTTCTATGTTTCTGAAGGAGAACATGAAATAAAGTGAAAACAAAGAGACCATTTTTGTAGAAAATTGGATTCTCTCATAACTTACTGGTATGTCATGTCTCCTAGAGACTTTTATGCAACTCAAATCCATGACGATGTGACCTCTATAAATTGTGAAAAGTGGCTTACGTAGTTGCTGTTCAAGGTCAAGAATTGATTAACGGTGGTTTTCATTGACAGGATGATCGCATGGACAAGTTTGTTTCTTCCCCTGGAGAAGCACTAACTCTGGCTCAGGTGGTTGTCAAAACAATGGTGGCTAAGGGCTATGTGTTGGGAAAAGATGCATTTGTGATGGCAAAAGCTTTTGATGAATCTCATAATGTGTCGTCTACAGCATCATCAAAGGTTGTTGAACTCAGCAATAAAATTGGCTTGACTGATTCCATTAATTCAGGCATTGAAACTTTTAAATCTGTGGATGAGAAGTATCATGTCACAGACTTCACCAAATCAGCTGCAACAGTGACAGGGACAACAGCTATAGTTGTTGCATCAGTTACCGGTAAAGCTGCTGTGGCAGCTGGAAATGCTATAGCCAACAGTAGGTACTTTGCCAAAGGTGCTCTTTGGGTTTCAGATATTTTGACACGTGCCGCCAAAGCAGCTGCTGATTTGGGTCAGAGTGAAAAGAAATGAAACTCCAAACAAAAACTGCTGCAAAGTATGTTGAGTTCTTGGACACAAACAAATAGCATCATTTGTTTGTTGATACTGTATTATCATAAGGCATGAACTTGCTTTACATGCGTGGCTACTCATCTGGTGCAAATTGTTCATATCAGTAGTTTTTAAGAATCCATGGTAAGAAGCCACTTATATATGCGTATCGTCTTACAAAATATGAGAATATGGTACAGTTTTAAGTTTTAAGTGCCAATTTTCTTATTGCCTACTATCATATCAATCTGCCTAAACTTACATGAAGGTAATGCTGGATATAGATTAATTTTGGTGGAAATAGTATTTTTCTTAAAAGCTCTCTAAAGTATCTAATGGTAACACCTTCTAGGAAGTTTTACCGGTGTTTAAAGATTAGTTGAGTAGTTAAAGAGCTTTCTATGCCGATTTCGGCATAAATATAGGAGACATAGAAAGTGAAAACTTTCTATACTAGTTCTGAAACCGACATAAAATTTTTTTTGGATAATAGGAAAGTTTATAATAAAAGTTACTATCTATGTTGTTTATTTGATACAATTGGTATAGAAAGTATGACTTTCTATGCGGATTATTGTCGCAACCTGCATAAAAAGTGTGACAAGAGATGAATAGTTAAAAAAATACTTATATCTATACTAGAGATGTTAAATAACAAGGTAAGTCTCAACCATTGCTTAATTCTTATCTATCTGCACATCTAAACAGTGATCTGAGTGGTACCTAATAATGAGCTTCTGTTAGCGTTCAAACATGTCGTTAACACTATGTTTGGTATTATTGACGGTGTCTTCTCTTTTTTTACCACATTTGTTATACATTAAAAAAAAAAAAAAAAAAAAAAAAAAAAAATAAAAAAAAAAAAAAAAAAATATTATATATATATATATATATATATATATATATATATATATATATATATATATATATA
>Ga0214543_1010418_pt1 | contig 13789 bp, 7 predicted proteins | sample CNSS2metaG_FD_160094 | JGI IMG/M metagenome (GOLD analysis project Ga0214543, IMG submission 160094) | Root nodule microbial communities from cowpea collected in UCLA plant growth center, Los Angeles, California, USA - CNSS2 | ecosystem: Host-associated > Plants > Roots > Nodule | place: USA...
CTTAGAAGGTCACTTGGTCTCCTTCCTCTTTTGGCCTAGAATCCTCATGGGAATGCCTCCACCAATCATCTTCCTTCACTTGGCCAAGACTCACTCTCACATTAGGTTTAGGGTTTGCTAGTTAATCTTTTTTCATGTTTTTGTATTTGCTAAAGGACCCCTATGAACTCCTATTTAAAGGGTGCTCCTTGTCTTGTAAAAGGGTTGATAATTTTGTTATAAACTTTGTGCATTCAACCACCAATTTTCGTGAGCCTTCCTTCCTAGAAGTGAACTCACCTTTGCCTTATCTTGATTGCAAGTGGCGGCACCATTACTCATCTCTAGGGTTTGGTTGGCTTAGATCCCCCCTATGAGTGGCGTGCTTCTTCCATTCTTCATCTTCTATACTTTCCATTTTTATTGTTTCGTCTTTCATTTTGCTCTTTAAGTGTTGTTATTGCCGTGTGTGTTTAAGCTTGAATCCAACTCTCTTCTTCCTTTCATGAGCTTGATAAATGAACCTTCACATCTAGATAACATGCTATCTTAATGTCCAGTGGGAATTTTCAAAAATCTTTCTTAAACAACTTCACCATATTCATAACTTTAAAAGGAAACAAGATAATCCTTCATCATATAACAACTAAATTTTGACAACTTTCTCTTACAACCTGAGTTGGCATCTTTTAAGTGGCTTTCTATTTTTCCATTTTCTCAATTTTCTATATTCAAATTCACTTAAAGTATGTCAACTCAGGTTGTAAAAGAAAATTGTCAAAATTTAGTTGTTATAGTATCATTATCCCACCCCAACATCACATTATGTGATTAGTCCACTAGAAACAAAGCTACCACTTAAAAAAAGTGGGACCCGCGACTACAACAAAGCATACACCAATCATAAACAAAACATTTAAAGTTACGTGTGGTATGCACCAAAAAGCTTTAAGAAAGAGACTAGATAATTTCATGTGGCTGCATTAACAACAAAAATAGAAGTATTTCCATGCACTCATTAAACGTTGTTGGTTTCGTGCACCGTGAGTATTTTCCCAAGCACTCCAATGTTATAAGAAAAGAAAGGAAAAAGAAAGGTCATGGCATACGACCTAGCTTCACAACGTGGAGAAAGAAATACAACACAACGTAAACCCTAAACCTGACGCAAACTGCAGTAAGAGAAAAGAAAGAAAAATAACCCAAGCTTTTACGTTGCACAAACTATAACAAGGAATCCAAAAGCGTTCACCATACAAATTTGGTGGCACAAACAGACCATTCCAAGGACTCATTCATCAAACAATCAAAGTATAAAAAAGAAGAAAGAAAAGAAAAAAAAGATCAAGTTTCCCTTACCTCGTGTACTAGTTCTCCCAAGTTATGTTTCTCTCATCTACGAACGTTGTAAAGCCACTCCTCTTGAACTCTTGCACTCCCAAGTTATGTTACCTCTCCGATTTTGTGTTCTTCTACCATATTTAACTACATTTCTTTGTTGTATTTGTGTGTTGGATGGATGTTTTGCTCTCAGATTCATGAGCACCATGAAGAACAACAAAAAGGTAACAACTTTTTTTGTTCTCTGTGATTTTTTGTTATTCTACCATATTTAACTATTTTTGTTTGTATTTTTTTTCTGTTGGGTGGATGTTTTGTTGTGAGATTCATGAATACCGTTAAGAACACCAAAAAGGTAACATCTTTTTTTCTTCTCTGCGATTTTTTGTTCTTCTACCATATTTAACTACTTTTCTTTGTAGTTTTTCTCTGTTGGATGGATGTTTTCCTGTGAGATTTATGAACACCATGTATAACACCAAAAGGGTAATTACTTTTCTTCTTCTCTCCGGTTTTGTGTTCTTCTACCATATTTAACTACTTTTGTTTGTAGTCTTTATCTGTTGGATGAATGTTTTCCTGTGAGATTCATGATTCATCGTCAAGAACACTAGAAAAGTAAGAACTTTTCTTCTTCTCTCCGATTTTGTGTTCTTCTACCATATTTAACTAATTTTGTTTGTTGTATTTCTCTGTTGGATGGATGTTTTGCACTTAGATTCATGAACACCGTGAACAACACAAAAAGGTAACAAGTTTTTTTTCTTCTTTGAGATTTTTTGTTCTTCTACCATATTTAACTACTTTTCTTTTCTGAAGTTTTTCTTTATTGGATGAATGTTTTCCTGTGAGATTCATAAACACTGTGAAGAACACTAGAAAGGTAACAACTTTTCTTCTTCTCTCCGATTTTATGTTCTTCTACCATATTTAACTACTTTTTTTTGTTGTATTTCTCATTTCTCTATTGGACGGATGGTTTACTCTCAGATTCATGAACACCGTGAAGAACACAAAAAAAGTACTAACTTGTTTTCTTCTCTGCGATTTTTTGTTCTTCTACCATATTTAACTAATTTTTTTGTATTTTGTTTCTGTTGGATGGATGTTTTCCTGTAAGATTCATGAACACATTCAAGAACACCAGAAAGGTAACAATTTTTCTTCTTTTCTCCGATTTTTTATTCTTCTACCATATGTAACTACTTTTCTTTGTTGTATTTCTCTGTTGGATGAATGTTTTGCTCTCAGATCCATGAACACCGTGAAGAACAACAAAAAGGCAAACAAAATTTTGCTTCTTTGTTGGATGGATGTTTTCCTGTGAGATTCATGAACACTGTGAAGAACACCAGAAAGGTAACAACTTTTCTTCTTCTCTCTGATTTTTTGTTCTTCTACCATATTTAACTTCTTTTCTTTGTTGTATTTTTATGTTGGATGGAGGTTTTGCTGTGAGATTCATGAACACCGTGAAGAACACCAAAAAGGTATCAACTTTTTTTCTTCTCTACAATTTTTTGTTCATCTACCATATGTAAGTACTTTTCTTTGTAATTTTTCTCTATTGAATGGATGTTTTCCTGTGACATTCGTGAATACCGTGAAGAAAACCAAAAAGGTAACAACTTTTCTTTTTCTCTCCGATTTGTTTTCTTCAATCGTATGTAACTACTTTTCTTTGTAGCATTTGTCTGTTAGATTGATCTTTTTCTGTGAGATTCATCAAATGATTGAAGAACACAAAAAAGGTCTAAGCTTTTCTTCTTCTGTCAGATGTTTTCTTTTTCTACATATCTAACTATTTTTCTTTATATTATTCTTCTTTTAGACCAATCTTTTTCTTTGAGATTCATTAACTGATTGAAGAACGCCAAGAAAGGTCAATGTTTTTCTTCTTCTATTCAATTTTTTTTTCTTCTACGATATGCAATATCTAACTCATTTTCTTTGTATTATTTAGCTGTTGGATCAAGTTTTTTGTGTGAGATTCATTAACTAATTGAGGAAAAGACATCCATGAATATTTTTTGCGAAATGATTCAAGGAACTCGTGTTTAAAAGGTTTGATTTTTAAAAGGTTTGATTTTTCTTTTGTGTTTGTGATTCTATGTTTTAATTTTGTTTTTGTTTTAAAGATGTAGAAAATATTGGAGATGCAGACGTGCCTTGAGATGAAAAGATTTGATTTTTACTGGTAGAAGGACAAAGATCATTCCCTGGTTTTTTTCAAAGCTTTGATTTTTATCATTTTCGTGTTGTTGTTTTTATGTAGCTTATTCTTTTCTCTTCTTATATGGTTTGCATTAGTCGATATTTTTATCTCAGAGCATCTCTGCTTTTGTTTTCAAGAAGGAGACAAAGACGAAGATCATTTGTAAAAGGTTGGATTTATACTAGGACTAAAATCATTCTCCTCTTTTTCCAAAAGTTTTGATTTTATCATTTATGTGTTGTTGTTCTTTTAGTTTATGTGGCATTGAGCATCTCTGCTTTTGTTTTCAAGAAGGAGACAAAGATGAAGATCATTTGTAAAAGGTTGGATTTATACTAGGACTAAAATCATTCTCCTCTTTTTCCAAAAGTTTTGATCTTATCATTTATGTGTTGTTGTTGTTTTAGTTTATGTGGCATTTCTTTTCTCACATCTTAACTTTTTTTTTTCGAGATGAATGAAATCTTCAAGAAGGCGAAGACTACTCTTCAAAGCCAAAGGCAAGGCTATCAAGCACAAATATCCTTTTCAAAAGGTTTGTTCTTCTTTCATTTTTATTTTTGAAATCCCAGTTTCAAAACTTAATGTTTATTCTACCATCTTTGTTTTACTTTTTTCAATGGTAAGATTTTATCGAGATGTGTCTTCAGTTTACCTCATTTTCTCTTCACATCCATGTCTTTTGTTCTTTCCGTGTTTGATTTTCAAAATTTTGATTATGTTTTTTGGATTCATTTTTTTTTAATCCATTTAAGTTTTGGCTTGTATCATATTCAACTCATTGTTTTTGTGTTCTTCTTTTTCTTTGATTTGTTAAAGTTGAAGTTTTTCATTATTAAGATTCTTCTTTGCATTAAAATTAACTTACTATATTTTATGCTTCTTTCCAATCTTTTTATTTAATGTTTTTAACAACGATTTTGTTTAAGTTGTTAAAATTTTTGTTTTTGTTTCTCATCTTCGAGTATGATTTTTTTTTAACTTTTTGTTTATCCCGTTAAAGTTTTGGTCTTTTATTATTAGGAGTTTCTTGCTTCAATATTTTTTCATGTTTTTCTTGTTTTTTTTATATATTTGTTTTGGGTTATTTGCAAAATATTTGATTGTGCATGTTATCTTTAAATAAGAACTTATAACAAACAAAAGTTTGATATTTTAACCTCCATATATTTATTTATTGATATAGTTCTCAACATAAAGGTTATATTTTGGATATGTGTTATATTTTTTTGTCTCTAACTAGTCAAATGTATATATCTCGTTATGTTCTATGCAATGAAAATATGTTTCCTTATTTCATCACCGATAATCCCTTCTTTATGACTGATTCAAAAACATACCAAACTGAATCTAATTATACACCTTTAATTATTATCACTCACACACATAAAAATACTATTGTCACTTATTATTTGCATAATAATTTTGTTCATCATTACAAACCAAAAGCCTATCATATTACAACCTCTATTGATCTTTCTACACTAAGAACTTACAAAAAGCCTTCATCAATCCAGGCTAGCTTAAGGTAATGCAAGATGAATATGAAACTTTCGTTCACAACAACACATAGACTCTTATGCCTTTATCACATAATGTTATAGTTGTGGGTTTTTTGTAACAAATATAATGTTGGTGGCTCATTTCAAAGACACAAAGCCAAGTTAGTTGTCAAGGGTTTCCATCAAATCAAAGGAATAGACTATAAGGTTCAATCCTGTTATTAAACTCTCAACCATTAGAGTTATTCCCACTATTGCTATTTATAACCGGTGGCCAATACATCAATTTGATGTCATGTCATTAATTTGTTTCTGCCTAACACTCCCACTAAAGATAATTTCATATAAGACTTTTGGTTCAAATTAAGTTAAATTATATCTTTCATCCCCATTTTTTTAGAAAAATCTCAAATAAGTCCCTTTATTTTTATACGTCTCAATTTGGTCTTTGTTTTGGAAATTTGATGCAATCAAGTCTTTTCCGATAGTACAATATTAACAACGTTAAAGAGATGTCATTTGTAAGTTTGTATTTTTATTTTTATTTTTTTAAATACAACTTTGCCATTTGTCAAAGTAACGTCGTGTTATGTTACTGTGTCAGTGGGATATACAGTGGTAATGTACATATCATTGTCACGTTAAATGTCATTGCTTTAGTCTCAATTTGTTTCTTGAATTTATTATTTTGGTTCAATTAAGTTTCATTTTTTTTAAATAGAATAATTTTATCCCTATTCAAATTAAAATCAAATTTAATTTTTATACAAATATTATAATGATATTTTTATTAAATATTTTTAACAAAATTAAGTTTATTTAAATTTAAATTTTAAAATTTTATTTAAAATATTTTTAAAGTTGTTAATGAAAATTAACATTTTGACATCAAATTTAACTTTAAAACTCACATATCAATTTATTCGACATTAAATTAAAAAAATTATAATAAATAAAAACTAATATCAACTTATCCGATTTTAAAAAAATTGAAAATTTTATTCATTACTTAAAAAAGTATAATTGACTACGGATACAAATATTTTATTTCATTATTTATGTTTTTAAAAGATAGATTGTTAACATCACTATAAATGTATTTATTTAATTAATTAATTAATTAGATTAATGTAATTGAGTGATGAATAAATCGTGACTATATGATATATTATTATTTATATAGTTTTTAATTAGTGGGTTAAAAATAATTAATAAATATTACATTTTATAAAATTTAATAATAAACTGTGATATTAAATAAAATTTGAATTAAAAAAATTATTAATACAATATTATTTTATTTATAGAACAAAAGTATTTATAAATATCATATAATTCATACACTACAAAAATAATTGTTTTTAGTGGAAGTTATATTTGACGTTTCTGGGGATTTTAACCCCCACTAAGAGTTTTACCAGGGGTTTGCCTTTCCCCTAGAATAACTAGCGTCGGTAACAAATTACCAGGGTTTTTAGCAACCCCTGGAATTTGCACAACTTACTAGAGATTTACAAAACCTCCAATATTAGCTGGGGTTTCAAACTCCCGGTACTGGTTGGGGTTTTGGAAAACCCTTGGTACTCGTTGGGGTTTCGAAAAACCCCCGTATTGGTTAGAGTTTCAAAAAACCCCTGGTACTACTGTGGTTTCAACCCTCATCAGGAATTGCTCTATTAGTTGGCACATTATTGCTTAATATAATATAAACAACGGTTGCACGACATGATAAACCAAACAGGTACCAAAAGTAAACAAAGAGGAACGACATAACTCTTTTCAATTATATCCCTGACAAGACAAGAATACTATTCAGAAAGACTATAAAATGATAGGTCACGATATTTTTAAATCCTTGATAATCTAGCATGATCTACATCATTTTCTTGTACATAATTCTACGTTGTATTTATCTAGAACTATGATTTTCTATATAAAGATTTTAATAAGGCAATAAAATTCAACCAAATAAATATTAGGAAGTGAGGATACATGAATGTATATTGGTGCCATTGTAGCAAGAACAACAACAATAAGAACTTGCCATTTTACTATGATACTTGTGAATAAACAAATGGAAATATATATTTTAATACAATTTAAAAGGAAATGTAATATTAAAAAATGAAAATGAGAAATGAAAATGTTGCATAAACTCCTGTCAAAATGCCACTAGTTACTTTTAGATGTAGTCTGCAAAGCAATAAAACAAATTTTGCTAACATGGTTGACTAGAGATCTTCATAACTACTTAATTAAGTAACTTTTCCATCCTCCATTACCTAGAATTTTCATTATAATATTATTATTTACTAATTTAATATTAAAGAAGAAAAGGAACCCAAATGAGATGTTTTACCAGGATCATATCAACTTCTACGAGAAACTCCACTTGATGAGTCACTATAATGAATGTTTTCTCTCTTAAAGCAGCCATGACACATCCTGTAATTTTGTAGATGCAGCAGTTAGTTTGATTCACCAAAATCAGGAGAAAGAATCACCAAAAGTAGTCATGACACAATTGTTATTTCCTAAATCAAAGCAAAAATGATCAAAATAAAATCACAAAGCTAAATCTAACCAAAGCTATAACTTAACATACTTTTTCTAATTCTATTCAAACCAAATTACAATACAATGAAAACTTTATTTTAGAAAGTGAAGAGTGGAACTAGATTTAGTGTAATCAACATTTTGTGAATGTAGTAGGCAATTTAAATATGGCAGTAGCATTAAAAATGTGCAAGTGGATTCTTTTACCATTATTGTGGCAATGGCAATGGTTATTACATAAATCACTGTTAGATATGATTTTTTTCTCTCATCAGTGACAATGGCAGAGGATTGGTACTCATGTTTCTCCGTAGAAACAGAAAGCACTTAAAAAATACAAAGCTTATCTTGAAACAAAAAGCAGAGTGCATATAAATATCAAAGTAATGAAACAATACTGAGAATAATAAAAGTATAGAGAGTAATAAAGGTGACATTGGAAGTAAACATGCATAGAGATTCAGTACACGTTCCTAATAAATAATAGTATAAATTTCATTGAACAACCTCTCTTTAAGAAGACACTCTTCAACCTTCATAATAGAAGGCACACTACACCTTTGAATTATGGTAAAGTTGGAAAATCTTTATTCTGAATGTTAAACTCTTGGTTTTGTTGCCAAGACCCTGTTTTCGTAAAGAACCTAAAATATTTTGGTTATACCATTATTTATTGTTTAAGGCGCATAAATAAAAACATCATTTATCTTCTCTTACCATGAAGTAGTAATCACTATGCATGTCTCATACCATTGTGTATATTTTCCCTGAGCCAATCTGCTCGTATGCAAAGATGTATACATTATAGCCATCTAAAACATATCTGATCAAGGGTTGAGTGTCATCATAAATTTGTTCTACACATGACATAAAAAAACATCATGAAAAACATCAAATAAGAACTAACTTGACAAAAACGTATAAGAAACCTAATTTATAAGTAAGAAAACCATAAATCTATATGAACCAACAAAGATTTTAGGGTTAAGTATGTTTTTAGTCCCTGAACTTTGACCCAAAATTGAAATTTGTCCCTGGTTGAAACTTTGATAAATTTTGGTCCCTAAAATTTAAAAATGAATGAATATAGTCCTTTTAACCCAATTTTGTTAACTTTTTTCAACATGTGGAATGTGTTTCATGTTAATATTGGAGTTGTTTACGCCGTTTGACACATTCTTGGCTCAATATTTACTGAGAAATATGTTCGAAACCTAAAAAAAAGTCAACATAATTGGGTTAAAAGGACTATATTCATTCATTTTTAAAGTTTAGAGACCAAACTTTATCAAAGTTTTGATCAGGGACGAATTCCAATTTTTGACCAAAGTTCAGGGATTAAAAACATACTTAACCAAAGATTTTACTAATTGAATATTAAACAAGAGAAAGAACTTTCCTGAAAGTATTTCAATTTCAGAAAGAGACAGTGCTCAATTTATAAACAATACATAGATAATGAGTCTCCTCAATCCAAACCTATCCCTCGAAGTACTTAACTAATATTTCCTAACTAACTTAGTTTTAATTTTCTCCTAAATTCTAACCTAAACATTCCTCTTGCTATCTGAGGAATATAATTGTGGACATGATTCTAACATTTATACCTTTCCAACACTTTACAGCTAGTAAGATATAATGAAATGAAAATTATTTGTTGGGGTAACCATAATGAATTGAAGGGAAATGAAATTGCAATTGAAATGCGAACTTCTATAATTGAAACTGTTGCAAGAATTGTGAACATGCGAAACAATCATTAAACAATCACGATACAATGCAGATGCTAGAACCACGAAACTGTTGCAGCCGGTCATAGACGCACCACAAATTTGGGAAAACACAACACGTGAAAATGAATTCTTTCACAAAACCAAACATAAAAGAAGAGTAGGTGAGAAATTAACGGTAAAGTGAAAAGAAAAAAAAATGAAAACCTAAAAAACAAAAGAAAGCCAATACCAATTGAAAAATACGATTGACAGGGAGAGAGTCGAAGAGGGAAATGAAGAGAGATCGAGAGCTGTAGTGAAGAGAAATGGGAAGAGCCTATTGTTTGAAGATTTGAAGAATTTTGTGAGTCCGATAAATGAAGATTGGAAGAAGAAATTAAGGTATGAAAAAGAAAAAATTTGTAATATTTTTTGAACTTACGAAGAATGAGGCATTTAAGAAAAATGTAAAGAGGTTATGAAAAATATGGAGGGAAATTTCCCTGGGGTTCATTAGAAAACCCCTAATACTTACTAGAGGTTCAAAAAACCTCCGCCTACGTGTGTAATTTACTGGAGGTTTAATAGCCTCCATTAATAAACCCTCTTTAAAATTAACTTTTCTTGTAGTGATAATTACTTAATACACAAAAAAAAAATTGAAATTCAATTGAAAAAAGTATATAACCAAAGAAAATAATAAATTTAAATTTAGAAATTAGATTACTAATTAAATCAAAAGGTTTATAATAAACAAAAGCTTTCTAAAAAATATAATTATAAAAATAAATACACAAATCTAGAATATTGTTGCAGTGTTATATGATCTTTCATGTAAAAAAAATACTATTTTTTTTAAGGAGATTTATATGATCTTTATTAATAAATTATAATGTATTTAATATAGAAAAGCACACAAAAAACAGCCATACTTGAAATTCTTTTCATAAACGATAATTAAAAAGATATGAAAACATGAACGAAAAATATGGATGCTATAATATTATTTTGCAGTACTAAGCATAAATAATAAGCATAAATAATGCCAATAATGTTAAATATAGGTTTTATTTAAGTAGTTACTAGTCATTAACTATTTAATTAGAAAAAAGCCCTATGAAATGTTCATGTAATTTATTTTAATTTATAAGTAATCACAAGTTCTACATATATTATTTAGTGAAATATCATTTGATTAAATAAAAATCATAGGTTTTTTTTCTACTACATAATCCACTTGAATAGAACTGAGGAAACAATGTTGCTATTTTCCCTCCATTCTGGTTCTTCGCTTCATCGTTCTCATGAACCTTAAGCAGTGGGTTTTTGACTCGGTCATTGTCGAAGTTGAATTATGTGTGGTTTGCTTGGTACCATTCATCTCTTCTCTTTCGTTTATTGTGCTTAGGGTTTTACCAAATTACCAAAATGTCTTTTAGTATTGCAATTTAAAAGAGAGTGATTGAATTTCAATTTTACGATACAAAAAACTTGCAATTTCACAAACACCACGCAAACTCTCTTCCCTCTCTCATTTTGCATTTGCATTGGGTGCTTTATTGCTTCATTTTCTTTACCTTCTCTCTTCATTTCATATGGGCATTGTGTATCGCTTTGCTTCTAGCCTCAACTCCAAAGCTAGGTCTCCCTCCTAACCACTCTTGCTTTTTTTTGCTCCCTTTTACTCCTGTGTTTGGAAGTCAAATTGTTCATCTAGGTTACAGAGAAGATCTTGCAAAATGGATCAAGATTTTTTTTTTTATGCATTACCTCATTGGGTATTGTTTGTTTTGATTATTACATGTTGGGTTCTAAGTTTTGAGTGTGGAGACTAACATCTAATTGAGATTAGTGGACTTTTTGTTTGACTTTGAATTTATGTTTCTTTGGTTGCAAGATTACTAGTAGTGGCAGCAAACAGATCACAATAAGAATCCATTCATTTAGCAACAAAAAATAGCATGGGCCAAAAATCGAAAACAAATAAGTGTCGGCTTCATGGACGCAACAGAAGATATCTCGACTAGCTCACCACTTATAGAATTTAATAATTTTAAAAAATAAAAGTTTCATCCATTAGCGAAGGCCTCACCCTTTCTTTGGATTTTTCAAAAATTATTTTTCTCTTGACGAGGGTTTGAACCTTTCTTAATACCATTTTTAAAAATTAGTTTTAGTTTTGCAAGGGTATAACCTTTCTACCTATTTTATTTTTTAAATAATTTTATACTTTAAAAATTCAGTTTATTTCAGTGAGGACTTTATCTCTCTTTATATTACTTTTTAAATTAGTTTTAGCTTAACAAAGACCTAACCCTCTCCCTATATATTATGTTTTAAAATATTATCGAACATTAACAAACTCTTTTGTAGATTTCTTTTTTAATTAAATAGTTTTAAGCATAAACTTCCTATAAAATATAATATTTGAAAAAATTAAAAATTTAATCCATTAGGGAGGGTTTGACCCTCTCTCTATGTTTTTTTAAAATTAATTTTAGTTTAGCTAGGGGTTAGCTCTTTTTATATTATCTTTTAAAATTAGTTTTAGCTTAGCAATTGTTTAACCTTTCTATTAATTATTTCTTAATTAAAAATTAATTTTATCTTAGCGAGGACTTTGCCCTCTTTATATTATTTTTTAAAATTAGTTTAGTGAGGACCTAACCCTTTGTATCTATTATTTTTTAAAATGATTTTTTGTTTTAGCAAACTCTTTGTACTGTTTTTATAAATTTGTTAGTTTTATTAAACCATAACTATGGCAGTGTTTATTTATGTGTTTTTTTCCTCTTTGTAAATATATATTATATTAAAAGAGATTTATAGGTTGGGAAAGTAAATAATAATATTTTAAAATTTATAATTAAGTTTTGAATTGAATTGATTTGTGTTCTTACCTAGATATGTAAGAGATGTATTAGAATTTTTAGGGTGTCTTTACAAGGTAGGTAGGTTCAGATCGGAAAATCCACCTGTTAAGACTCTCTAATATTTAGGATTTGATTATAGTGTAAGTAGAAGTATGATAATAACTTTGTATATTTGGACTTTGTGAAGGAGCTCTCTACATGAAGTTTAGGAAAATATGATCTATGTGCTTGAATATATTAGAAATAATGATGAATAAAGATCTCATAAGTGAGGTCACAATGACTATATATAAAAAGTAAACTTTATAAAAATAAAGAATGACTATATATAAAAAGTAAACTTTATAAAAATAAAGAAGATAGAACATGTGCAAAAATTTCACAAACAAATAATACTTTTTAAAAACAAAAATAATAATTTATTTAGAAAATGTGAGCAAAAATCATTTCTAATTTGTTTCCTCCCTCACGGCCTTACATTTCTCAAATCTTTTGGTTTTCCCCCTTTGCTCCTATCTCCTTCCGCCATACGTTTAAACTCAAGGATTGATAAGTTTGAGTTTTTCACCCTAATCATTCCCTACCCACACTTCATTGCCACCGAGAAGGGCACCATGGATGCCGACCTCTTCCTCCCTTCCTCTTTCCAATCCTCCCCTCCAGTATAGTTCTTGGCCTGGACACTGGCTCAACCATGGAGTATGTCGAATCCAGCAAACTTCTCCTCCGGCGAACATTATTATTAATAATATTAACATTCATATTATTATTATCATTATAATAATTATAAATATTTTTATTATACTTAGCTATCCTACTACACTTCGTTAGCCACTTTTTTTCTTTCTATCTCATGGTTAAGAGCTTAGGATTCTATTTTTTTCAAATATTAGAATATAATAAAATGATTCAATTGCTTCGAGGAAGTAAGATATACAAGGGAAAAACTAATTTAAAATATATCATAAATACATTTGATATAATTATTGTTTTAATTTTGGAATATAATCAAATATAGTGATATTAATATATATATATATATATATATATATATATATATATATAAATTAATATATAAATAAAAAATATATATATATATATATATATTATTTATTTTATTTATAATTATAAGATATATAAAATTATACATTAATTATTCCTATGATATATAAAATAATTAATATATACATATAATTTATACATATTTTTATATTAGTTATACCATGTGATGATTCCTATATATGTAACGTCCCATTTAATTATTAAGCGAAATTAAAGGAAGACGTCACACAATATAAGTACAATAGCGTAGTCCTGGGGTCTTTAACACCACCCCGACAAAACTCGGGCACACCACGATGCCAAAGGAAAGCTGAATACGAATACAACATAGAGTGTGGCGTAGAAATACAGAAAGAGATACATGGGCCATAGCCCTAAATAAAACACAAGGAAAACTCCAGCCCAGATGGCTAAGCAGCGGAAATCACCATTCGCTTGTTGACCATGAGAACCTCGCCCATCTGCTCCCATCAACCAAGTTGATGATCATCGCAAGGAAAACAGCCACATACAACACAACCATGCAACGAAACGGGTAAGCTAGAGCCA
>Ga0214543_1010422_pt1 | contig 13784 bp, 10 predicted proteins | sample CNSS2metaG_FD_160094 | JGI IMG/M metagenome (GOLD analysis project Ga0214543, IMG submission 160094) | Root nodule microbial communities from cowpea collected in UCLA plant growth center, Los Angeles, California, USA - CNSS2 | ecosystem: Host-associated > Plants > Roots > Nodule | place: USA...
CGGAGCCCGGTCACGAGGGGGACGGACAAGGCGGTCAGGGATAGGGACGACAGATCCAGCGGCTCATCGATATCGCCCGCCTCCCGCCAAGCCCTCGTTCGACTTACCGCCTCTTGCCGAGGACCTTCCCCTGGCCGCTCTTCGGCGGTCGGGGCCACGACCTGGCGCTGCGAGGCGGCGGCGGACGCCACCGCCTCCGTAGACGCTTCGACCCAACGTGCGGCGGCCGGAGACCCTGGTTCTGAACTTTCTGATTCGGAATTCTCGAAAGGAGTGCCGGCGCCAAGCCCGGGCCGTTGTACATTCATCGATATTGTCTCCTCGGTAACGAAATGGAGGATTGCGCCGAGTGCTTTGGGAAACCCAGTAGCTCTCAGAATCGACGGTGATCACCGACCAATGCCGAAGCAGGCAATGGAGGGCGGCTGCAAAATCCCAGAAGCGCCGAATCCTCTACAAGACTTAGCTGTCAATGAACTGACGATTTTCGGAAAGGTCATAATGCGCCGATGGAACCCCATCGTGGTCCTGACTTTTTGGAGTGTAGCATTTTAGAGATGCTCCACATGTTAAGACGTGCGCCAGCCGTCGCCTGTTGGAATGCTGCTCAAAGGTCACTCCAGGGGAATCACCTGCCGGCGCCGATTGGTCTGACGATGAGAATATCCGCAGCTCGGACATACGCCCCCTGCTCAAGGGGCGGTATCTGCAAGTGGTCTCGACATGTTTTGCGCGGGATTTCCTGACAAGTTGGCCTCATGTGCACAAGCTTCCGGCTGCACAGCTGGGGCTGTGATGGCGTTGCGTGTTCCGACACGGAACTATGGAGCGGGAGTCCGAGGAACAGGTCGTCTACCGTTCAGATAGGCGCTTCCACCATTGGCGACGGCACCCGTAAAAAATGCCCTGAAGAACGGAACACAGCCGGCACCAACGGCGCCGGCGCGAATGCCAAGTCGAGATACCGAAACCGGAGCGGTCGGCAGACCTCGCGATGGTCCTTCAATCGGCTCAGACAGGATCGTTTTAACAAGCCTTTTATTCAGATCGCCGGGTAACCGCCCACCTACGACAATACGAGCCGGATCGAAAAATGCTGTTGCGACACGGACGGTTTGCCGAAGCTGCACGCCAGCGCGCGTGATCCATTCGATCACGGTCGAGCGAGCGGCCGGAGGCATCGCGCCCATGTCCTCGAAATCTCGAAGATGGAAACCAGCCTTCTTCAGGTTCGCGAGAAGGTCTTGCCCGGACGGCCGAGGATGGTCGTAGGGATAGAGGACACCCGGCAAGCAGGCATTGCCGTGCGCACCCCCATACGGTTTGCCGTCGATCACTGCGCCGCCGCCGACGCCATGACCGATGTGGATAAAGAAAAGGGGATCATCAACGACGTTTTCACTTGCGAACACATATTCGCCGAGTGCCGCTGCAGTCCCGTCGTTCTCGACATAGCATGGGACATCGAAAGCCTCCTGGAATGCTTCGATTGCACGACCGTCTTCGAACGCTGGAAAGAAGGGATGCGCTTTCAACAGGTTTAAGGCAGTGCCGAAGTTTCCAGGGACGGAAACGCCAATGCCAAGCAAATCGCTCTTCAGAATCGACAACTCGGTAAGCATTTCATCGACGGCAGCTTGAGCTGCTTCCGCTACCTCTTCCGGCCTGCCGGTTTGCACCTCCACGCTTCTCGTGGCCACAATCGAGCCGCTGAGATCGATGACGACCACTTCCATGCGGGTGACCGAAAAGGTCACGCCGGCGGCAAAAAAACGCCGCGCCTGCAGCTGCAACAGCCGGCGGGGTTGGCCTTGCGCGCCGCTTCGATCCGGTTCCTCCGTAATCAGACCTACATCGAGCAGGCTCGCAATCAAGCGCGTCACAGTGGCGCCGGTCATCCCGGACAGCTGCGCCAATTCGATGCGAGCCACTCCCCTGTTCTTAAAGATCAGCTCGACGAGCCGTCGTTCGTTGAGCGAGAGTTCGAGAGTTGCAGGCATGAGAAGTCCGCTATCGCAAGGTCGACGAAAGCTATTGCAAAGAAAACTAATTTACGCAATGTAATTAAAATGACGCAGAGCCCGCGTAAGAGGAGCGCGTCGCTCGAACGGGGAGAATACCATGAAGCTATCGACTGCATTCGCGTCCGCCGCCATTCTCGTGACTGCGGCATGTCCAGCGCTGGCCGACGCTTTGACCATCTACAGCCCCCAAGGCGGTGAGCGCGGCCAATGGATTGCTGAACAGGCCAAGGCCGCGGGACATGACATCAAATTATTGAACGCGGGCGGCGGCGAGCTTTACGATCGCCTGATCGCCGAGGAGAACAACCCGCAAGCCGACGTCGTTCTCGGCATGGTCGACACGTCCATGGCCCTGCTGAAGAAGGAAGGTCTCTTCCAGCCCTATTCTCCGTCCTGGGCGAAGAGCCTTCCGGCGCAATATAAGGACGCGGAAGGCATGGTCCACAAGTTTTGGCAGACGCCGATCGTGCTCGCCTATTACCCGGATCGTCTGCCGGAGGGAGAAGCGCCGAAAAGCTGGCTGGACCTGACGAAGGATGACTATGCGGGCAAGTATGTCATAGGTCCCACGGCGGCCCAGACGACGCGCATGTATCTAGCGGGCATCCTCGTCCGCTTCCTCAACGCCAATGGCGAGGTATCCAATGATGGATGGGATTTCCTGAGCAGGTTCTATGCGCAGGGCGTCATCGCCAATGACGCGGATTCGCAGCTCGAAGCCTTCAAGGCCAGCCGCGCTTCCATCGATCTGAACTGGCTCGGGGGCGCCTTCGAGCGCGCAACCGACCTCGGTGCGACAGTCCAGGTGATCGACACCGACGGCGGAACGCCGGTGATTTCCGAAGGCGTGGGGATCATGGCCGGCACAGATCAGCTCGATAACGCCAAGGCCTTCGTTGAGTGGTGGGGATCGGCGGAAGTGATGGCCGCCTACGCCGCCAGGTTCGGCCAGGTGCCCGTCCTGCCGGAGGCGCTCGCCAAGTCGCCGCCCGCCGTTCAGGAGAACGCCAGGCTCGTGAAGGCACAGCCGATCGATTGGGATGCCGTCGCACCAAAACTCGACGGGTGGCTGCAGAAGATAGAGCTGGAAATCCGGTAGCCGGCGGTTGGATGTGACACGGATCGGAGGTCCTGCCGTGGCTGACAACGTTCTGTCTCTTACAAATCTCGACGTCGGTTTCCCGGGCTTGGCCGTTCTCCGTGGCCTCGACCTCAACGTCGCCGATGGGGCCTTCGTGTCGCTTCTCGGGCCGTCAGGAAGCGGAAAGTCCACCGTGCTGCGTACCGTTGCCGGATTGCTCCCAGCTCTGGGCGGGAGGATTGTCCTTGAGGGGCAGGAGATTACCGCCCTTCCGCCCGAGCGCCGCAACGTCGGCATCGTTTTTCAGAACTACGCGCTGTTTCCGACGATGTCGGCCTTCGAAAACATCGCTTTTGCCCTGCGCGTGGCAAAGAAGCCAAGGGCGGAGATTAAAAGACGCGTGCAAGAGGTCGCCGAGATGGCCGCCATCTCCGACCAGCTCGACAACAAGCCGGCGAACATGTCGGGCGGCCAGCAACAGCGTGTCGCCATTGCTCGTGCGCTCGTGACCGGCTCGCGCGTTCTGCTCTTCGACGAGCCGCTGTCGAACCTCGACGCCAAGGTCCGCGCCTCGATGCGCAAGGAAATTAAGCGTCTTCAGTCGGAGCTCGGCTTTACCGCCATCTTCGTCACGCACGACCAGGAGGACGCGCTGACCATGTCCGACCTCATCGTGGTGCTCAATCGTGGCAAGATTGAGCAGATCGGCGATGGTCGAACCCTCTACCGCAAACCGGCAACGCCGTTCATATGCGAGTTCATCGGCGTTTCCAACGAGCTCGCTCCGCCGTTAGCGGCACGCCTCTTGGGGCGCGATGTGAAAGGCCGCAGCTTCCTGCGCCATGAAGACGTCGTGCTTGGGGCAGCTTCCGGGATTCCGGCGAAAGTGAACCACGTCGAATTCCTCGGAGCTCATAGCCGCATCGATCTCGAGGTGGAGGGCCATGGTCTTTCGGCGATGCTGATCGGCGACCAACTTCCTGAACCCGGCAGCACCGTCTCGCTCGGAGTTCGCCCCGGCGCTGCGCATGTGTTCCAGGAGGTGACCGGATGAGCCGATCCACCCGCCTGGACCATGTTTTTTACTGGTTCGGCTTGATCGTGATTGCCTGGGCCGTGCTGACCTTCCTTCTCGTTCCGATGCTTGCCGCATTGCAGGCCGCATTGTTCAGACACGGCGGTCTGGCCATGTTTGATGCGGTATCGGAACTCGGACGCTCTCGCCGCGTCCGCGCAGCGCTCTGGAACACGGTTTGGATGACGGCGGCGACCACCGTCACCGTCACGATCGTCGGTATGTTCCAGGTGGCGGTGCTCGAATATTTTCGCGTGCGTGGCAGTGGCTTCCTGAAAATGGCCTTCTCCACGCCGCTGGTCTTTGGCGGCGTCGCTGCGGCTGCCGGCTACAACTTCACCTATGGTCCGAGCGGCGCTATCACCGCCGGCTTGACGACGCTCTTCCCGTCGCTGCCGCGCGATTGGTTCATCGGCTGGTTGGGCGTTCTCTTCGCCCACACCTTTCTGATGACCAGCTTCCACTTCCTGTTTCTGCGCGCCGCCATGCGCCGCGTCGACTATTCGACGATCGAGGCGGCCCGCAGCATGGGAGCCTCGGAAGCGACGATCCTGCGGCGCGTCGTCCTGCCGGTCATCCTGCCCACCGTGCTCGCGGTCACGCTGCTCACGCTGATTACGGCGATGGGCTCCTTTGCCGCGCCCCAGGTGCTGGGCGGCCGGGACTTCCACATGCTGAGCCAGATGGTCCTGACGCTGAACAGCCTGCGCAGGCCCGACATGGCGGCGCTGCTGGCGCTGTTGATGGGATTGGTGCTCATGGGTCTGATCCTGCTGTCGCAGTATTTCGAGGCCAAGGGCGCCTATACGGCCGGGGCAAAGACGACGACTCGCATCCGGTTGCGGGCGATACGCAATCCGCTTGCCCGTATCGTGGTGACCGCCCTCGCCTATCTGCTGGCGGCGATCTACCTGGTGCCGGTCGCGCTCATTGTGCTGTTCTCCTTCGCCCCGGCTTCGAGCATCGGCATTGACGTCCTGCCATCCAGCTTCACGCTGGCAAACTACGCTCGGGTGCTGGGCGGAGGCGCCTCCTTTGTCCCCTTCTTCAATTCGATGGTGATGAGCTCGATCGCGGTTGCTGTCGGCCTCGCAATCACTTTGTTCGCCGTGCCGATCATGGTGCGCAAGCGCAGCTGGCTGACGCGAGGCCTGGATATCTGCTTCGTCCTGCCCTGGATCATCCCCACCATGCTGCTTGCGGTGGGACTGATCGTTGCTTTCGATGCGCCCAATCCGCTCGTCGGCAATCTCGTTCTGCTCGGCAGCTATTGGCTTCTGCCGATCGGCTACGTCATCTTCAGCCTGCCGCTGATGGTCCGCTTCATGCGCTCGGCCTTCATCGGGATCGATCCGGCCTTCGACGAAGCGGCCCGGGCAATGGGTGCCTCGAGGCCATATCGCTTCCGCCGTGTTGTCCTGCCGCTCGTGGCGCCGACCGCCATCCTGGTCGCCGGCATGAAGTTCAACAATCTGCTGGCGGAATACCCGCTCTCGGCCTTCCTTTACAACGTCAACAACAAGCCTCTGCCGATCGCCATCGTCGATGGCGCCGTTTCGGCCGACCCCGACCAGGCCGCCGTCAGCCTCGTCTACGTCACCCTGATCATGGCCTTCTCGCTGGCCGTCATCCTCATCGCCGAGCGCCTGAGCCTCGGCCGCACCCCGGAATCGAGCAACCTCTGAATGGACACTGAAATGGATACTTGCATCACCGTCTGGCACTGGCCCATGCATGAACGCTGGTACGACGAGGGCATCCGCCACTCCCTCGACCTGATCCGCGAGGCCGGCTTTACGCATATCAACTGGAACCCGGATTCCGGCAGCTCCTATATGCTTGCCGACGCGGAAATCGAGTTCACTCGCCGCATCGTTGCGGAGGCGGGCCTGAAAACACACTCCGTTCATGCCAGCAACGGCGTCAATCCGGTGAGCGAGCTCGCCCATGCCGGACCTGCCCCATTCGCACACGAGACACGCAAGAACATCCTTTCTCGCCACGATTGGCAGCGTCAAAGCGGAGTGGAGCTTCTGAAAAATCGTATCGATCTCGCTGCGGCCCTCGGCGCCCCGAATGTCGTGCTCCACGTCGACATCACCAACGACACGTTCCGCAGCGTTGAAAACGAGAACCTGTTGTTCGAGCCCCTGTTCCGATCCTTCGACGACGTCGAGGCCCATTGCCTCGAACGCAACGTGCAGATCGCGGTCGAAACCCTGGTCAAGGCAAATGCGGAAAATTACCTCAAGCTCTATGCCCGCCTCTTTAGCCGCTACAGTTCCGACTTCGTTGGCGTCTGCTACGACAGCGGCCATTGGGAACTGATCGAGCCCGGCAAGCTGTCGGTGCTGGAGCACCATGGCGATCGGCTGATCGCCACGCATATTCACGACAACTTCGGCGCAAAGGACGACCATCTGCTGCCATTCGACGGCAGGCTCGACTGGGATGCGATCACAAACGCCATTGCGGCAACAAAGTACAGGACGCCCCTGAACTTCGAGACGCCGATGGACCGCTACGTGCTGTCGGAGTCGTCCTACTATCAGCGGGCACACGCTATCGCTCTCAGGCTTGAAGAGATGGTTGCATCGGCGCGGGATCGGGCGGCAAATTGACGAGCGAGCTCGACACTCGGCTGGATCTGCTTCGGAACGTCACCGGCAAGGTTGGAGCCTTTGCGCTGGCCCGGTTTCGCAGTCTTCCCCACATTGCCATTGAGACGAAGGGTGAGGCCGACTACGTCAGCGCAGCCGATCGTGAGGCCGAAAGTCTCGCCCGCAGGCTGATTCACGCCCAGTTCCCCGCCGACGCGATCGTCGGCGAGGAACAGCTTGGCGATGCCGAAGATGACCATTGGTTGATCGATCCGATCGATGGGACCGCGAATTTCCTGTCGGGCATACCGTTCTGGGCGGTCTCGATCGCTTATGTCCGCAACAGGGAGCCGGTCCTTGGCGCTGTTGCGCTACCGGGACTCGATACTCTGTTGTGGGCTTCGGTGGACGGTCAGCTCAACACACAGGGATCTCTTCCGCCGCTTGTCGGGACGCGGCCACTCGCATTTGGCATCGGCCGCAACCGGACGTGGGCGATTGCACATCGGCTGGAAAGCGAGGCTGCGCTTGAAGCGCAGGGTTACCATGTAGTCTGTCTGGGAAGCTGTGCTGCTTCGCTTGCGATGGTCTCGGCCGGTCGGCTTGCCGGCTATCTCGAGCATGGCACCAATCTCTGGGACTGCGCTGCGGGGCATGTGTTGTGCCGCGCGGCAGGCGTCTCCTCGGCCATTCACCGACAGGCGAATGGGAAGGTGACCGTCATTGCCTCCCAGCCCGCAGCATCTGAGAGGGGCGGCCAAAGCTGATGCGATCGGTATCTGCAAAACATATCTTCGCCCTCGTGGGCAGTTCGAAATTCCCACAGTGCAGATCGACGCGCGTCTTGGGTCCGTTTTGGTCCGTTGCCAGAAAGAACAAATGAGGTGATTTCGTTGCGGTTTGGCAAGCGGGGTCTTGCAGCTGCCGCCACGGTGGCGACCGCTGGTTCAGCGAGTCGCCGTTCTGCTCTACACCATCGGCGTTGCAATCTATGCTGGACTGGAACCAGATGTCGGCGCCGAAGGACTTTCGTCGACCTATGAGGTTGAGTGGCTCTCCTCGAGGATGCGGACTTTCGGCCCGCCTGGAACATGGTGCTCTATTGCGCGACCCTTCCCTCATAGACTACCCGCCAAGATGCTGATCAGTGACGCAGTGGTCTGGTGGTGGACTATCAGGGCGCCGCAGCACCGGTTTCCGTACAGTACACGAACGCGATATCGGCGCAGATACGGGGGATTTCGTGTGCGGCTTCTTACCTGACCCTGAATCGCCACGTTGGCGACAGTTCGGGCACCTTAAACTGAGCGCTGGTGCCGTGGTCCGGAACTGGGGCGGGCGGTTTCGGATCAGTCGGTGACTGGTTTTCCCATCTATGTTTAGCGCGAGATACCGCAACTGGCCCGATAATAGATCCGTCCCGCCGTAAGCTGCATTGTGCTGACGTTGGGGAGCCTTATAATTAGTCACCGCGTCCTCAGCTTAGCAACTGGTCGAGCGTCCGACCGGCCAAGCCTGAATGATCGAGGAGATCATCGATGAGCTTATGCGGTCTGGCCTGAAGTTTGCTCGTCGCTGATTGATCTTCTCGCCTTGAAGATCTTTTCAACCGTTGTTGAGGCAAGGCCAAAGTCTTGCTTGCTTACGACCTAGCGATTGATATTGGTGCTGATCCTGTCTTGAGCGACAGAGTTCATGTTCGGTGGCGGATTGCCAGGACTACCTGTACCGCAGGGAGTACTAATTCGGCCGGATAGATACTGGCCGCTATTGCAGGGCAGCATGTTCACGTCGAGAAAATAACTTCCCTTCAGAGAGTTCTGGTAAGCTACAACTTCCTTCATCGACAAGGGCGCTGAGAATATCGTCGCTCCCTCAAATCCGGGCAATGCCTCTATCGGCTCGGGCGTCGGCGGGGTTTGTCCGGGCGCACCAGCAGCGCCAATAAGCCATGGCCCGACCGATCCGAAAGTGACGGACTTCGGCCGGTCGGTCGGCGTACCAGTGTCGAAGGGAAAATGCGGGAAGCCACCGTCAAGCACCGCCTCATCCCACTGGTAAGCGGTAAACGCCAGAAAATAGGTATACGGCGCGAAACGGTCGATGCGAACCTTTCCGTCTGGAGTGAAGGTATAATAGATCCACTCGGTTCCGGAGAAGTCGCCTGTTGGTCCCAGGAGATTCATATCCCACGGCTTCTGCCAATATGCGGTTTGCGCCATGTTGCCTTGAAGCAAACTTTTGGCAAAAGACCACTTTTGCCCACTTAAGCTGGGCTGGGCGCCCAAGGCGAATGACAAGTAAGCGCCGTTGGAATCGGAACTCAATAGCGACAGCGTGCTACCGCCATTGGGAACGGTATTATCGCGGGTCTTTTCGACCAGAAGGATCGTAAAACCCGTGGCCGGGCTGATCGATGCGATCTCCCTTGTCTCGATTGACGAGCTCGGCGGAAAGTTGAATGAAGTCTTATCCGTATAGAAGTCAAATGCCTGCTTCGTATTATCAGGCACTGGATAATCCGCCTTCGCCGCAGAGTCGTGTATATATAGCTTTGGATAGTTACCGAAAACAGGCACGACCTTGGGGGTGAGTGTCTGAGACACTTTTACCGACGCGCTCTTCAAGCAGTCAGCCTGATTGGCGCATGCACCAGCTTGGCTTGCGCCAGCAACAAAACACGCCATTATAGAGAATGGTAGAGCGATTGTTTTTCCAGTTTTCATTGGAAGACTCCTCCTTAGGCGGTAGGTCTTACCTTAGCGGCTCAGATTGCTGGTGTTGCGGTGCCCTAACTGGCGCAGCATGCCGGCAACCACATCGGGCCAGTCAGTGGTGATCAGATTCGTACGATTGACGATCGCCATTTCCGGATCGCCGCGATAGTCCGGCACGATACCTCCGGGAGCGGTCGATGTTGGATCGGTGTTGTGCTCGAAGCAACATTTTCCCGCGCTGTTGGCGACGCCCTCCGGATAATAGTTACTTTCATGATAGGTGGCGAAGCCCTGCCTTTGATCGATATAGTCGAGATACGCCTGAAGACCGTCACCCTTGTAGAATTGGTTCATTTCAAACTGAACGGGGAACGGCGCGACATTCCACTGATCGTAGATCGTATCCTGGTGAGGATCATCGTTGGAATCCTTAACGTTCTTGTCGTCCGGGTTTTCAACTATAACCAACCCGCCTATGACATTGGGATCGTAGGTGGTCCGATTCAGAAACGTGCCAATATCCACCGCATCCTTGGCTTTCAGCTTGAATACCACAGCCTTGCTCAACTGCCGGTTCTTTTTGGCCGCGAGGATGTCAAGGCAACGCTGCGTGAGTTCGATGGGATCAGTGGGATCCTGATCATCCACCGCCCCTTTCGCATCGACGATCATCACATAACCATGCCCATCATCGGTGACGTATTGGGCGAGCAGATCAAGCGCCGCGGAAAACGTCAGGAACTTGGCCTTGCGCCCTTGCGAGTCCTTGAACACGCGCCCATGGCGGTCGCGTAGATCGGCTAGCTGTACTTGCGAATAGTTCTGATTGTACAACAAGCCGGTTCCAGTAGACTCCCGTTCAAGCCTGTAATCGTGAGATAGAATGACTTCCTTGTCGGCAGTAAAGCGGGCATCGACCTCCACGATTTCAATCTGTGAATTCCAGGCATCTTGCAAGGCGTAAGCTGAGTTCTCGGGATATACCTCCCAAGATCCGCGATGCGCGGATAGTAGAACCAAGTCCTGGTCAGGTTTTGGCAATCTAAACATGTTTCTCGTGATGGCGCCGACCAGATATGATGAAGGGTTCACTGGAAGCACCGCCTCTGCCCTGACATTGGACGAACAACACAAGGCAAAAATCGACGTAGAAATCAATGTTACTCGCATGTTCAATCCCCGATGAAAATAATTTGATACGCCTGTCACGCTCTCATCACGAACGTCTGCCAATCCACCGAAGATGTGCCGCTGCCGTCCGCTGTCAACAAAACCCTCCGAGCAAGTTGCGTGCCGGATTGGCGCGCCCCCTTCGCCGCACCACTTTCGGCGCCGGCCGCCAGCGAAATCCCTGGCCTGCCACCAACATTCTTGTCCGGCTTCGGACAAAAGGTTCGAACAATCTGTTGCAATGTGGATTAATTTGCGCAATGTAAATAAGTGGCACAGAGGCCCGCGTAAGAGGAGTGCATCTTCAACCTTGGGAGAAGCTCATGAAACTGTCCCGCGTCCTTGCATTCCGCGGCTATCGCGATTGCCGCGGCATTTCCGGCGAGGGCCGGCGCGCCGGCCCTCTACTGTGCTCAAGGCGAGGGACGCGCGCGCTGTGGCAGCCGGCGCAACGTATGGCTTCAGATCACCCTGCGCAGGCGGCAGGGAGCATCCTTTCACGGAAAGGTCGGCTTGCTCCCAGAAGCCAACGCGGATTTCCTGCAACTCAGGCCCGAACTCGAACTCAGCTCCACTTGGGATAAGGAGCAGGAAGGGAGGCATCGGGCTTCACTGCGCTCTCCATCCCTCATCAAGAAGTCCCTAGGGAGTATATGGCCACCCGTTGACCATCCTTTCGCCGGCGATGCTCTTGTTACGGTTTCCGAGGCCGATGGTCCGTAGTGCGCAGTGCACAATCTGGCGGTTGAATTGGGAAACCATGCTCTCACCCCACGAAAAATCGTGTCTTCGGTGGGTGTCCGAAGATAGATCTGTCGCCGAGATCGCTCTGATTCAGGGAAGATGTATCCCTGAAGTCGAACAAAGCCTTGCTCGTGCGCTCGCGGCGCTTGGAGCAAAATCGATAGATGAAGCGCTCATGAAGGCCAACCTCTCAACCTCCAAATAAAATCCCACCTCGAGTCGTGTCGGGCGAAATGAAAAACTAACCCCGCATTGCCTCAAGCAAAATGTTACCGATAGTGTTGATGCTCCCGATGGGATGGTCATGGTTCGCTGTCCCGGCTCGGGGGATGGATGGCACGGCGGATCAGCATGGCGACACGGACGGAACTGGTTGAGGCGATCATCGAGCGATATCGATCGAGCTGTCGGGCGGACAAGCAAAGGATCCTAGATGAGTTCGTCGCGGTTACCGGATATCACCGCAAACATGCGATCAGAGTGCTCCGCCATCGTGGGTCCGAGCCGCCTTCCGCTCGGCAGCACGTGGTCCAGTATGGTCCCGACGTCAGGGAAGCGCTGGTGGCTCTATGGGAAGCGTCCGATCGTCTTTGCTCGAAACGCCTGAAGCCGCTGATTCCGATTTTACTGCCAGCCCTTGAGCGTCATGGCCGGCTCGAGCTGAACACCGAGCTTCGCGATAAACTGCTAATGCTCAGTGCAGCGACGATGGATCGGTTGCTGTCAGAGGTACGTGTGGTGGCTCGCGGTGGCCAGCGTCGGCGTGCCGGAATGAGTTCCGCGGTACGCCGGTCGGTCCCGGTGCGCACTTTCGGGGACTGGAACGATCCGTTGCCCGGTTACGTCGAGGTCGATTTCGTGGCCCATTCGGGTACCTCTTCGTCCGGCAGCTTCGCGCAGACGATGGTGCTGACCGATATCGCTACGGGCTGGACCGAGTGCGTGCCGGTGCGGACGCGCGAAAGCGGCCTCGTGATCGCTGCCATCAAGCAGGCCCGCTCGCAGTTTCCATTTCCGCTGCTTGGCGTCGACTTCGACAATGACAGCGCCTTCATGAACGAACTGGTGGTCTGCTGGTGTCGAAGCCAGCGATTGGAGGTGACCCGTTCGCGCGCGTATCGAAAGAACGATCAAGCCTGGGTCGAGCAGAAGAACGGTGCGATCGTGCGAAGGCTTGTCGGTTACGGAAGGTTCGTCGGCGCGGACGCGACGGCAGCACTGGCTCGCCTCTATGAGGTGGTACGTCTGCATGGCAACCTGTTCCAACCTTCGTTCAAGTTGCGGGAGAAGACACGGATCGGCGCTCGTGTCATCAAACGCTACCATCCGCCCGTGCCGCCTGTTGCGCCGGTGCTGGCCCATTCCGGTGTGGCCGAGGCCGACAAGGATCGGCTGCAGGCGATGTTGGAAAGGGCGGATCCAGTGATACTGTTTGCCGGAATCCGCGCCGCCCAGGAGGAGCTCGGAAGGCGGGTCGATCGGCGTGGCCTAAACGCCAGATCCGAAGAACCGGTCGCCGTCGATCTGCAACGCTTCACCTTGAGCCTGAAGACAGCCTGGCAGGTTGGGGAGAAACGGCCGACACATCGGCGGCCATATCGTCGGACCAAGCCTTACCCGAAAAGGCAGAGCATGCTGGAGCCATTCGAGCCCCAGATTCGAGCGTGGCTTGAGGCGGATCCGGCGCTCTCGGCAGCCTCGGTCCTAGAGCGTCTAATGAGCGCCGATCCGTCACGCTTCACGAAGAAAAGCCTGCGGACGGTGCAAATGGCCGTCAAGGCTTGGCGTATCGAAACAGCCGGGCAGATTATTCTCGACGGAGACTGGATGAAGCGCGCGCCGTTATCTTCTCCCGCCGCGGCAGGAGAAGATAACGGCCATCTCAGCGCACAGAACTCCGGTAACATTCCTGGGTGAGGCAATAGGAGGGGTCAATTCCTCGATTCGCTCGTCAGGGCCACCCTCAGGCCCAGCAATCATAGGGACTAGGCCAGCGAACAGCGCACGCAAAGCAGGATTATTGACTGGTCAAACTGGCGTCCTTTTGAACATCACAACCCTCGTGCCACAGCGCAGGTGACCAAACGGTTGTAACAAATACTTGAACTAAATTTACAGAATCTTTGCGACCGCACATCGCTGACAATGGTACGTTCACTACAAAGTCTGAGATCAGGCGCGGCTGGAACAGCTTCTGCGTATGTACGCTCGGACCGCCGCACAGCACGCAACGTCGGAGTCAACGGCCAATGGCAAGAAGAGCACTCATCCTGCTTGAAGGTTCAAGGTATAATGGTCCGCTATACGTCCAAGCGGCCCTGCGTCTTGGTCTTTATCCAATTACTCTGTCGGCTGATCCAGCTCAGTACGACT
>Ga0214543_1010429_pt1 | contig 13774 bp, 4 predicted proteins | sample CNSS2metaG_FD_160094 | JGI IMG/M metagenome (GOLD analysis project Ga0214543, IMG submission 160094) | Root nodule microbial communities from cowpea collected in UCLA plant growth center, Los Angeles, California, USA - CNSS2 | ecosystem: Host-associated > Plants > Roots > Nodule | place: USA...
ATTTTAAAATTTATATAATTTTAATATTTCTTTTAATTCGTATTAATTATTTATAATTATTTTTATAACATTAAATTACAAAATTATTCTCTTTTTTCATTAAGGGTATTTTGGTAATTTTTTAAATATATCTATTTTTACAATTTATTTTATCCATCATATCAATCAAATCTTTCACTAACTTTCATAAAATTTATCTCCAAATCTACTCACTTTACCCTCTAAATCCACTCAAAAAAACACACAAATTCATCTACCCAAATTCATACAAATTCATCTTCACACTCTCTCCCAAATTCATTCCCCCAAGTGAACACACCCTAAGTGCAGACCTTTAGCCTTCAGTTACTAGTAAAACTAAAACCTAAAAGTCTGCCTAGGTTAATTTTTCGCAAAAGTTGCAGAGTCGCTAACTCCATTTCTACAGCTTTCTCCTTCGTCCCTTCACTTTGAACGCCATAGCCTTTGTTCCTCCACTGTGAACCCTTCATTTCGCCACTAAACCACCATCATTTCGCAAAATCCTCCACAAAACCCATTTTTCTTCCTTTGGCGAACACCATAGCCTATGTTGCAGCTTCCTCTACCACCGGTTGTGCAGACGACGACGCACCACACTTCGATCTAGTACTCCTTTTCAATGTTAAACCCTAAAACAGTTGAAAACCTTAATCCTCAAATTAGCCTACCTTATTTTGACGAACAACTTCTTACCACTTGGTTCTTCTATGCATCACCACTAGATTTCAATTTTGGTTTCCTGAAATTAGAAGAGAAAGCTCTCTTCCAAACTGTTCCTCTTTGATGCATTCACGATGCCCTTCATCTAGACCCTGCTATGTTTGAAACACATGTTAAATTTCATGTTTAACATTAAATATATTAAATAAATAATCAATAAAACAAATTAATCTAACACGTGTCAGCATCCTCAAGTACACATGTCGCTAGATTATGAGTCTACCTGAAACACTGTTTGCCAAGAAGTTACACAGTTAACGCTGTTCAAAAATAGAGACTGAAACCATGAGTTTTGAAAACATGAGGATCAAAATGAATTAAGGTTTCTAGGATGGACCATTTCCAAAACATGATAATAGTACAACGAAAAACATAATTAACCCAAGAAATAAATATAGGGACTAAATTAAGATTTTGTCACGTGACACTGCCACGTCACACTGTTATTAACATGCCACACTAACAGTACCACGCAACACAACTTTGAAGTGACACGTGAAAAATTCTTTTTCAAAACTAATAATAATAAAAAATACAAGATCAAAAAAAATCAAAAACCACACATTGACATGTATTTTAACCTTATTTGTACAATACTAACAGAAAAAGACCAAATTGAATAACTTTTGAAAAAGTGAGACAAAATTGAATAACTTTTAAAAAACTCAGGATCAAATTAAAAAAAAAAAAATCTGGAGGATCAACTTGACTCTCTTCCATAAAAACAAAACAAAAATGTAATTAAACTTAAAATTTATAGTATGAATGATATAAAAGATAAAAACTAAAAATTCATGTTTTAATTTTATTTTTTTTATTTTAATATAAGTTTATGCAATGACTAGTTGATTGATTTTGGAGTGTAAGCATAAATCAAATGTTAAAATTCAAACATGAATTTATTTGAAAACGATTTACATGTTCTTTAAATGTTTTTTTTATAATTTATTTATTGATTTTCAAATTTTTATATATTTGTGTGCCTTGATTATATATTTATTTAATCACAAATTTTTTATTATAGGAAAAAAAATCAAATTTTTATTAATTAGTTAACTTTTATTTTATATTCAATTTATTATACAATTCAAAATTACAATTACAAATATTCTTACAATATAATATAAATAGGATTAAATATATTTTTGGTCTCTTAACTTTTAGTAAATTTTGGAATTATTCAATTTTGAAACTTTGGACCGATTTAGTCCTTTATCTTTCAAAATACGTGGATTTAGTCCTTTTAGTCCAATTTTGTTAAGTTTACATTTCAAGCGCGTTTTATAATAGTATTTGACTTAACGTTAAAGTAAAAATGTGTCAAACATTATAAACAACTCAAATACAATCTTGAAATGCATACGAAACATCAAATAAACTTAACAAAATTTGAATAAAAGGACTAAATCCACGTATATCAAAAGAAGAAAAACTAAATTGGTCCAAAGTTTCGAAATGAACTAATTTCAAAATTTACTGAAAGTTAAGAATAAAAACATATTTAACCCATATAAATAAAATACAACCAAATTATAAAATAATTTCTTAAAGAATCATTAGTTGATTCTAAATGCATAATTTTATATTTAAATGCAAGTCAATTTTAAAAATATAAATTAAAGTTAATTTAAAATTTTTTAAAAGTCAATTTTAATTGATTTTTAGTTATTTTTCAAATCAATTTAATTTCGAGCATCTAATCTAATAAGAGTGATGTATAAAATTTGATAACCACACTCTTCTTATAAATAATAATTTCTTATAGTTAATTAAGATTATAAGCTTTTTATTATAGATTTCGGTTTTGTTTCAAAACTTTGGATGCATATCAAAATTATTGACTGACATTTAATCTGAGGAAATCACCACGTTTCAATAGTCATTCAGAACCGAATGAAGATGAATGGCTGACAATTCCTCAACGGGCACGAAATTAAACACGCCATTATTTTCTTTTAGCCATTCGAGGTAAATGAATGACCTAGAATTCTTCCCGAGATAAAAACACCGATCTTTTTTTAGCATTTCAAGAAAAATAAATGACGAACAGTTCTCAATAAACACGACAAAAAATAAATATTCCTTTTCGAACAACTTTTACAAAGTCGTTCTTTTGGTAAATCTTTATGCCTCAACGGTAAATTTTCTCTTAAGACCATTGTATTTATTAAAGTGTTTCTATTCTTCTTTACTTCTGACATCTAATAATAGATATATTAAGGAAAACAATACTTTATATTTCTACAAAAATCTTAAAATATTAAATATGTCTTACAAGTTTATTTACAAATTGAAACATATTTAATAGGTTATTTTTATAACACAAATAAAATTTTGCATAAATATCTTAACATAATATTAATTATATATTTAAAAAATTAAAATTATTTTTAATTATATAATTCATGTAACATTTTTATCACATCATTTTTTATGTATCCTTATTATTTGCCAAAAAAATTAAAATATTTTAAATTTTAGAGAAAAAAATAATATAGTTTTTAAGATATTTAAAACTTTATGAATAATGTATATTTAGTATTAAAAGATAAGAATTAATATATTTGTTGAAAACTAATGTTACAACATATGTCTTAATATTTAATTAAAATACATATCATAGCCGATATATTATTACCCAAAATATAAGTCTTAATATTTAAACAAATATACAAAAATATTAATTACTATAGATTTTTATTACCCTTAAATATTAATAAATTTGGAGTAGAGAGAATATTGAGTTACTCTTTTTTAAACAAGATGTGATCAATAAATATGAACTTAGGGGAGAAAATTAATTAAGTCAAATATATTTTAAACTTATTAAATTCATCTCTCATTAAAAAAACTATATTTTCTATTTTTTTTTCTAAAACTTGAAATCAATATTTTATTTGTTTTCTTTGTTTAGAAATTAATACAGCACAAAAGTGCACAAGTTGGTTAGATGTCCAGTTAAACTATTTAATGACAAGACACATTTAATTAGGATATTAGAAACAGGGTAAAAACATTAATTTATAAATATGTATTGATTGGATATCATTAACTGGTGCACACCAACAATAGCTTAATTTGACTTTTTATTATAGAATGGAGAAGATAAATTATACAAACTCTATTACTTTATAATAATTGATTATTTCAATCTCACCCTCTTTATTGAGACTATTAAGATGTATGAGATTTAACAATAATGTGTGGATTCAAAAGGTGTAAGATAAATAATCAGGAATCATGAGAGTTATATGTTAGCCAATGACATATACAGTATGGGTAGGTTAGTTTAAAGGCATAAGAGATTCAGTCTACAATAAACTTTTCTAAGTTCTTATAATGTTGGTGAAAGTTTAGTTTGAAGATTTCTAATAACATGGTGAGGAAAGAAAAAAATGGTAAGGGAAGAAAAAAAATATATGTGATGTATATTTCTTTTTATTATTCATAATCATTTTGTTTATATAGACAATCCAAATATACTACGTCAAACTTTGGAGGTTACATTTACTTAAATTTATTTTATGCGGTTGAATTATATTAAAATTTATTTTCTCAGATGATATCAAATATTATTACTGCCTATATTAGTGTCTACTCCAGTTAGATTTGGTGTGATGAACTTAAATATTAGTTTAGAAGTAATATATGTAAGTTGTGTTAGAGATACAATTTTATTTTCTAATATGATATTTATACAAGATTTTATGTATCTATTCCAACTTTCGATTATATTGGTATTTTTATTATTTACATTTTTTTAAAATCTATTTTGTGAAATTGAATTAGATTTTAAAATTTTTTTATAAGACAATATCAAAGTTTATTAATATTTATTTTAGGATTAAATATGTTTTTGACACTTTATCTTGTAGTGAATTTTGGTATTAGTTCATTTTGAAACTTTGGACTAATTTAGTTATTTATCTTTCGAAATGCGTGAATTTAGTCTTTTTAATCAAATTTTGTTAGGTTTATTTGATGTTTTGTACATATTTTAAGATTATATTTAAGTTATTTATACTGTTTGACATATTTTTATTTTAATGTTAAATCAAATATTATTATAAAACACGTTTGAAATATCAAATAAACTTAACAAATTTATTACAAAACGTATTTGAGAACTTGAGGAAAAAAGAATTCATAACTATTATATATTCTTCACAGAACTAATTAACAATACCTTATGTTGCATAGAAAATAGATGAGATAAAACAATTTATTTTCCTTACTTTTATATTTGTATAAAAAAAACACTTGTACAGTGTTATACTATATAATTATTATTTTTTAAATAGTTACTTATAAAAATATTCTTTTTCAGAAGATAAATGTTAATTAGTATTCATAAAACGATTAAAAAATTAGTCACTATGCAAAACGAATACATTTTGTATAATTTTTAATTAATATTGTTAAGACACCAATTAGTAAAACCCCTCTAATAATAGGATTTTTGTTTATTTTCCTTCCACTTTTTTTTTCACTTTCATCTCAAGAAGTTTTTTACCACAGTTTTGTCCTGTGTGAGCTGGCAACACCATTAATATTTAATTATTTGTCTGCACACGAATTACTTTCCGTCACAGTCCCAAGGAGGAGGGATGCGTGCGGAACTGTGATTCTTTGCCATAATCCAAACCTTAAAGTCTCACCACTACCTTTGACATCTCAAAATGTCAACCCAAGAAAATCAAAAACTGGTTCCATAATAAAACAATAATATAACAAAAGAAGAAGAAGAAAAAAAAAACACAAATCAGAAAGCACTTGAGAATCAGCACACTAGGACATAAGATACCAAATTCCTCTTTGAAATAAATAATAATTACCGTTCTTTTGTTTGACTGTAATGTTTTCTTTAAATGATGTTATAATCTTCTAGCAATCCATTGTATGTATTAACTCACTTCTTCTCTGTTACAATAAATATTTACATGAATATGTGTTTTATATAAAATCCTAATTTAAAGAAAAATACCAATGTTTTTTAAAATTGGAAAGAGATAAGGACTTATTTGTTTGTGAGTAGACTTTTGTTCAATGTCCACTTTCTCTCACTATCTATATATACATGTCTTTTCCTACTTATAGCATCTTATCTTTCACTGCTCAAAAAAAGTCAGCGCCTTTTTTTTTTTTTTCTTTGTCCTCTTTTTCAGACCTTGTCCTTACGGTTATGGAACCAGATTGGGATCTCCACGCCGTCGTCAGAAGCTGCACCGCCACTTCCTCCGGCGCCACCACCGCATCCACCACCTCATCTTCTGACTTTGGGGCTTCTGTCCCACCTTCTACTTCCCACAGCTTCTTCTCTGTTTACAACCCTGCTGTACAAGGAGGCCAAGTTTTGCCCCCTTCGGAGAACCCCTATGGAGTAAGACCTTCCATTGAAGAGCTTCACGAGCTTTGCAAGCCTTTCTTCACCAAACCACAGCCTCACACCTTCCAACCCTCCTCTCCTCTCTCTTCCTTTTCTTACTCATCAGTGCCCAAATCACCTCGCAGCCACCAAGAACAGAAGCAGCCACCCCAACCCGGTTCTGCCTCCACCCCAAAGCCGAAAAGAAGGTTAATATGCCCTTTTTCTTTCATTTTATAATTCATGGAATCGGAATTAGATTCTCCAATCCAGAAAGATTTTGAATTTATTTACCTCTTAAAAACCATGTCTTTGGTTCATTCATGACTTGCGTGTCTGAAATGCATGTTTTTTTGTTAACCACAGGAAGAATCAGGTTAAGAAGGTTTGTGATGTGGCTGCTGAGAACCTCTCCTCGGATATATGGGCATGGAGGAAATATGGACAGAAACCCATCAAAGGGTCACCATATCCAAGGTTTACCTTAAAAAAAATTCGTCTTTTTTAACAATGAAAGTTTGATGGAGTAGTTGATTCCTGGTCTAAAATAAGAAAAAAGTTTTAAACTCAAACAAAACTCACGGATTAAATTATATTTACTTTATCTGTGAACGGAAACTTGTGTATACAATTTGTAAGAAGCCAGACTTTGACTTTTTTCACTTTACCAACTCTTTGTTGTTAGATTTTGCCTTTTTTTAAAGGAAAGCCAAAAGGGGTTAAAGTTATGAAGTTAAAAGGAGCAACGAAACATTGTTTGTTGTGTGATTTACAGGGGATATTACAGATGTAGCAGCTCAAAAGGATGTTTAGCGAGGAAACAAGTGGAGAGGAACAGATCGGACCCAACAATGTTCATAGTGACATACACCGGTGAACACAACCACCCTGCTCCGACTCATAAAAGCTCCCTTGCTGGCTCCACGCGCTACAAACCTCAGACCGGTGGAGACACAGCCGCCACAAAAGCGGTTTCTCCGGAGACCTCATCAGAGGTGGCACAGCACAGTACGAAGTCAGAGTGCACAGAAGAGGAGTTGGAAGATCTGATGAAAGATGATGAAGAAGCAAATGAATTAGAGTTAACAGAAACAGTGGTATCAGATGATTTCTTTGAAGGGTTAGAGGAACTGACAGGGTCTGCCACTGATCCCTTTACAGCTAGTAGCAGCATTGATCGGTGGCCACTGTCCAATAATGCTACCACTGCCGCTGGTGGTAGCTGACTCACGCTTTTCATTGTAGACAATACCAACTTTTTTCTTTGAGGGGTAGAGGAACATGTTGGTGCATTTTCGAGGAATCTTAACTAACAATTGCTTTGTGAAAGGGAGAAAAGTTCTTCCCAAGTACATAGTGAAAGTGTAGATTTAGGCATTCATAAAATTTGTCAAAGTTGGTGATTGTTAGCCATACCTCTCATAATGTGAAATCAATTTGTTTCCATAGCTTTTTATTTTTGTGTCCATGTAATTTGATTAAGTTGGTAATTGGTTGTGATAAATATGGTAGCACTTTTGCATTGACTTTTCCTCCCAATGATGAGTACTGTGTGACTATTATATAAAGGTTCATAATTGTTGGGTAGTTATTCCTGCTGAGGTATATGCTCAACCACAAAAGCCTCATGGAGAAATATAAAAATGTATTCTTTACGCGGTTTTTAAATTATCATTATTTCTAGTATAGAAAAAAACTTTATTATTAGATTTGGTGAATGAATAATCAGATTAGCTAAATATAGATTAATGCACTGTTATAAAATCCTTTAGTTGTTTAAAATATACGTATAATTTCGTCAGATTATTAGAATGTATAAAAAAAATCGTATTATCAAAATGTTTTTCTATGTTCAAGACTTCTTTCTATGTTCTAGACCTCATTTGATCAAGAAATTAATAATAATTTGGTGTTAATATATATTGACTTTATAAAAACTTACGTGATTGATCCGAGAAAAATTAGTTTGATGTCTGAAGTGAATGTGAGTTCTGATATGCTATTAGGGAGAGTCCTAATGTAAAAATTTTGACGCTCAAGTCAGTACGAGATATTTCTGTGAGTATGAGAGTAAAAAATGAGTATTGGATGAATGTAATCCCTATGCTAACATGTATTTATAGGCTTTTTCATGAGTTTGTTGGTATACAGAGAATAAAAACAAATAAGATAAGCTCAAGATATAATAACAAATTAACAGATATAATAACTAGATTCAGTTTATTATAACTTGAATTCTATATATATTATCATAAATATCATTTACATCTGATTTTAAGGGTGTTAATATTTCATACAAATCTCATGCTTATTGGGACATTTAAGACCTAACAATAATAATATATTTTGGGTAGGGTATGTACATAAGCACCCCAAGCTCGAGAAGTTAATAACTTATATTTTGGGTCGGGTATGTACATAAGTACTCGAAGCTAGAAAAGTTAATAACTTTTGCAGGTAGACCACGTTATTAATTGAACGAGTTTATATGTTGCTTTTAGCGCTTTGTACTCGATTTTTATTTGTTACTTTTAGGTCTTGGATGAGTTGTATGCTGCTTTTAGCTCATAGTTGAGTTTGTACTCGGACACTTATATTGTCACGCTTTTAGACGCTTAATTTATACTCAAATTTTTCGAGGAAGTCCATAATCGAACACTCATAAGTCCATAATCAGACAAACGTAAGGTACTTGAAGTATTTTCTAAGTATATCCATGGTTGGACACTCATGCTTGGATTTACCGAGTAGTCACATATTTTGACGCTCATGCTCAGATTTATCGAGTAGTCATATATATAATTTTCTAGTTTGTTTGTTATTTTTCAATCTGTAATTGTAGATGACTATCTACAAGATGCACAAAAGTACATTGGCAACTCTACTGGGTTGTTTTTCTCTTCCTTATAGTACCCTGACCTCCATCTCTTTGTTGTTTGTATATTAATTTCTATAAGTAGTAGTAAGAAATGTAGAATAACTTTTGTTGATAGATTGAGTGTTTTATAATGTTGATGTGTTTTTTACAATTTTTATAATAGACCGTGTTCTAAAAAGACTGCACAACTTTTATTTTTCAGAGTTCACATTTATAATTATGATACATATTTATATTGTAGGTTTTTGTTCAAGTAATTGTGCCAACTAATACAACAAATTCTAGATATGAGGATAATCATATTTGATAGTTGAACCATTTGTAGTACTTCATGATAGTTTTTGCTAATTTTTCTTAGGTAATATTGAACTTAAATTTGAATTTTAATGAGTATGTACTTGTTATACTTCGATATAAATATATTTATATATATATATATATATATATATATATATATTTATATATTTGTTATACTTGAATTTGTAGTTTTTTCTTAATTTATAAATTTACTTGTTAACTTGATGGCTGTTATATCTATTTATGTATAACTCAAATATAGATAAACAAATAGAATAAATGTAAATAATTGTGGTTGAAAAAAATATATATGAATGTATAAATGATAAATGTGTACAACAAAATAATATTAATAATTTTAAAATCCATGATCCTTTACGGATGTTTTGAAATGTAATTTATAAAAGTTCTGAAAGTAATTATTTTACAGAGGTTCTGAAATCCATGGTATTTTACGAAGGTTTCAAAATCCATGGTAGTTAACGAGGTTTTTAAACCCACAAAACTTAACATAGGTTTCAAAACCTCGTTAAATACAAGAGATAAACAACCTCACAATTAATTAGTGTTTCCTCAAGAGATTAGTTGTAACCTCCCTACTAGAAATTATTTAATTAAAATAAATCAATAAGAAATTGAAATCAACATCGTCACTTTTATTATTTCCAAACGCGGGAAAATTTAAAATATTTTTCAACGCGACATAATTTAAACATAACCAAATAACAATCGTATTACAAGTGTTCAAAATCCAGCATAATAAAATAACATCATAAAAATCCCTATCTCAAGAGCCCCCAAGCTAGCCCTCTCTTCGTCCTTATGCATCACCGGTATTACCTGTAGCATCATATGCTCCCGTGTAAAGAATTACACGATCATCGCCAATCACAAACAGAAAGGATAAGCTCAAAAATAATTAATAACATACAATATAACAGGATAAAACAATACACACCATCTAATTCATCTAGCTAGTTCTTGGCCAAGACCTTAATATCCTAAGGCTTTTCAACCTTCAATTCACACAAACAGTTAGTCATGGAATCAGGATTTATGATGCTCACACGAACTTGCCTGCTCGTGGTCCTGCCTCTACGAACCTCCCCGCTCGTAGTCTTGCTCTACGGACCTACCCGCCCCCGCCCGTAGTCCAACACACGTGATCCACCAGCTACGTACCTCCCCGCACGCAACATCTCTAAAGTGTGAGCACGGAACATACGAACCTACCTCGCTCGTATCCCCACATGATAGTAACAGGATATGAACCTCCCCGTTCATATCATCACGTGTTCACCACCATCCATGAACCTACCCGCTCATGGCACAACATCTCCTGGTCCGCAATAAAGCATACAACAACACACCAAATTGCACCCAATCTCGCTTAGGCTAGAAGCCTTAGCTCATACGACCAGGTCCACCTCGCTTAAGCTAAGCTCTCTCGCCTGAGCGAGCGTGCTATAATGGCTTAATGCGAAGTCTCGCTTAGGCGAGACCTTCTCGCTTGGGCGGGCTCGCTCTTCGCCTAGCAACAAAGTCTCTCGCCTAGGCGGCGAGTCAAGTAGAAACTTGCGACATTCCACGATTTCTCGCTTAAGCAAGGACCTCTCGCCTGAGCGAGATGCTCTGTCGCCCAAAACAAGGCTCTCCGCCTGAGCGAGATGGTTGAGCAGAACCACAAAATCCTCACGATTTCTAGCTTAGGCGAGACACGCTCGCTTGAGCGAGATGACTTGTCGTCCAAAATAAGGGCTCTCCGCTTGAGCAAGATGCTCAAGCAGAACCAGGTTCGAGTCTCTGCTATTTTTGCCTAGGCGAGCCTTGCTCGCTTGAGAGAGAATAACAGACGTCCTTCCTGTTCATTCACACAGGCACCATAACCAATGCCCAAAACAAAGTTTAAACATTACAAATCAATTTGTATCAGTGATCAAGATCCATGAGCATGATTTTAACCCAGTTGTAACCCCAAAACAAGAGATGGAACCATGAATCACATTACCACACAAAACCCCCCATCATACACATACAAAAGCATAAGGGATTCAAACAACATCAAAACAATCAACCCTCAGAATCATACCATATAGAGCATGGAAATTCATGACCAAAACACATTCATACATTCCAAAAGGTGCAACTCCTCTCTCAACCCAGACTAAATTACCCTTCATAGACCATTATGAGCTGTTTTTCCCAGCCTCCCTTGGAGGCCCATTGTCACTAGGGTTTCCCTACCCTTTCACATTCAGGCCACAATTATATTAGCAAAAATAAAGAAGTTAATTTCGTTCTTAATAAGGTTTGAACCCACAACCACTCAATCACAAAGTAAATGCACAACCAATTCAACCAATCATGCTTCGTGATAATTCCTATAATTTTAGGATTATATTATCACTACTCACATTCAATCATAACCTTAAAACAATGCACAAAATAAAATATCATACAATTAGCATACATAAGACTCGAACCCAAGTCCTCTCACACAAACAAGTACTCTCAACCGCTTGAGCTAGTACTTTTGCACACCACAACAATTAACATTAAATGCCATAAAGGCTTCTATTACCCGCATTTATTAAATAATTATTTATTTAATTATTTAAATTTCTCGGGTCTTACATTAGTCCCGCGAGATCGTGATCTAGTTCTTTCGTATAGCTCAAAAAAGTAATTTCGATCATAAGTAGGCTGAGGGGGGTCTGCAAGACTCGTGAATCCATTAGGGAAACTCAAATGAATTCTGGCAGTTCGCAAGCCAGTGCTTTAATTATTAGTGCCCTTGAAGGACATGTTTTTTTCTCGAGTTCTAAGCTTTCTTCTCAGCCCCAGGGAGTTCACCAAGTTTAGGCTTAGGAAGCAAGCAACAACTGTTGCGGATCCTGGAATGAAATGATAATTTTCAAGAGGCTTTTCTTTTGTACTCGAGTTCAAATCATGGTCCGAGGTAAAGGAATGATATCCTAAGGAAGGAAAGCTAAAGTAATATCGTCCGAAGACTATACTTTAAAGGGATTCAGGTTAGTATAGAATTCAATCCTATAATGTAATGACAAACGAACCATAAACCTATTCTTAATCTTCCTTATAGAGAGCCAACTAGGCCAAATAGGACTAATAGGGGTGGTTCCTTCGCCCTAGTGGTAACTTAGCTCGGGGCTAGAAAGAGAACTTCTTCTTTTACCCTCTCTAGCCTGGTCACTGAACTAAAATTTTTTCTACCCACTCCGCTTTCTTGCTTATAGTGATACCGAAGTCCCGCATACGACTATTCTTCTTCTAATTCACCTAACTTTCTCTTTTTATTTGATTTCTAGCTTTACTGGCTACGGGCCCCAGTCCATCTAAAACCCCCGATAAATACAAGATGATAAAAAATCCCACAATTAATTAGCGTTTCCTGGGGTTCAAAAAAACCCTAGCGAACATATTCCTCATAGATGATTTAGCAAAGGAAACTAGAACCCCAACTAAATGACTTAGTGGAGGTTTTAACCATTAGTAACAAAAATAATCCTATGCTAAAATCATTTTTTCTTGTTGTGATATATATATATATATATATATATATATATATATATATATATAGATATATATATATATATATCTATATATATATTTTATGGGTAATAAGCCAACCATATCCTAGCCCGTCTGTACATGGAAAGGCCGACCACAACCTGACCCCAAGGAGAGGGAAGGAGACATGCATGCAAGCCCAACAAGCAAAGGAAAATGGGCCAACATGGTGCAGAGGCCGGGTACATCTCGGCCCACTGCCTAGCCGGGTATATCCCGGCCCAATAGTGGTCGATTGGGTAAGGATGATGTGGTACAGACGAGCAATCTTAGTCAATAAGGAAAGAGCTGATCCTTGATAAGGTATAGACGAGCAATCTTAGTCAATAAGGAAAGAGTTGATCCTTGACAAGGTACAGACGAGTAATCTTAGTCAATAAGGAAAGAGTTGATCCTTGATAAGGTACAAACGAGTAATCTTAGTAAATATGAAAGAGTTTATCCTTGACAAGGTACAGACGAGCAATCTTAATCAGAAAGGAAAGAGTTGATCCTCGAATGCAAACGACCCGCAAATAATAATAACAGGTCTGCCAAGTGAACAATATAAATTAGGGTCTAGTGACTACAAAGAGGTATGCTTTTCTCACTTTACTACATACGCTTCATATCGAATCACTATTTGACTTGAGCGTTCAAGTGTTTACAGGTACCCTACCCTCAGAGTTCACGCAGCGAGCAGATCCAGGGAGAGTCCAGATGATGAAGGATTAACTTGTTCCTTTTTAAGATTATTGAATATGGTGTGAGTTGATTAAGAAAGCTAAGTGAAATCCCCACTGGACATTAAGATAGCAAGCTATCTAGATGTGAAGGTTCCTTTCACAAAGCTCAAGAGAAGAAGATGATAGATTGATTCAAAACAAAAAGGAAATGGAAAGCACATAAACTATAGAAAACCA
>Ga0214543_1010430_pt1 | contig 13771 bp, 8 predicted proteins | sample CNSS2metaG_FD_160094 | JGI IMG/M metagenome (GOLD analysis project Ga0214543, IMG submission 160094) | Root nodule microbial communities from cowpea collected in UCLA plant growth center, Los Angeles, California, USA - CNSS2 | ecosystem: Host-associated > Plants > Roots > Nodule | place: USA...
CAATTCCTTCTTGTTCACACCATATCTTCTAGTGGTTAATGCAGCTGGGTGGCTTTTGGACTTGTCGAATGGAATTGCAAGCTCTTCTCGGATTCTCCTTCCAACATGAAATGACTGAAATGCCTCAGCAAATTGAGTGACAGTTACAAACCTATATGCTTCATCTCTATGCATCCAATACTGCTCTTGGTCCTTTCTTGAAGTTACCTTTGACAAGACATCAATGTTATGTGCATTGATTTCAGCAAAAAACATCAAACGAGAGATGCAAGAGGAAAACTTTGACTTACTTCTTGTAGAAAGTCTGCAACACCTTTCCTCTCGGGACATTGGAAACCAACAGATTCAAAAAATTCAAGAACATGTTGACGGGGTCCTTGGTAGACAATTTGGCCAGCAGATATAAGAACAATGTCATCAAAAAGTTCATAAGTCTCCGGTGCTGGCTGGAGTAAAGAGATAACTGCAGTTCCATCAAGAATGTGAACATAATGCTTGAGACACTTCACGATTTGAAAAGTTGTGGAACTGTCTAAACCAGTGGATATTTCATCCATGAATAGAGCATTTGCTGGTCCAACCAACATCTCCCCTGTAGTAACCCGCTTCCTTTGTCCTCCAGATACACCGCGCAACATTTCATCCCCCATCATTGTATCAGCACATATATCCAACCCCAGAATCTGCAAAGTTTTAAAAGCAAATACTTTTCAGTTCATTTCTTAATAATATATAGATCAAAATAGGTTTCTGGTCCCTCGTGTTCGATCCTAGTTCTTGCAAAAGAATTGTACGTTTTTAGTACAGTCATGTTAACATATTTGTAGGGACAAAGAACATAAACTTTTATAGTGTTGTTACCTTCACAACATAAGCATATATTTTATATTATTCTTTGAGGCATGAGAGGACATTATTCTAGTGGTGTTACCTTCAGAACATAATCTGTTACAAGACTTGCCTCCTGACCTCCAGTTGCAGCTGCCTGGTATATCAGGTGCAGAGATATTACATCCATGGCGATAGAAGTAGCTTAAATAAATGCAACATGAATTTTGATCAGTTTAGCTTCTTTTGTACCTTCATGTAGACATCAATATCCGGGTCTGGCTTGATACTTGCTTCTTTTTCTCTTCTGGCCAACTCAGCTACCAAGTCTTGATCATAACAAATGGTGAAGAGAGGCCCCACATTAATAAATCGGTACGGTGAAAGTAGGCATGGTTTGATTAAAAAGAGAAAGGAAAAGAAAAAGCAAATGTCTAACCGTAACGTGTTCCAACTCCTTGGCACCTTGCTGAGAATGCTAAGGTTTCCCTCACTGTCATTTCTGCAATATGAACATCATTCTGGCTGATATATGCAGCTGTTCTCTGAGGAACAAACTCGTCAAATCCATGCCCATTATAACTCACTCTCCCTGATGCCTACAGGACAAAACAAAGGCATCTAAATTAGACCAAAACCACCGTTTTCTAATGCAAAGATTAAGGGAAAGTGTTTTTCACCTTAAGATTTGGATCAAGTTTTCCTGACATGGCTAAAAGGAGTGTGGTTTTTCCTGAACTTGGAGGACCCAAAAGTAGTGTCATCCTGCGAGGTTTGATTATTCCACTCACATCTTTAAGGATAGTAACATGTTTCTTTTTGCTTGAGAGAATATGGAGAGAAGTAAACACACTCTAAAAAGACAGAGAAAAAAAAAAAAGAAATTGTAAGAGAGTGAAACTAACTCAAAAGAAGAAACACAGAAAAGTCAGAACTAGAATCTGCCAAATGTACCTCCACCATATTAATAACGAAGTTCACAAATGTAGGCAAAACTCTACTTCCCACATAAGTCTCTGCCTCGACATTCAAGTGTTCATATCGAACTTCGATTGTTGGAATCTCAATCCCAACCCTGAAAAATTAAATCACAAAAACAAATAAAAACACAACACAGACCTTATCAAGGATCATGACAAATAGTAGAGACAAAGCATAGAAAAAAACAGATGAAAGAAGCAACATCAATAATGCATCCTTGCTCTTTACCTATCAATCCGATCCTTAAGCTTCAACAGAAACTTCTCATTGTCCTCTTCAGCAACATTGATCAACCTGTCCAACAGTTTGTGTCTTTCTTGAAATCCAAGTTCAGTTATATCAATCTCATTGGCGACTCCACGTGAAGTTGTTAACAACCCTTTCTTCAAACGGTTGTAAGTTGAGAGTTTCTCAAGTGCAGCCCATTTCAGAGCTTCTTCATCAGCTCCCTCTTCATGATGCGATGACCTCGAAAAACCCTCCATTATACTCCTTCTCCATGCAGTAGAACTGCTCTCACGTACACCATTCCTTGCTCTGTATATATCACTCCCCTCCATTCTCTCCACTCAAAGAAACCACAACACCACAACCTTTGCAGCTTCACACATGTTGTCACAGACTAAAGAACAGTGCTATTTATAGCCTGTTGAAATGTACAGCAGTAACGGGAAGTGCTGAAGTAAGTAAATACGAGAAAAGAACGTTTGTCTTTGTCTTTTTCTGATGAGTTTTCAGTTTTCATATCACCGGAAATGGAATGTGGTTATATATATAGATACCTGTTTACTCTTATGTTGAAAATTTATGTTTTTAACTTATAATTCTCTTTGCCTGTTGTGTTCTGACATTGAAGCAGACAAAAGTCAAAACTGGTTTGATAAACATAGCAGTTGGAAGGTTTATATGGCCATGAGAAACCCATCGAGTGAAGCTGCTGTAAAATGCATGCATGCATGCCATTTTGGTTACTGAAAGTGATAGTATTTCTACGTTTTGTATGAATTTATCTACGCGCATTAGTTACAGTATTAAATATATGAAAAATGTTTTGAAAAAGCAACAACAGACACGGACATAGAAAGATGGAATAATAAACAATATTCTGTTCTGATAAATTTAAGCTGTGTTTTATATATAAAGATTATAGTATGTGATACATAGTTACCTTCATAACTGTGCCTGATCAAACCATTTTCTTTGGATTTCAGGTTTTTACTGATTTGTTGGGTGCGTTGAGTATTAAAAATATATGGTATTAATATTTTAAATATTTTTTTAAAATATTTTAAAATGTTAAAATTAATGATAATTAATGTATTATAATGATATAATATATAAATAATATAGAAAAATTCAGAAAAAATCTAATTTTATTTTACAATCCGATATTAAAAAAAGATTTAATTAAATTACAGGATAAGACAATCGTATTTTGATATAAAATTTTCTTTTTCTTTTTACATTTATTTGATATTATTTTTTTATTCATTATTTATTTTTTCAAAATTACAAATGTTAACCTTTATTAAGACCATTTTATTTTTATAAAAATTTTAAAATAGTAGTAATAGGGTAAAAAAACTTTTGTCCTGAGTTTTAAATACATGATAAATTTTAAATTTTTTGCATCTAATTAAATTTTTATGATTTATTAATTACTCAATCATATTATGCTTTATTGAATACTCAATACAATTATAATTTTATAATTTTAAATTTATAAATTTATAAAATTAAAAAAATCATAAAATTTTTAATTTTTAATTTTTAAAATTACAAAATTAGAAATTAGAAATTAAAAAACTAAAAAATTAATAAATTATAAAACATAAAATTATAAGAATACAAATTTAAAGAACTATGTAAGGTAACATGATAATAGAACAGTCATCTATGATGCACCAATATTTCAACTTGAATCATGTATCCGTATCTTACATGAATCGTGTCCGATACTTTATGATACTTTATCGGTACTTGTCGTATTCAATTTATAAAGTCGTAGTAAACTACAAGAAAATCTTTGAATAGTGATTAATTTTAGTGACAAAAAATAATTAGTTAATATATAGTGATCAAATTGACAACTAAAATAATTCCAAAAAATTATAATTGGTTTCTAAATTGATAATTAAAATAGTTTCAATTATGAATTTGTTTCTAAATTGGTCATTAACATTACCTATTAGGTTTTGGTTACCAAAATAATTAGTCTCTAAATTGATCTGTAATTAGAAAATTGGTCTCTAAAATATTTTTGGTTACTAAAATTGGTCATTATTTAAGAGTTTTCTAGTAATGATACTTCTATGATGACAATAATTTATATTTTTTAGGTTGACAACTTTAGTACATATAGTTTTAATTTTTGATTCACACAAAAACAATCATATATTTATTATCCTTTTAAGAATTATTGTATATTTTTTAATATTCATATACCACGTATCTATCACGTATCGTATTTTATTATGTTAAAAATAAACGTATCAACGTATCAGATACGTGTCGTATCTGATACACATATATCGTATTTGTGTATCATAGAGGGTCAAACATATGTGGCCTAGCTAACACAATCGTATTACTCATTTAATAATCACATCATATAATTAATAAAAATAAATTAAACAACAGGACTTTAATTAAAAATATACTTTTATTAATTACTCAATAAATAATAAAAATCATATTACCCATTTAATAATCACATCATATAATTAAAAAAAAATATTAAACAACAGGACTTCAATTCAAAAATATAATTTTATTGAGTAATCAATAAATTGCAAAAATGTATTAAGAACCCAATTAAAAGTTTTTAAATTTATCGTAACTTTAAATTTAATTAAGAAAAAAAAATTAATTTTAATTTAAAAAGGCATCGCACTATAGAAAATGTACACTCAGTACAGTGTTTGTTTTTGCAAAGGGACTAAACGTACAGACCAGAGTACACCACAAAACTGGTTAGAATACACTAATCACAAATCACATGGAATAGTTTGGTAATTCACCAAACATTAAGAATATCACGTTTTCCTATTTAATGTTTTCTGTACAACAAAATAAATTCTCGTATTTCTGATCAATCAAGATTAAGACAAATTTAAATAGCTATACTAGTAGAGGTAATATTTTAAAGACATGAGTACCACTGATATAACAAACTTAATACGACGTGTTTCTAGAGGATTTTGGTTTGATAAGATTTAATGTATTTACAAGTAAAACAAATCAATTTGATATATATATATATATATATATATATATATATATATATATATATATATATATATATATATATTTAATTGAATTGACAAATTAATATTTTTCGATCTAGAATAGAATGGGTTGATGTTTATGATTTCACTATTAATACGAATTTGATAAATAATTTACTTTTGTTATGGACTAAAGTCATAATTGTTTTGAAGTAGATGAAGGTTTGCAATGTATCTTGTACCGAAGTAAATTGACAGGGATAAAATAAGAACCGGTAAAGAAAATTTACGAAAGTGGTAATTTAGATGGCAGCATGTTGGATTTGTCATTTTTCTTTTGTTGGCGACATTCTCAAAGTGTTTAAATTCTAACCACAATTCGTCGTCCTTTACTTTACATTTGGTATGATTACTGATTTGGTATCTCAAACTTTTTCGTTAAGTTCAATTTGATATCCAAACTTTTGGTTTGTTCAATTTAGTATCCAATTTTCTAAAGAGATTCAATTTGGTCATCTTTGTTAAGTTAGAGTTAATGCTGTGTCCATACAGGACACGTGTCAAGCCATGGAATTTTTAATTTTTTTTTTAAATATTTTAAAAAAAATTCAAAAAATTTAAAAACTGTCACGTGTCAGTTTATCATCATGTCACGTGATAGCTTACAATTATGACACGTAACAATGATAATAGTTGTTTTCAATTTAGTACCCCAATTTAAATTTTTGGTTCAATTTAATATCCCAATTTTTTAAAATGATCCAATTTCGTCATCTCCAATTTGAGACCAAATTAGTAAATAAGCTTAATTATAACTTATATATAAATGTTACAAAAACTTTTTCTAATGTATACATCAAAACATTTCACCTAAATACTTAAATTATTTTATTTTTTACATTTTAACCTTTGTAATTTTTTACACATGAAATTTTTTACACTTGTAAAAAATAAAATAATTTGAATATTTAGGTGTAGTGATTTGATGTATAAATTCAAAACAATTATTTTAACATGTATATATAAGTTATAATTAAACTTAGTTACTAATTTGATCTCCTTTCATTCTCTTATACTCATCCTCTTATTGTTCTTAATATTAATTTTTACACAAGATAAAAGCCATACCATATCACAAAATATCATCAAGAATTAAATGTTAAAGGGACCAATTTAGATTCTCAGCTGGATTTTTCTGTGATGATAGGCATTGATTTTAATATTTTAAAATATATTAAAATAATTTATAAAATACTAACATAATGTAATTTTAATGTTTAGTAGAAAACAACACCAAAGAGAACAACATCAAAAATCTCTGAACTCGTTCTTCTTTTCTTCAATATCAAATAATATGAAGAAAAAAGTATATAATTGCTTAAATATCAAGACAGAGTATCAAATAACAATTGGACAAATGTTAAATAATCAAGTTTAAAAATATTTCAAATGTATTTTTACTTTCTTCCTTCAAACTTTAATAAGATCTAAATTAAACCATATAAAGAAAAAAAAAATTAAAAATAATAATAATTAGACGGGGTTTATCTACCCAAACACGACTCTATAAAATGGTTAAATAGGATTAGTATTGCCTACAAAACCATGACATTTTCATGAACCAAAAACATTTCATATACTGAAAGATATAGAATCTATGGGGTAGTTTTGGATGTTGACAGTTAATAACCAAGGTATGCAGGAAACTAAAAGAGTATGATATTATGCTTTGTTTATACTTCATACAGTTTTTCTGTTTTTGGATTAAACTTCCATTCACAACCCTTTTCTGTATCACATTCATTACCTCCCAACTCATGAACATAAACAAATCCATTCCTAAGTAGCAACAATTGGAGAAAAGAGAATCAGAAGTTGAAGAGTGTAAAATCACAACAAAATTCACTTGATTATTCAGTACGTGAGCAACCTCATACAAAATAATACATCCACCCAAAAGTCTTACCTATTTTTCATAAATGGGCGTACAACAGGTGTTGTTAGTCAGTAATTATTATGTTTACATCACTCTACATCAACATGCTCATTGTCTTTTGCAGCACCACCATTGATACCAGGGACTAGTTCAGATTCACAAGACCTAGAAGACAATCTTTGGTATTTGAAAGTTGGGAGAAGCTTATATTTTCCAAATGTCAGAAACTGACTCAGTTTCTCATAGCTCCATCTTTGTTGAATATAGACCACAATTGCAAGAATAATAGCAGTCACAGAAATTGCAATATCTCCAAATTTCGAGTAAAAATCCAAATTTGGATTGACAAATTCAGAGTCCTCAGAGAAGTAAGGATTTGAAACTGGAGCTCTGATGCAGTCATATATATGAGGAAGAAGTCTGACCACAGTGATTCCAATAAAATATAGTTTTCTGAGAGGTTTGCAATCGATATGCCAGAATAGATTCCCAATAATTTGAGGAAGCAAGAAAAAGTCTTCCACAAGACCTACATATTCTTCCAATTCTGTTGCCCATCGTGGCAATGGATGAGAATTTACTCCATCAACCAAATATGTCTTTGCTATAACATCCTTCTGACTGGTCTTTGTGCCATGAACTATTAAAACAATAACATACCCTATCACATGCATGAAAAAGGTACAAAGAAATACCCTTTTATCACTAGGGACTCGATGTGGCTCAAGAGGGGAACGTGTTTGCAATCTGATGCGAGACTTCCATACTTTCTGAAAAAGTCGCAGAGTTATCAGCAATGACACAATCAACAACAGTTTCACAGAGTAATCAATGACATGGAGCCACTCACTGCTCTCCAATTCACTAGATGACACATCATAAGATTCAGAAACCATTTTCTTAAAGAGTGCCTCTGCACCTGTGACCAAAGGAATGGTATACCCAAGAGCTTGAACACCTAGAACCACTAGAGATATATATGGAAGAGAATCCACACTATGCTGGATATAAAACAGTTGGCTTAAAATGCACCCAATTGCAAATGAAAGTGTCAAGAGTCGAAGAATCCCTTCAACACCTCTGCGTGAGAGAACATCTTCACGTTGCTTCCTGTATATGATTGGAAAAGTTTTGAGCTTTATAGGATCGAATCTAAGCGAATCATCATCATTCCTTTGACTTTCTATTGATATTGTAGCTCTGGGATCGACTAGCCACCGAGTTGTGGTAGGAGGATAAGCCACAACCACCTCAATCAAACAGTCCATTCCAGCCTCAAGATCATAACTCTGATATAAGACCTTCCATGATGCTCTCACATCTCTGCAACCAATTAGATACATTTTTCCAACATGAGGATCATAAAGACCCTCCAGAAAAAGCACAGAGAAGTTACTGTAACCTTTTCCAGCAAGACTGAGTTGTGCAGATACATTTATAAGAAGTTGTTTTTCTGTATATTCAGCAGCCGTGGCATGATATGGTGTTTCTTGTTCAGATATTGAACCATTTTTATCATACCAATAGCGTCCAAACAAGGGACCAACGGAGAGAATCTCCAGTTGAATGTCAACTCTTGGGGCCAAGACATTGGGCAAAGGGTCAGGAAATCCAGAGACATGATAAGTGAGATCTTCTGCAAGAAGAGACAGGCTGTCTTCGAATGCCTCATTGTCCTCAAGTTTGGGGAATGTTAGCAATGATTTCTTAATGACAGTCGTGAAACTGAAGGGCTCGTTTTTTTCTAGGACAGCACCGGCCGAAGTAGTTTTGGAGTAACTGTAATTTGGGTTAGTGAGCTTGAAATAGTTCCAGAGTTCTGAAGGTAGCACAAGTTGCTCAAACGATAGAGGAAAGAAGGCATTACTGTTACTAATGGGAGACAAAGTTCCCAAAATAATACTATGTTGCTTTAAGGAAAAAGTGGTGGGAATATACATACAGATTAGAGTATTACAGCTACTCCCTTTGGCATCAACAGCTCCTAGGCAACCAACCATGCAAAGCTGTCCACTAGAAGACTTCCAAATCCCTTCGGCAGCAAGAGATGTGTTGCTAGGTCCAGATCTTTTTGCTGCAGTATACTCATTCTCTGATGGAGAAACGGCTCTGAAAACAGTTGATACCCTAGTAGAACCAGTATTACTCTTACTAGCTTCTTGACTACAGATAACATCCTGCATATAAAGTTTAACTCCTTGAAAGCCTCCATCCGTTGATTTGATTTCCTTATCTGATAAAAAAGGACCTAATTTACTGCAGAAATCATCTGTGCCATTACATCTCCAGTTTGGCACCACAGACAAAGGTTTTTCTCTAGTAATTTCTTCAAGGATTTCACAAAACCTTGCCCCTTTGTAGACAGCAATGCCATCATCCTTCAGATTATCTTTAGCTGGGTACGGATTGCATGCTTTGGATACAATCTGTTGTGAGCCAAATGTGTACTTTGCTGACTTGCCCAACTGTGATGACATGTGAACAACATCAAAGTACTTAGAATTGGAATCCCGGTTCAAGCTTTTTAGCTCTCCACTGATTATCCTGTTTGTTAATGTGAATGTCAATGGATACCGAAGAACAAGCAGAATTTGATCATCTTCTGACAAAGGTATATCACCCGGATTCTTCATCCATGACCACGGGTTGGCAGGATCAGCCTCTCGAGTAGGAAGCATAGTGCTCCCTAACAAACACAATACCCTTTCCCCACCATTTTTCCTTGATTCAGTGTAAATCCCTTGAAAGGAGATTGAAAGCTGAGAATGGCTGGGCCATAAACGAAACTCAGGATTCCCATCAAATGCATTGTCCACAAAATTGCCATCTCTAGTAATGCCAATCACCATGAAACCATTGATGGGAATTGACTTCTTCAAGCGGTGGTCAAGATCAACATCCGAAACCCAGAAAGAGACCAAGTTCATTGAAGCACGATCTTCAGACAAGGTTCCAGGAGATTTGCTAGCATCAAATGGCATTATGGGAAACTTACCCTCATCCTGCCTCCAATCCCCATTCACAAAAGAAAACTCTCCTTTCATACCAGTAACACTGTATTCATATCTCAATTCAGATGAAGCAGACAACACAGAGGCACACTGTTTCTGAACTTCACTCGTGCGATCATATTTATAGGTCACGTGGGAGTTCCTATCAAAACTATACATTTCCTCAGGGAAACGTGAATTTGCCAGAACATGGACCACCAACAGGTCACAAACACACCAAAGGATAACAATGGCTAAAAATAGAAACTTCATGATTCCTGGTGACAAAAGTTTTCACTTTTCCTGCTAAACCCCGAAAACTAAAGGACCCAAATGGTTTTCTTGCCAAGATTTAATGAAAAATCGAACTCCATTACATCCACGACACGAGTACCACTACGCGTGAAAATGCAGGCAGTACACAAAAATCAACCACAGATCACAGTCTCGGAGAAGATCTAAGGAGAATAAACAAAAACATAACAAGTCAAGACAGTCCCATCATCAAGTCGAAAACAAGTGAGAGAACAAACCTGAATCAGACACGGATCAACAATGGACAGTGTAAAAATTGTTCGATTTGGAGTAAGAAATAGGAAGACAGAAGAGGAAGCAACAGTGGACTTTAAACGTAAGATGGAAGACTTTAATTGAATTGAATTGAAGTTTAAGTTTTTGGGTCTGCTTGGTTTCCTCTTTCAGATCCAAACTATTTTTTTCTTTTTTCTTTTTTCATTTTGGAAAAATCCAAAGACAATATTCCTTTTTTTTTTTAATTTTCGATTTCTTAGTTTGGTGGCGCGTCTTTGTCATTTATCAACCTCATAATTTTGGAGAAGAAATAAAAAAAGGCCATTTTTTTTTTAAATTTCAATTTCTTAGGCAATGTAGAAGTTAATATATCTTAACTTATTCTTATCGTTATTGGGCTACTTCGGGCATGATAATTTTTTTTAGTAGGGTAGCTACATAAGTTTTCCCAACTTGAAAAATTAATATTTTTTTACAGATAAATTTAGTTATTAAATGAAGGAGTTTATATGTTATTTTTAATTTAAGATCAGGTTGTACTTGATGCTTATTAATTTTCTAGTCATGATCTCGATCCTAACAAGCTTATAAGTCACTTTTAGTTTAAGATTTGACTCTATTTGGTACTTTGACGTATTTGGCACAAAATTGGCTTAATATTTTTAATATATTTCATCAATTTTGTCAAGCACAATGTTGTTGGCTTACTATGTAGCATACCTATTAACCGTTTGTCGAGTTCAGATCTATGTTTCAATTTACTATCTGTAGCCCAAATTTCTTTCAAAGAATAAACCTCTCCTTAACGATAGGGGTGGGCATGGATTGGATATTTAATGATCCAATCCACATCCATTTTAGATCCAAATAATTGGATTAGATTTTTGACCCAAATCCATTTTTTTAGCAAAAGTAGTTTGAATTTTTTTTAAATCCAGATCCAAATATTTGGATCAAGATTTAAATCCAATCCAAATATTTGGATCAAGTTTAAAATCCAGAATCCATTTTTAATAAAAGAAATTTAAATTGAATTTCTTAAAACTTTTGTCATTAAGGCCCGAATGACTCGGATAGGATCGACGACCCGGACGGACCCGACGACCCGGACGACCCAAATGGGCCTGACGACCCGAACGACCCAGACGGGTCCGATGACCCGAACGGGCTCGACAACCCAAACGGGACGGACAACCCGAACGGACCCGAAAACACAAACAGGCTCGACGACGCGAACGGGCCGGACGACCCGAATCGGCCCAACGACCCGAATGGGCCAGACGACCTGGACAGACCGGTCCAAATAGTCGGGCCCAATCAGGTAGTCGGGCACGTTCGAATCGTGGGGCCTGTCTGGGTCGTCAGGTACGTCAAGGTCATCGGGCCCGTCTGAGTCGTCAGGTCCATCTGGGTCGCCCGTCCAGGTCGTAGGGCTCGTTCGTGTCATCGTGCCATCCGGGTCGTAAGGCTCGTGTAGGTCGTAGGCTCGTCCGAGTCGTCCAAGTCGTCAGGTCCGTCCGGATCGTCGGGACCATTTGGGTCGTCCGGCCAGTTTGTGTCGTCGTGCCCATCCGGGTCGTAAGGCCCGTGTAGGTCGTCAGACCCGTCCGGGTCGTCGGGCCCGTATGGGTTGTCGGGCCCGTCCACGTCGTCAGGCCCGTCCGGGTCGTCGGGCCCGTTTGGGTCGCCAGGTCGTCCGGCCCATCTAGGTCGTCGGGCCCATCCGGGTCTTCGGACCCATCCGGGTCTTTGGGCCTGTTCGGGTTGTCATGCATGTTCGGGTTTTTGGGCCTGCCCGACTCATTTGGGTCTTTGGGCTGCCTGACTTGTTTTCGTCATTGGTTCTGCCTGGTCCGTTCGGGTTTTCGGGTCCGCGTGACCCTTTCGGATCTTCGGGTCTGCCTGACCTGTTCGAGTCTTCAGGCCCGCCTTACCCCGTTCGATTCTTCGAGCCCGCTTGACTCGTTCGGGTCATCAGGCTCGCCTGACCCGTTCGGGTCTTCGGGCCTGCTTGACCCGTTCAGTTCTTCGAGCCCGCTTGACCCATTCGGGTCATCGAGCCCGCTTGGCCCGTTCGAGTCTTTGAGCCCGCTTGGCCCATTCGGATCTTCGAACCTGCCTAGCCCGTTCGGGTCTTCGGGCCCGTTTGGCCCGTTTGGGTCTTTGGGCCCACCTGGCTCATCAGGTCATTGGGCTTGATCGACTCGTTCGATTTGTCGGGCCCGCCTATCTCATTCATATCTTTAGGCATGCCCAACCTCTTATAGTTGTCGGGCCTGTCCAATCCGTATAGGTCGTCGAGCAAGGCCCATCCAAGTTTGAATTTAGCATAGTTCATCTCAACCTTTAATCTAACCCAATTAAAAATTTAAATTGAAAATTTGGATTGGATTTTTTGGATTATCCATATTTAAAAATCTTGATTTATAAAATGGATATCCAATCCATAAGATATATAAAATGTAAATTAGATTGGAATCCATATCCATTAAATGGATTTTAAATGGATTAGATTTTTAATAAAATGGATTATAAATGGAGTGGATTGGAGCAAAAGTGGATTGGATCAAGAAAATTAATTTTTTTGCCCACCCCTACTTAACGAAGAAATTTTAAACTCATGGTGACTTCAAGGATTTTTTTCTCAAGACGTCTCTCAATCGTTATATTATATAATTATATCGTCATATTATTGTATTATTATATTTTCATATTATATATTGTCTTATCTTTATATTATATTATTGTCATATTGTTATATCGTTATATTATTATATTGTCATATATTATCGTATTGTTATATCGTCATATATTTATACTTTTATATTGTCATATCATTATATCTTCATATTATTATATTGTCATATTATCATTATATCATCATATTGTTATATTGATATATTATCTTATCATGTTATTGATATATTGTTATATCGTCATATTGTCATACATTTATAAAATCATCAAATTATTATAAAATTTTAAAATAATAAAATTACATGATAGTTGAACAAGACGACACTATTTATAAAAAAAAGATAAAGCTAGTTATTTAGTGAAATAGAATCCTGATAATTTTAATAATAAGTTTTTATATGATTATAGAAATGTTTGTATTTTTCATTATTAATTATATGATATATTTAAGTTGTATTAATATTGTTTAATTTAAAAGAAATTGAACATTACTTTTTTTATAAACATAAAAATTAATTGTTAAAAAATATATGAGATTAAAAATAGATATAATTAAATATAAATCTATTCATTTTGAAATG
>Ga0214543_1010431_pt1 | contig 13768 bp, 8 predicted proteins | sample CNSS2metaG_FD_160094 | JGI IMG/M metagenome (GOLD analysis project Ga0214543, IMG submission 160094) | Root nodule microbial communities from cowpea collected in UCLA plant growth center, Los Angeles, California, USA - CNSS2 | ecosystem: Host-associated > Plants > Roots > Nodule | place: USA...
GAAGTATTTGTATTTTTGGTGTATCTTAAAGCTTTACATAGAGTCTCTTATATAGTAAAATAGAGAACCACATCTCACTATTCTAAGCGATGTGGGACTAAATCAAGCACCATAATTCTAACAATTACCACCTAATTCTATCGATTGTTTCGATACGTTGGTCACCCATTTAGGCATTCAGTTCGCCACCAGTAAGCCACACCATCTCACTTCTCTAGCGTTAGTAAATATACGACAGGAGAAGAGAGAATCTTTGCAGGAGTTTATGGAGCACTTCAGGAAGATATCGTTGAATATCTCTAATCTAAATCCTGAGGTCGTCATGCATCACCTTGTAACAGCGTTGAAGCCTGGCCCATTCGTTGACAGTTTGTGTAAGAAGCCCGTGAGCAATCTGGACGAGCTTCGAACCAGGGCAACCAAATTCATGCAAATGGAAGAATTAAAAGAGTTTCGCAATACAAACTGATTAGACACTCAAGAAAAGAAATACATTGACAGAGAAAGGGTGCTAGCGCCGCGACCTGAGAGTAGGTTCAAGGACTCTAGACAACCAAAGTACAACAGGTACACACCCCTTGTGTCTAACAGAGCGAGAATTTTGGAGGAGGCCTTGAATGCCGACCTAATAACCCCTCAAAGGGTCCCGACTCACCCAAACGCGAACACCACTAAGCATTGTCGGTATCATCGGAATTATGGACACACAACGTAGGATTGTTTTACCCTGAAAGATAAAATCGAAGAGCTTATACAAACAGGACACATGAGAAGATTTGTCAAACGGGAGGAAGGGGGATTCTCTTCTAAAAAAGAGCGAGAAGGTAGATATGAGGAGCGACCACGAAGAACGTTAAGGTACCAGGAGAGGCGAGAAGAAGGCACCAAAAGGAGGGTTGAGCCCGAGAAAGATGATGAGGAGGATGTGAGGGAACCATTGAGAGGGGTGATCAACTATATATCAGGAGGCTTCACAGGATGCGAAGCCACTATGTCGGGGAGGAAAAAGTACGTACGAGCAATCCAAAATGTCAATGTCATATATACATGTCCCCGGCAGCACATGCCACCCCTCACATTCTGTGATGATGATTTCCAAGCCATTGACCCCCAACACGATGACCCAATGGTGATCTCAATAGAGATTGAAGACTTTGCAATAAGGAAAACCTTGGTAGACCAGGGTAGTTCAGTGGATATCCTGTATTAGGGTACTTTCAAAAATTTAAGAATTTCGGAAGCAGAAATCCAGCAATACTCAGAGCTGATCATGGGCTTCTCAGGAGAGCAAGTGAATACAAAGGGCTTCATTAATTTGTTCATCAAATTCAGAGCAGGGAGAACGACGCGAACGGTAAAAATTCGATACCTTATTGTTGACGCTCACACCTCTTATAATATTTTGCTAGGGAGACCTTCGTTGAACATGCTTGGTGCGGTGATATCCACATATCACTTAGCTATGAAATTTCTGTCAACTTCGGGAGACATAATCAATGTACATGTAGACCAGCCAACTGCGCGCAGATGCTACGCAGACAGGCTGAGAGAAAGACCCATACACCAAGTTGAGAGCCCAACGCCGCTACAATACCAAAATCAAACCTAAGTCTTTTCATCAGGGAAATCTAGTGTGGCGAATGGCAAGTCCTGCCCGGAAACCCGAGGGGAAATTCTCACCCAACTGGGAAGAGGGCCATTCCGTGTCAAGGAAGTTGTGGGTAAGGGTGCATACAGATGGAAACACCTATCAGGTGTCCCTATTCCAGCAACTTGGATCGCCTCACATCTGAAGTATTACAGTTAGTTTGTTAAATGCTTATTTTTAATTTTCAGACTTCTTACGAATGATTTGTGGATTGATTGCATAATAAGTGGTGTACTCTTTCCTACTTTGGTCTTTTTTCCCCAAGGAGGGTTTTGGTTAAGAAGGTTTTAACGAGACATCGTAGTAATAAATAAAGCATAATTTTTCATCATTATTACTCTACGCTTACATTTTCCATCGTTGAAGCACGCATACATTTAAATCAAGTGCATCAATCAAATACTTTTTTAGCATTTTCTCTATGGGAAAGGAAGCTTCATCTAACTAGATGATCTCCCATATCTATATCAATGAGAAAGGAAGCTTCATTTCCCTAGATGATCCCCCCATATCTGTATCAATGGGAAAAGAAGCTTCATCGTCCTAGATGATCCCCCCATATTGATAAAATAAATATGACAAAGATAACAAACAACAACACACAAAGGCGAACTTACTAACCTAGGAGGGCAAGAAGCCAACCACATCCAGGCCAGGAATGGCCGGGTACATCTCGGCCAAGACAAATGTTGGCAGCGTCACAGCCACATCCCAGCTAGGAATGGTCGGGTACATCTCGGCCAACCACACTCTTTCTTTCCTTCATACTCAATTTTACACATTTCAGCCTCTTATTTCACTTCGTTCACTACGAGACTAGGGGGCTGGTGCAGGTGTAGCCGAGTACAACCTGGCCCAACCATGAAGGGTAGTTGGTCGGGTTTATCCCGGCCCAAGCAGGGTCAGGTTTCTTACCGGCCAGTCTCTAGGGTGTCCCACTTTTTTAGGTCCAGCAAAACACAATGCAGAGGGCATGGCCAAGCAAAGAAGGTCGGGTACATCTCGACCCTTTTGGTCGTGTATATCCCGACCCAATGATGTGACAGATGGAAAATGGGATTACGGCGCAGAGGTACAAAGGAGTAGTGCACAATCTCAGCCAAGAAAGAAAGAGTTGATATTTGGAGGAGTACAGACGAACAAATCTCAGCCAAGAAGGAAAGAGTTGATATTTGAAGAAGTATAGACGAACAAATCTCAACCATGAAAGAAAGAGTTAATATTTGGAAGAGTACAGACGAGCAAATCTCAGCCAAGAAGGAAATAGTTTATATTTGGAGAAGTATAGACGAACAAATCTCAGCCAAGAAAGAAATAGTTGATATTTGGAGGAGTACAGACAAACAAATCTCAGAATGAAAAGAGTTGATCTTTGACAAAAGTATAGACGAACAAATCTCAGAATGGAAGGAGCTGATCTTTGACAAAAGTACTGACGAACAAATCTTAGAATGGAAAGAGTTTATCTTTAACAAAGGCGTAGAAGAACAATCTCGTTCAAATGGGAAGAGTTGATCTATGACAAATTGCAGACACACAATCTTAGTCAATAAGGAAAGATCGACGCGTACAACCTTAGTCGGAAAGGGAAAGAATTGATCCTCGAATACAAACGACCCGCAAATAATAATAACAGGTCCGTTAAGAAATTAGTATAAATTAAGGCCTAGTGAACACGTAAAGGTATGTTTTTCTCACTTTACTACATACACCACTTATCGAATCACTATTTGACTTGAGCGTCGGAGTGCCTGCAGGTACCCCCAGGCTCGGAGTTCACACGGCAAGAAGATCCAGGAAGAGGTCGGAGGGGAACAGAAGGAGATTTGACACAGAGAGTTCTTGAAATCATCTGGTTCCGTACTAAAATAGTATCGATAAGGTACACCTCTTACAACTCTTCAATCAAAATTGAAACAAAAGAAATAATCAAAGCGAAAATAAATTATAATAACAAGTATTGATGGAAAAGGAAGTTAATAGATGTGCAACGATGAGTTTGTTTTACTAAAACTTGAATTACGAACAAAAATAGTTTGAATGAAAATAAATAAAAGAATAATTTATGTATAATAAAAGGTTGATCGATCATTAACATACGTTTAAAAAAATTTATAAATTTATAAAATATGTAATACAATAAAGAAAAATAATAAAAATGTAATAATTACACAAAATAAAGGATGAATCATTGCTAAATAGACAAAAGAATGAAAACATGACTCTTTGTCCATAAATAGAGCCAGAAGCATCTTTCCTAAGACTCCATACTACACAACTCATGCACTTGTCCAACATGAAAGACACCATTGTTCTGTATCCTAACATAGGTAGGGGTCATCTAGTGTCCATGGTGGAGCTAGGCAAGCTCATTCTATCCCATAACCCTTCCTTTTCCATCACCATCCTCATCCTCACCCCATCCTCCAACGCCACTTTCACCCAAGCCTGCAACTCCAACGCTCGATACATCGCCGCCGTCTCCGCCACCATCCCCGCCATCACCTTCCACAGCGTCCCCATGGCCCAACTCCCCCTCGACACCCCTTCCATCCCCCCTCACCTCATCTCCCTCGAACTCTCCCGACACAGCACCCAAAACGTTGCCCTTGCACTCCAAAGCTTCGCCAAAGCCTCCAACATCAAAGCCCTAGTCATGGACTTCTTAAACTTCAGCAACCCCAAAACTCTCACTCAAAATCTCACCACAAACTTCCCCACTTTCTTCTACTACACTTCCGCAGCCTCCAGCCTCATTGTGCTTTTTTATTTCTCCTCCGTTTTCCCAAAACAAGTCCAAGATCAACGGTTTCTACTTCGCTTCCCAGGGTTGCCTGCAATGTCCATGGATGACTTTCCAAACGAATCCTCCGACCCTTTGAGCCACACTAACCAGATTTTCGATCAGGTAGGGGAAGCCATGAAGGGTAGTTCTGGGATTATAATAAATACGTGTGAAGCGATTGAAGAGAAAGCCATTGCAGTGTTGAACGAGGATGCGACCGTGCCACCGTTGTTTTGTGTGGGCCCCTTGATTTCTGCACCATACGGGGAAGAAGACAAAGGATGTCTGAGTTGGCTCGAGTCCCAACCGAGTCAGAGCGTGGTGTTGTTGTGTTTCGGAAGCATGGGGTGGTTCTCGAGGGGGCAGTTGAAGGAGATTGCTATTGGGTTAGAGAAGAGCGAGCAAAGGTTCTTGTGGGTGGTGAGGACCGAGTTGGAGGGTGGTGACTCGGAGGAGGAGAAACCGAGTCTGGACGAGTTGTTGCCGGAAGGGTTTTTGGATAGGACGAAGGAGAAGGGGTTGGTGGTGCGGGACTGGGCGCCACAGAGGGAGATTCTGAGTCATGACTCAGTGGGGGGGTTTGTGACTCACTGCGGGTGGAACTCGGTGCTGGAAGCCGTGTGCGAAGGGGTGCCGATGGTGGCGTGGCCATTGTACGCGGAGCAGAAGATGAATAGGGTGTTTATGGTTGAGGAAATGAAGGTGGCTTTGGCGTTGAAGGAGGGGAAAGATGGGTTGGTGAGTGGGAGTGAGTTGGGGGAGCGAGTGAGGGAACTCATGGAATCGGACACGGGGAAAGAGATTCGTCAGAGTGTTTTCAAGATGAAACTCAGTGCTGCAGAAGCATTGGTTGAAGGTGGAACTTCACGTGTTGCGTTGGATAAGTTGGCCATGTTATGTAAAACGAGTTCTTTCACTATTTAATTCTGTTTCTATGTACGAAAAAATGAGTGTGACACATTTTTACATATTATTTTCACTTTTCTCTTATAAAACATGTCAATCTAGTATTATCCTTCTGAGTTTTATGTTCCATTGCTTCTTCTATTCCTAATTGTTTTAAAATTATATCATAATTTTACGTAAATAAGTTTTTTTTTTTTTCTTTTCGGATGAGAAATTGTGTAGAAAAACTTTTATGAAAATGTAATTGTGTTCTATCACCATCATGCTAGCATCATATCTGAAGGAGTTTGATGAGAACCACATGTGAATGTGAAAAGCGGTAGATTAACATTGCTGACAACCCAATGGTTGGTATCTCTCAGACAGGGTTCTAATCTAATTAGATTCTTTTTTTTTCTTCTTTAACATAGCACCGTTCAGAACTTTGTTTACACAGATAACACAAATTTTTCCATCACCCACACATATGTCAACACACGACTCTTCTCTTCTCCTTTATAGATTTTTTTTTTATTTTATTTTAGACCATTTTTCAAGTTAAATTTGTAAAAATGGACCGGTTAAAAGAATCCTGAAATAAAAAGAAAAAAAGAAAAACCCTTTAAAAGAAAACCAAACATTAGGCATACATTCTTCATCATTAGACCATTGAGTGAAGATGATAATGACTTACCCAACTTGCAAATGAGAAAAAAACAAAACTTAGACAGCCCCATACAACAAGAATAGCAACATCAAGTATCTCTTCCATATATCCTGCCTAAACACTTATAATACGTTCACTTGTAAATATTTATTGTTCAGAAAAATTAAGAAGGCATAATTTGAGAATAACTAGCGTGTTCGACTTAACCGCACCATGATTTTAAATTTTCATAACTCAAATTGATCAAATCTTAATGGATCCAATCTTGATAAAGTGAATTAGACTTAAAATTCAAAAATATGAATTTATATTTAAGATAAATTCATAATATAGATTTGGATTATTATGAATTAGATTTCCCAATTTCAATTTTTTTCCACTCTTACTCTTATCCCTTTCGAGTTAAAATTTTTAATGAATAATTTATATTCATATTGTTAATATATATTTTGGAAATTGTTATAACATTGTATTGTATAAATAAATTTCTGTCTCTGTATAAATTAAGAGAGACAAGTAAATATTTGGTATGTGTTAATATTTAATATACTTGTTTAGAGCTTTTAAATCTGTATGTAATCACTGAATGAAACATAAAGATGTGAGAAGGATTCATTGAGTTATAATATTTCACAATTGTACACGAACAAAAAGTGGTTTATTTTGGAAAATAAAAAACTTTTAATAGTATTTTGTTTTCATATATTTTCTTTCGGTTCTCAATTTTAAATTAATAGAAACTATATTGATTTTTACTAATAAGATGGAATATATTATTTACTTTCATTCATTTTAACTGTTTTTTAGGATTTATATAACGGTCAAGAAATAAACAAATGTTATTGTTCCCTATGAAAGGGTATGAAGTTTATATTGTATTTATTTTTCATTTCTGCTATACAATACAATAAGTAGACATAAGTTTCTTTTTCACTTTTATGATAAATGTTTAAATTAATTAAGCTTAAATGACAAGTAAAGAGTATACTTGATAAAAATATCTAATATCATCTTAAATTTAAAAAATTGCAAATAAATATGAATTTCTTTTCTAACAAAATACTAAAAACAATATAGAAACATATTAACGTGGTATTTTATATAAAGATAAAAATATAATATATAACTCTTTCCTTTGTCACTCTCAAGCTCTTCTAGTGGAGTCACACAAGGAACGAATATCCTGTCTAGCATCCACATCATGGGAAGTAGTCCCTCTGAATTTGAGAATGCGTTTTATGGTATACTTAGTCTTAACAACAGTGATGTGAAAGCCTTTATTTTTGGCATTGCGTTTATGTGACCCCATGCCGGGTATGGAATCCCACGACGGATAAACGTATTTTTTAATTTTGTTAAAATTATTATAAAGTATATGTTGTAATTCGACTTAAGTTTCGTTCGGCCTTTATGGTTAGGAATTATTACCGTGTTCTTGAAATATTGTGCATTTTGAGACGTAGAGTTCTAATTTTGTTTTTAAAAAATATCTTAAAAAATTAAAAAAAAAATATTAAAACTGTATTTGATTTCTGTCCTTAAATGATGTGAAATTTATTGAATATAATAGAAGTAATTATTCTCACTTATATCTTAAATTTGTTACTGCATAAGACTTCTTCTATGTATCTTGTGATATGAAAAAAAATATGAAAGTGGTAGCCACAATGATCTCGATTATCAAATGTTTGATTTTATAGAAGAAAGAGTGAATGGTGGTGGTGGATGTTTTCTAATAACTATCGTTACTGATAGAGATATTTGTCCTATTTCTTTTGCCATTGTCCTGATATATGACCTTGAAGGTGAAGTGGGCTTTTTGATGTTTTTAATGTCCACATAAACAAGCAAATAAATAAGCTCAAAACAAAGAAAAAATCCAAAAATAAAAATAAAACAAAACATTTCCTAAAAAGTTGAAAAAAATGTTGGATAGTCTGTTAACCCGCGAATTCATCTTATGGCACGACAAATTATAAATTTTAGCTTTATAATAATATATTAAATAAATTTGACAAAATGTGATTAAAGAAATTTAATTAAAAAGATTAATATTATGTATTTTTAAAATTAAAAAATTAAATTAAATTAAAATTTCAAAGAAAAACTAATATTAATTTTAATAAAAATTAAGAAACATAAAATATACTTAACCATTTTATAAATTACTAGCTTACCTATTTTTTCTTGGTTGTGACATTTGTTTGGTGCGACCATGTGTTACACAAGAACATTAAATAATACAAATAGAGATCTGAATTAGTGAAACTTGATGAAATGTAGGAAATGATATTTATGTATATAATATGTTTGTAAATCCTCAAATCATATAGATTGTATCTTTTGAATTTTTTTTTACTTCATATGGAAACTGTATAATATATATAGATCTACACATAATTTATTAGTTTGTTATTAAAAATAAAAGTAAATGATTAATGGTAATTGTATCTATTAATTAGGATTGTTAGATAAAGCGGTAAACTCCAAAAATGAAAAGATAGATGATTGGAAAATTAGCAGAACTGAATTCCTGGTCGGAGATTACTAATAAAATATCTAAGATTGATTTTACAAGTTTGGACACATGCATTTGTTCCAATCTATGTTGAGGTTATCTTCAAAGCGAGGGAACGTTAGAAGGGACTAAATGAAAGTGAGAGGGAAACAACAAAACAAATCTAAAGAAAAGAAAAAAGTGTTGAGATATGAAATATCTCTTGTCGAGGATTGAGAGGAAATGACATTTAAGAGGGTTACATGAAACTGTGGAGATGAATAGTTTGAGTGGGTAACATATTGTGCTAAAAATGGTAGTTAAGGCTAAGTATGATAGGTCTGTAATATTCGGGCTAAGTGATTTGTTGTGGTTAATTGACTATACTCGGCCTTAATAGCATAGAGATATCACAACTGAAAGGACAGTGCAAGAGAAATCTACAATAACGGGTAGCCAAAAAATATACTTTTATTTACTTTATGTGATCTACTTTTACTTAAATCCAATTTATTTACTCAAATCTACATTTTTTTATATTGGATATTTATTATTTGAATCTAGATTTTCAAATTTGAAAAATTTAAATATCTAATCCAAATTTTAAATCTAGATTTTTAGTTAATTCGGATCGAAGATCGAGATGGACCAGTCAAGACTGAAGGTCAAGACAGACCAGCCGATACGAAAGCCAAGACAAGTCTATCGTGGCTGAAAGTTGAGATGGACCAACCTGAGCCTAAGGTTGAGTTGGACCGGGTCAAGCTGAAGGTCAAGACAAGTTGATTGGGGCAGGAGGTCGAGTCGGGCCGAAATTCCGCTGAGTCGGTCCAGTGAAAATTTAGCTGACCTGACAGAGTCAACCCCGGTAGTATTCAGCCATAATTCAACTGAATTTTGTCGAGTCAGCCCCAACCAAAATTTGGTTGAATTGGGCCAAGTCGGCCCTTACCGAAATTTGGCTTAGTCGAACTCAACCAAATTCAACTGCGTCAACTCTGATTGAAATTTGACGAGTCGATCCTAACATAAATTTGGTTGAGTTAGCCCATTTGAATTCGACCAATTTGGTCCGATCAAAATTTGATCGAGTCGGCCGACCAAAATTCGATTGAGTAGGTCCAGAACGAAATTCAATCGTATTCGACCAAACCTTAGCCAAAATTCGATTGAAGTTTCCCTGATCATTTCGGCCAGAATTAGGCCTAATTTGGCTACATCAGCCTCGATCAAAATTTTGTCGAGTCGGCCCATCTAAAATTTAACCGAGTCGGTACCAACTGAAATGTGGTCTAATCTGCCACAACTAAAATTCAGCCTATTCGACCAATTCGACTCTTGACGAAATTCAACCTAATTTAATGAAGTCAATCCCGACAACACAAGTTATAAAAAATTTAATTTAAATTTTTTTTATAAAAAATATATTTTAAATTTTAAACTTGACTCAAATATTTAAATCTATATATAAATTTTTATACAAATATTTGAATCGAAATTTAAAAAGAAAATTCAAATTAGTTTTGCAACAAAAATGAATTCAGATGCTAAATATGATCCAATTGTTTAGATCTAGCATGGATCTAAATTGGACCATTCATCCATGATTACCCCCGTCTACAATGAAAATATGTCAAAGTTGAATTTTTTATGTATATCGGAACTAGCAGCCATCAAGGAGGCTTTAAGAGATATTAAGAAATGCCTTCACCAACACCGGATCAATATACAACCTAAATTTGTTTTATTCAGTTTGTTGTAATAGCGAAGTAAGATGAAACTTTAGCAAAAACTTTCACCTCAAAGACTTAACAAAGGATATATATTGAATGATAGTTTCAAGAAAAAAATATATACATTGTTGAAGAATTAGTAATTAAAATTTTAATAACTAATATTAAAAACTAATTAATATTTTAATTTATAAACTAAATATAACCTTTTATTAATAAAAATATTTTAGATATTAATAATTTTTAATTTATAAAATAATATCTAATATAGTTAATATAATAATTAATTACTTTTAGTTTGTAAATTCGATTTTTATTTAATAATGTTTTTTAATGATTGTCTTGCAAGATGATGAAGTTGGACTTTATAAGATCAAGATTACATTCCGTTACAATCAGGAGAGATGTATAAGGGAATTCAGTTTGCAGTTGGTGGTGTGGTAACTCCTAGTGGTTTAACTGATTAACTCCTCCCATTTTTTAGTGCACGTAAAAATGTTTAAGTGAGCAAATTTGGTTTACACTATTTAATTCAGTTAAAAAAATGTCAGTTTAATCCAGTTATTTTTTGGTAAGTCAAAAATATTGTAACTTGATTCGATAGTGAATTAGTGGGTTGACCCACTTACAAATAATTTTTTTGTAATTTTTTATATATTTATTGCATTACAATGAGAATGAATTGACTTAATTTAATTTTTATAATAGTGGAATTAAAATCTTCACCTAATTCTTGAAATATGGTTAAATATGTTTTTGATTCAACTTTTAGTGAAAATTGGAATTAGTCACTTTTGAAACTCTTGAACCAATTTAGTCCTCAAGTTTGTAAATACTTGGATTTAGTCATTTAAACAAATTTTTATTGAGTTTATTTGATCTCAAACACATTTCATTATAATATTTTAGTCTGTTTACATTGTTTGACACATCTTCACTTCAATATTAATTGATAAACGCATTTGAAACATCAAATAAACTTAAAAAAATTAGTTTAAATGACTAAATTTACACATTTCTAAATATGAGGGACTAAATTTGTTCAAAGTTTCTAAAATGGACTAATTCCAATTTGGACTAAAAGTTGAAGATCAAAAACATATTTAACCCTCTTGAAATATTACTATAAAGATAATAGTTAAAGATTAAAGTATCAACGTAAATAACATGAGAAACAAATTAATTAAACATTGAAATTATTAAACAATATTCTAACATTTAAAAATATGAAATTGTGAAACTATATAATTAGAAGCATTTAATAATTATAACAAAAAACTTAAAAAAGAAATATTATAAAAAATTATTGGTGAATTAAATGGATCAATTCACCTTTAACATGATTCAAACCCATTTAACCAATAAATTAAGTTAATAAAACTCAGTTTAACTCATTCTTAGAAAAATTAATTTTTTTTCGATGGAACCCGACTCAAATATATGATCAACTGAATTGTTTCAAAAGTTGAAACTCATTTTGATATTTTTAAGTGATTTTGATGAATAGTAACCGTTAATATCTATATTTAATCTTATTGCTATATTTGATTCCCTACTGTAAGTGCAGAAATATAGTTTTTTTGCAATATTTGATTTTGTCAGGGAAGAAAGACAACTACTGTTACGTAAAAGTTATCATCTATATAGCAAAAAGTTATTGCATACATTTTTAATTTACTTTTTATAAAATTTATCGAGTCATTATTTTTATAATTTTGTTACAAATGTTTCAAATAACAAACTTTAATAATATTTTTAAATTTTGAAGAAATATTGAATATCAAATATTTAAAAAATCAGTTGAGAATTTGGCTTAAGTACATTTGTGGAAAATTGTGTTTTATTTTAGTGAGTCTGAAGATTTTTTTTTTTTTTTTAAGAAAGTATTCTTTTGGGACAAATTTGAGGATATTAATGTCGTAATACAATTTAGAATAAAATCTGCTATTATTATTATATGATTTATAAAAAATATGTAAAATAAAAGATAAATTTAAAATTTTATAACATTATTATCATGTTGTTATTATTATTGATTATAAATATTTTCTATTATAATATATTTATTTTTAAAAACATCAATAATAACAAATTTAATTTCAAATTATATTAAAAAAATCATAAATTATTTTTTATTTTATTAATTAAAGAAATAAACCAAATATTTTTAATTAATTATTTTTCATAATTTGAATTTGAATTTTTTAATTTTTTCTTCCTATTTAAAAAAATCAAAAACAAAAAAAGGTCTATTTGGAGATATAATATTTCAATAGATAAGAAAATAATGTTTTGACATGTCTATTTAATAATTTTTATTTTAATAAACTATTATTTTGAAAAGAAAAAGAAATCCTTCCATATTATTATATTTCTTTACCTAAATAGTACAAATATTATTTTTCATGCTCTTTTAACTTTTAATTTTGGGTTTATATGTAAGCCCTTTTTTGTTTAAAAAAACGTTTTGGGCTTAGCCTTCTCAGTTGGGCTTGGCCTTCTCAATTGGGCTCAAGTCAGCCCATCCTCTCTTTTCTCTCCTTTTAGAAGCTCTATTAGGGCTTGAACTCCATTCTTCTCCAAGCTAGATGAGTTTGTTTTCTTCCATCTCCTTAAGCTGTTTTGGTTCTAATTCTCCTCCATTAAGAGTCCCTTAAAGTTTAGCTCCACTCAAGATAAGAGAAGCTAGGTTTTTTTTTTTATGTTTTCTTAGTATTTGCCTAGGCGAGAGTAGCAGAAGCTCGTCCTGATTTTTTTTCGAACTCTCGCTCAGGCGACAAGCTTCCATTTTGAGCGACGAGTTATCTCGCTCAGACGAGGAGGTCTCGCTTACTCGAGAACTCGCAAAAACCTGCAGTGCTCCCTGTTTGCAATCTCGCCCAAGCGAGAACTTTTAGCTTAAGCAAGATCAGTTTAGCTTAATCGAGAACTTTTAACTTAAGCGAGATCAATTTAGCTTAAACGAGATCAGTTTAGCTTAAGCGAGATCAGTTTAACTTAAGCAAAAATCTTTAGCTTAAGTGAGAACTTTTAATTTAAGCGAGATCAGTTGAGCTTAAGCGAGAATTTTTAGCTTAAGCGGAATCAATTTAGCTTAAGCGAAAATTTCTAGCTTAAGCGAGAATTGCTGCAGAATTTTAATTCCTTACTTTAACTTGAACTTATGGGTTGATTCAATTACTCTTAAAAGCATGAATCTGTGATTATGTATGTTTCATGTGATATTGACTTGCTTGGTATGAAATGAAATAAGTGTTAAAGATATTACTGAAACAAGATAAATAGTTTCCTATTTCATAGCCTTCTGTTATAGCATATATTTGATTGCCTTCTGTTATGGCAGATGTTTAGTATATTGTTTCCTTGTTTGTAGCCTAACGTGAAGGCATTTACATTGTATATATTCTGACCAAATGTATGAGGAAGAGGGGAGAGGAAAACATTCCTATATGGTATCAGATTAGGGTTCTTCATCCTCTTCCTTGCCCACATTATTCCCTCCTTCTCTATTTTCTCTATCTTCATGGCTTCCAACAAATCCTCCTTTCATCCT
>Ga0214543_1010435_pt1 | contig 13761 bp, 18 predicted proteins | sample CNSS2metaG_FD_160094 | JGI IMG/M metagenome (GOLD analysis project Ga0214543, IMG submission 160094) | Root nodule microbial communities from cowpea collected in UCLA plant growth center, Los Angeles, California, USA - CNSS2 | ecosystem: Host-associated > Plants > Roots > Nodule | place: USA...
AGAATTTATAATGGATTTAAAAAAAAAAAAAGAGGTTTAAAGCTTAAAGGAGTTACCAATGAATCAATATCAAGATTAACTTATTTGGCCAAGTAGCTAAAAACAAGAAATGTCTTAGTCATATCAAACTATACATATTCACCTAAGTTGCACAACAAAAGAATCAAGTTAAATATTTGATTATAAACAAAACACGAGTAAGTCACTCAAGAAAAATAAAAATGACACATGATAGTCCATCCTTTACAATAAAGTCCAAAACTCACAAGGTCAAAACTATTTCACAAAATATTTATTTCAGAAATTCTCAAATCAACTCAATTAGTAAATCATAGAAATAATCCACTCATAGTACATGACTTTTATTTTTTCCAACATTATGATCATCCCAGTTACTAAACCAAATCCTAAAATCCATGCAAATATGTTCTATTGAAAGCAAGGAAATATTTTTGCTGAATTTCTTATGAGACATATTGTTTAAAAGTTTCACTAGAAAGTTAATAATTTCACAATTTTCTCAAAAAGAAATCACAGATTTTTTTTCAAAAGAAAAACAAAACAAACAGAAAACAAAATTAGAAAAAGGAGGAACAAAATAAAATGTTTCAATGTATTCAATATATATAAAATGTAAAGAAAAAGTATGAAGGGTACTTACCTCCTCAAGGCGGAAGGTATGCAGGAGAAGTCAAGTTCATCCCATCAATCATCTTATTCAACATATCTTGATTTTCATTGAATATCCGAAAACGATGTTCATTAACTTTAAAAGTGTTATTTGAATATTCTTCCTTGATCTCCACTTCTCCATAAGGAAATACTTCTATAACAATAAATGACCCTTCCCATTTAGAGTGTAACTTACCACTCATGTGACCTAACCTAGACTTATATAGTAAACATTTTGGCTTACCTTAAAGTCCTTCCTAGGAGCAAGATTTTGGTCATGAAATTGTTTGGTCTTCTCTTTGTAGAACTTTGATTTTTCATAGGCCACAAGCCTAATCTCCTCTAATTCTTGCAACTGAAGTTTTCATTATTTTCCTGCTTCTTCCAAGTCCAAGTTATAAGCTTTCACGGCCCAATAGGCCCGATGCTCAATCTCTACAGGTAGATGTCAAGCCTTTCCAAAAAAAAAAAACACTAAAAGGTGACATACCTATAGGTTCTTTATAAGTTGTCCTATGTGCCCAAAGTGAATCATCCAATCTTATGGCCCAATCCTTTTTGTTTGGCTTCACTATTTTCTTTAGTATCTTTCTAATCTCTCTATTAGATATCTCTGCTTGTCCATTAGTCTGGGGTGATATGGTGTAGCAACGTGATGTGTCACCCCATATTTCTTCAACATGTTCTCAAGCAACTTATTACAAAAATGAGTTTCATGGTTATTGATGATAGCTCGTGGTATCATAAACCTATAGAAAATGTTAGACCTGACAAAACTCATGACAACTCGAGCATCAATAGTCCTTGTAGCTATGGCTTCCACCCATTTGGAGATATAGTCTACAACAAGCAAAATATAAGTAAACCCAGAAGAAGAACGAAAAGGACCCATAAAGTCAATACCCCAAATATCAAATACCTCACAAAATAATTTGGGTTGTTGAAGTGTCTCATGCATGTTAGTAATGGATCTAGCTACTCTCTGACATTGTTCACATACACCCTCCTTGCATCCTTAAAAAAGGTAGGCCAATACAAACCACAATCCAACACCTTTCTACTTGTCCTTTGTGTGCCATATTGTCCACCACAAGGAGACGAATGACAGAACTCTAGCACATTAGGTATCTTGTTATCTGGAGCACACTTCCTTATGACTTGGTCACTACCAATGCGCCATAAGATTGGATCTTCCCATACATAGTGCTTTGCCACACTTTTCAACTTGGTTCTTTCAGACTTGGAGAAGGAAAGAGGAATAGCACAAACAACAAAATAGTTAACAATATCAGCAAACCAAGATTCAGGAAACATACATTTAACATAAGTTAAAGCTAGGAGGACTTCATCAGGAAAGTTATCTTGGATAAGACTGTCATCTTCTTCCTTTTCAATCCTACTAAGATGGTCAGCTACTAAGTTATGTGTCTCACTTTTGTCTCGAATTTCAATGTCAAATTCTTGGAGCAGTAGCATCCATCTAATTAACTTTGCCTTGGAATCTGCTTTATTCAGAAGGAATTTCAATGCAGCATGATCAGTGTAAATAATTACCTTGGAACCAAGTATATACGATTTAAATTTGTCCAAGGCAAACAAGAACTAATAATTCCTTCTCAGTTGCGATGTAGTTAGCATGCGCTATGTCTAGTGTCTTGGAAGCATAATATATCACATGTGGTAGCTTCCCATCTCCTTTTGCAAGCACCACTCCCATTGCAAAGTTTGGTGCATCACACATAAACTCGAATGGAAATGTTCAGTCAGGTGGCTGGATGATAGGAGTGGTGGTGAGCGCATTTTTCAAAATATTAAAAGCATCTTTGGACCCCTCTCTAAAGTCAAATGGGACATCCCTTTGCAACAAGTTGGAGAGAGGATTAACTATTTTGCTAAAGTCCTGGATAAACCTCTTGCAAAACCCTGCATGTCCAAGAAATATCGAACCTTTTTCACATAAGAGGTGTAAGGTAACTGTAACATCCCGTCAGGATTTTACGGATTTTAAGTAAATAAAATAGATAAAATCATAAAGACATCTCATTTATGAATAATACATCATTTCCCAAAAGTGCGGAAAATTTAAATTTTTATAAATTCAAAGGATAAAACCAAAATCCATAATTACAAAAGTGGAATAACCCAAAGATATCTCATAAGAGTTTACAACTTATGCCAAAATCATAAAACATGAAAATACATAAAACTCCCAAGCTTTTCCCCGCTCTGTGGCTAAGCCTCACCATCACCATTTGCATCAGCATCAACTGCTCACGTGTACCGCGCAGACGATCATCGCCAAACATAAGCAGATAGGGTGAGCTTAATAGCATCAACATACAATTATATTCCTATACATAAATATAAGTCTCTTATAAATTTCATGCAAACACCCCAAATAAAAATCCCTCCTTGAATTCCATATCACCTGGCCACAACCAGGTCATTCGTGTTCTACCTCATTTAGTGATTACCCCAATGTGACTTGCTGCCATACCTATCAGCCACAATCGATAGAGCACGTGCGGGAACAATTACTACGGATCATACACCGTAACGCCAGGTGGAGTTCCCAAATACGAACATAGTTCGCAACGTTCCAAGACTACCAAACTCGTCAGCTATCTGCTGAGGAGGGCAATCCATCTGGACTCATCCGTATTGGCCACAACTAGCACACTCACACCAGCAACACTCACGAACTTGAGCTCAACTCAAGGGTTTCTCGTGTTCATCCGCCATCCCGAGCTCAACTTGAGGGATGCCATTCCGAGATCAACTCGAGGAATGCCACGTGCTTAACCCCTATCCCGAGCTCGGCACGTTCCGAGCTCAACTCAAGGAACACCAACAATCCCAACTTTGAAGCATCACCAAAAGCGTTGTAGATCACGCACTCAGACATTTAGAACCAAGGTTGCAGCAGCAAAATTGCCTAGCGAGGGACACGTGCTGCCAGGCGCTGCTAGCCTCAGACCCTGGCTGGTGATGCGTAACGCCTCTAAAACAGTCACGATGCAGGTTTCGCTTGGCGGGAAGACCCTCACCACCAGGCGCACGTGTCCCAGTAGCCCTCTGTTGAGCAGCTATCGCCTGGAGGAGCTATCCCTGTTGCCAGGCGTCACAAGCTTCCAATCCTCTCTGTTTTGAAGTTTTCGCCCAGTGGAACCTAGCTCGCCACCAAGCGACATACTAGTGATTTTGCATTGTTGGTTTTCTGCAGGCCCTGCAGATCTTTATCCAAACGTTTGTACTTGTAACACTTATACTGCATCTCCAAAATATTCCCTTCCACCACTTCCTCATACATATGCTTATCAATTAGCTAAAAATTAAGGCTAGATGTACCACTCACAAATGTGTACCAATTTTATGGACTTATGGAACTAGTTACCCACATTGGCATTCAAAAAGTTACTGTTATCTCACACCATAGTCCCATCTACCTTTCCTATAAACAAGAATTTTCCCAAATACTCTCAAGGAACCATTTTTCCACTTACTCATTCATTATCACTTAAGTTAAAACATCTTATTAGTCATCCAACTGCCACTGTTTATGTCCAATTCCTATATTTCAATATGATATAGAATTATTCCCATCATCATTTGATAATATTTGTATCACATATCTATCCTCGACGACCACCCCTATATTCCAAACTCCTCAAAGTTCCCATTCCATATGATGCAGATTAATTCCCCCATTTCCAATATGTACGAAAACACCTGAACCCAATACTCTGATATGGCGCTTGGCGGCAAGACTCGTGCCGCCAGGCGGTGCATACAGTTCTGGGCAAATTCCCAGAACCCCCGCACCTACATTTCTCTTTTCTCCTAAGTTTTCCCCAATGCAGATTAACCGCACCCTTCCAACTTTTTAGCAACCACAACAAAATGATTAGCCCATTTCAATAATAAAATTACTCAATTAAATTACCTCTATTCGATTCCAAAGGCCAAAATTCCCAAATCATTAAACCCTAAAGTATCTCGCCACTGTTCCATTTAATTTCTCCCTCCATTTCATTAATATACCTACCTCTACACATTGAACCATCCTTTAAGGATCACAGCTAACTTTTCCCCCGCTCAGATTTAGCCCAGAAATAACAAAAACGAGCCAATTTAGCTCGCGTTGCCTGGAGAGTCACTTGCTACCGCCAAGCGCTTCATCCAAACCCAGAAAAATTGGTTGATTTTCTATGTGTCTCCTGGCGGCCGGGAATGTGCCGCTAGGCAGTTCTTCTCCAAGAACCCAGAACCAGTCCGAAACAGATGTGTCGCCTGGCGGTGGTTCATCACCCACCAGGCGGTTTCTGGAAAATTTCCAGAAATGCAGAATTTCATGAAATAAATTGTATTATAGACTATTTTTCAGCCACTTCTAGGCTGCCCATTCATCTAGGGTTCCTTCAACTCTTCACATTCAAACCAAAAACCCAAAATGGCAAAAGTAAAGTTTAATTTGAGTTCTCCAAAACTTGGACCCACAACCATGCAATGCCAAATCAATACCAAACCAATTCATATTTCATGCTAACTAATACAATTCAATCATTATGTCATCAGTCAACATGTTCAATAATAATGTTAAAACAATAACAATTAAATAACACATACTTGGCATACATAGGACTTGAACTCAAGTCCTCTCACACAATTAAAGTACTTTCAACCATTTGAGCTAATGCTTTTCTACGTCATACCAATCAAAATTTAATATCATAAAGGCTGTCACTACCCGCATTTATTAATTATTTATTTATTTAATTAATTAAATTCCGCGGGTCTTACAGTAACTGTGAAATAATATCAATTTAGCAGGATCTACAAATATACCATTCTTGGAAACAACGTGACCTAAAACTATACCTTGTTCCACCATAAAATGACATTTTTCAAAATTTAAAACAAGGTTAGTTTATTCACACATTTCCAATACTTTCGCAAGACTAGACAAGTAAAGATCAAAAGATGAACCATATACACTAAAATCATCCATAAAAACCTTAATACAATGCTCCAATAAATCTATAAAAATATTCATCATACATCGTTGAAATGTTTCAGGAACATAGCAAATACCAAATGGCATTTTCCTATAGGCATATGTACCGAAAGGACAAGTAAAAGTGGTCTTATGTTGATCCTCTGGGTTATACAAATCTGAAAATACCTAGAGAATCCATTAAGAAAGCAGTAATGAAACTTACCTACCAATCGGTCTAACATTTGGTCCATGAATGATAAGGGAAAGTAGTCCTTCATGGTGACCTGCCTCCTATAATCAATGTAGACCCTCCAGTTATTCTGAATTCGAGTAGGAATCAACTCGTCCTTCTCGTTCTTAACCACAGTGATCCCAAATTTCTTGGGGACCACATGTACAGGACTTACCCAAGTGTTGTCAAGAAAAGGATATATAATACCTACTTGTAGCAACTTAGTGACTTCCTTCTTCACAACCTCCATCAGCTGAGGATTCAGTCTCCTCTGAGATTGCCTTACTGGCTTAGCATCCTCTTCCAAAAGTATTATGCGTGTGCAAAAAGAAGGACTGATACCAAAAATATCTGCCATCATCCAGCATATCATCGTCAGTGAGCAAGGTAGATACAATAACAAGGAGTTTCCTATCCTTCTCAAGATAAGCATATTTCAAATGAGATGGTAAAGGTTTCAACTCCAAAGGGGGTGGTTATTGCACAGATGGCAACAATTTACTGCCTAAGGTAATTTCAGCCACCTCAGCATCATACTCAAACGCCACAAAGGTATCATCTAGTGACATCGCGTCCTCAATATCACTTGTTTTACAGTTTTCTTTTTCGTCTAAAATCGTGTACGACATATTCGAAAAAAAGAAATCCAAAGAAGAAGAAAAACTAGAAAAAAACGTCTAAAAAACCGGAAACAAAATTGTTAACTACATCATTCAGTAGATCAATACAAAACAAAGAATGGTCTTTAGTCGGACGTTTCATGGCTTCCAGCACATTGAACTGCACATTTTCATCTCCTATCTCCATAGTCAATGATCATGCATGCACATCTATTTGGGTATGTACTGTCATCATGAACGATCTTCCCAAGATAATAGTGGTCAAACTCTTTCCTTCATCATCTTTCATGTCCAGGATGTAGAAATTTGTAGGAAAAATCAGCTTGTCTACATGGATAAGTACATCCTCAAGCACACTTGCATGGGTTAACTGTGCTACGGTTGACCAGTTGAATGACCACACTTGTAGTTTTAAGAGGTCTAAGATGAAGATAAGTAAAAAATGATAAAGGTATCATATTTATAGAAGCTCATAAATCTAACATGGTATTATCAAACTTAGTACTTCCTATCACATAGGAAACATAAAACATACTTGGATCCTTGCATTTTTGTGATATTTTGATAGGTCTCTGAATCAAGCTTGATACATTTCTTTTCAAGTGCACAACCTCAGTATCCTTAACATGTCTTCTGTTTGTGCAAAGGAAGATTGTAGTTGAAGTTTGTGATATCGTTGCTACTCGGGGAGCGCGTCTTTCTACTGCTGGTATTTCTGGCATCCTAAAGAAAATAGGAAGAGACACAACAAAAGATGGGGAGAAACAGAAATCAGTAATAGCACTGGATGGAGGATTGTTTGAAAACTATGCTGAATTCAGAAGTTCGTTGGAGAGTACACCGAAGGAGTTGTTGGGAGATGAAGCATCTGATACAATTGTTGTTGAGTATTCTAATGATGGCTCTGGAATTGGAGCAGCACTCTTGGCAGCTTCTAATTCCCATTTGGGAGTGCAAGACTTTTGAACATGTGGTTCAAGCTAAGTTTTTGAAAAGACATATATGGTACAACAAAATTGTGTATCATAACATTGCCAACACTTGTTTCTCTCAAGTGGATTGTGTCATCTTCACTCTTTTTTTCTATCTTATCCTTCCTTTGTTTCCCCCTTTTTCACCCTTTCTTTGCACTTTTTTGTTCCTCTTCTCTATTTATTAGCTTATGTTTATTTTCATAAAATTTAATTTTTGAATGGGCAAGTAAAAAATTACATACATCAGAAATTAAAATTAATCTATTCAGATCTAATTTTTAAAATTAAAATACGAATTTATTTATTTAAATAAACAAGTTAAATAAAATGAATAAGTTTGAATTATTTTAACATGCAAAGAATTGAAGAATATGGTATGAAATTATATAGCGAAGACAAACATAATGTTGTGGGCTGAGTGTAAAAGGAAAAGAAAAAAGGTTGTGAAATGGCTGTTAAGGCAACAGATGATATTAATAATATACATAAGAACATACCAAGCTAACTAATATTGTAGACGTACTCATTATAACATTAAGATTTAAATTAACTTCTGTTTAGTGAAAGGGTGTGTATAAAGTGAGAAAATAATATTGTATTTATCACTAAAATAAATTTAATTAAAAGTAAAAGTAAGCCTTTTTCTTTCACTTTGTATAACGTTTTTAGTGGAATCAAAGCACTAAAACACTTTTAATTGTTTTAAAAAGTTAAGTCAATTTAAATTTAAAGAAACCATATAAAAAACTAAAGTCAAATTTAAGATAAACGAATTACATTACAAGCTTATATAATATATTTATCGACTATATATATTTTTATATATGTCTTTATTTGTATAAAAAAAATCCCTGAGCATGATTCTTTGTGAAAAACTGAAAGGAATAAACAGGCATGCTTCTCTGTAGCATTAATCGCAATTCGCTTATATATTATTAAAATTTTAAAAATATATATTAACATTTGTAAAATTGACATTTAAACCTAAAATATTTAATATTTTTATTGAATTTTAGATAGGGTTAAATATGTTTTTGGTCCCTCAAGTTTCAGCGAAATTTGGAATTAGTCCCCCATCAAAACTTTTGACCAATTTAGTCCTTCATATTTCAAAATGCGTGAATTTAGTCCTTTAAACCAAATTTTGTTAAGTTTATCTGATGTTTCAAGCGCATTTCATGATAGTATTTAAATTATTTACATTGTTTGACACATTTTTGCTTAAATGTTAACTTAAATACTATCATGAAATGTGCTTGAAACGACAGATAAACTTAACAAAATTTGGTTTAAAGGACTAAATTCACGTATTTTGAAAGATGAAGGACTAAATTGGTGTAAAGTTTTGATGAGGGACTAATTCCAAAATTCACTGAAGTTTGAGGGGCCAAAAACATATTTAACCCTTTTAGGTATTAAAATCTAAAACATTTTATATTTAAATATTAATTTACTTTTCTAAAATATTTTGAATATTTAAAATATTTTTAATTATCAATTTTAAAAATATTTTAAAATATAAATATTAGAAAAAAATATTTAATAATTATATTTTTATAATATTTTAAATAATTATATTCTATTTAACAATTAAATATAAACATTATATTCAATTTATAATTAAATTTAATAATTTATAATTGAATTTAAAAAATAATTAATAAAAATATCAATTTTAGAAAAAGTATTAATATAATTTGTATAAAAGATATTAAATTTGGTGTCAATTTGAAATGAACAAAATTGATTTATTTTAACAAAAATTGAGACTAAATTGAACAAAAATACGAAAATAGAGACTAACCTGAAAAAAAAAAACACAATCACAAAATGACATGTAACACAATTGTGACTTGACATGGACAATTTTTTTTAAATTAAAAAAATTAAATTTTTTTTTTAGAAAAGTTAAAGAAAAGTAAAAAAACCAAGAGTTTACATGTGGCAAACTATTTAAAAATGTTAACCGTTTAAACACCATTAGTAAAAAAAGACCAAATTAACCAAAATTTGATGAAAATGAGAATCTAATTGAACACAAAACAAAAATAAAAATCGAATAAAAACAACAAAAATAAGAATCTAATGTATATTTAAGCCATGATAAATTTTAAACTAAATATAAAACGAATTTAAATCCAATTCTTGGACCCATAGTCTTTAAGACATTTAATATTATTTTTAAATATCAGGTCAGGACCTCAACTGAGACATATATGAATGATTGCGCAGACACACTACAATTCTTAATCATACAAGGTTTATTGAATTTTGTTGGTTTTCGAATTATTTATTGATTTTATAGACTAAATGTATAATTTAGTTTCTGTATGCGACATGGATTCTTAATTTACTTTTTCATATAAAAAATCGATGAATCGAGTCTTATATATGTAAGTATTACTGATTTGATTTCTACGATAAAATGAAATAAATTATTGAGTATTTATATTTTATACTTTGAAGTACGTTTTATAAAAAGCAATTAGAAATTTAGAGGGTGAATAAGAAATTCCTTGAATAGGAGGTTGGGAAATTTGAGTGGTACAACAACTAAAGCGGAGTAAAATTATAAGATATTAATCGTCTCCCCAAGCCTCGTCTCTCAATTTTTGCCTGGTCACAATACGTTCCCTCCTATCAATTTCTTGCTTTCTATATTCTCGGGACCCACCGCTTGTGGATGACAATTTTAAGCCCATACTATGAGCAATAAGCCTCTGTGCTGCTTGGGCTGAAGTTTTCGGCCGTTGTCGTGGTGGTTCCAGGTCTGGATGAACAATAAACACAGCTAAAACATGTAAGGCAAAATCCATAATTCTTACCATTAATTGATAGAAAGTGCAATAAACACGTAATTTGCTTCTCGTCATCCAAAATGTAAAGATTTAATATGATAAAAAATAGTTACATAATAAACAAGTTTAAATTAATACACTTGAAATCACTAATCAATCCTTAGATCAACTCAATTGAATACTACCATATAGAAGAAATCACACAATATAGGCAAAGCACACTAATATTATGAATTCATAAAAGCTTCATAGCCTTTTAACATGACTGTTATCAGGTTTCCAGCATTTCAATTTTGAAAGTAAATGCACAACAAAGAGAATTTTAGTGTAAACTGGCAGAAACACAATTTTAGCGCGCCTATCTGTTCACATTTTTATTTACTATTTTTCTTTCGTTCTAAAATTTACTTGAGAGAGCACAGTGGGCACACTCAATTGTAACAGTTTGTCAGTTTTTTGGGTAAAAATAGCACATAATCATTTCTAAGAGAGTTACTTTGTTTGTAGTCGTTTATATTTTGTGTTCACATTATTTCCTATTTTATCCTTTAAATAGTATAAATAATGTTGTACAGTAAAATTTAGGAACAAAGACGTCAAAAAAAATGTGTACATGAAACATGGATATCATCTTTATATATATTGGTAAACCACCCTGAAAGGAAAACAGTTAAGTACGTACCTCTTGCTTTAATTGAAGTAAGGAGAGTATCATCTTCATCAAGTATCCTCGTGGTGAATGAACAACGAACACTGTTTAGAGCCTCAAGTGCTGCATTGTATATTAAAGGTAATATTAAAGGTGTTGAATGGCCAACTGATCAAATGAAAGAGTAGACAATCTACCAAAACTGATGCAGTATTAACAGTAAATCACAGGGACTTATTTCTTTTTGAAAAAATAATGTAGAAATCATTAGCTTAAAGCCAATTCAGCCAGTCATCCGAAGAAGAAAGGGAAAAGGTCATAACAGTATGTTATACCTAGCTTCTATTTGTTGGTGATCGGCGATGACAAAGATGTCGTTCAAGGGAGAATCCTTTTAATTAAAACTCTTCTTAACACACAGTGCATATATCATCTCATATTTTTACAAAAGTGACTAGCATGATAGCTATCTTGAAGAACTGTTACATGAACCCGCAACCATACTCTGTTTTTCAATATGCAAAGTCAAGGAGAAAATTCAAAATGTCTTTCTTTTGAATGATCGTAGCATCATTTAAATAATGTGAATCTTCAACTTCCATGCTCATCAGATCAATGCAAATTTCAGATTTCACCATTTATAAAGTTATTTACACAAACAACCAAATATAAATGTTCATTTTCATAAAGATACATGTATCATCAGTCCCCCAATTTCAATGGTTATCTTATCTAAAACCCAACTTTAGCTACACGCAACCTTAGTTCAACATCATAATGCCTTCAGAAAAACATCCTGATTTATGTAAATATCATGACAAGTATTGCATAGGAAAAACAATAATAAATCAGGTAACTTGCTATTACCAACTGAGGGTGTTCGGAATACTGCAAGTGCAACCGTATCATTAACCCAACGGATCACAAATCCACGGTCTTTGAAGTCCTCAAAAAGCTTCTCCAGCTCTGTTGTCCTAGTACTTGGTGAAAAATCAGCCAGAACAATAACATGGTTTGTACCATATTTTGCTGAAATGACCAACCAATAATCATAACACAAGCGTTTTAATACAATATCTTGTAAAGACTAAACCTAGCAGAAGGGTAGATTACATCTTAAAAGAGTACGGAAACTCTGGAAAAATGATGATCTGGTGTAGTGGAAGCAAATAGCAATCAAAACCAACAAGCACGCTAAACACCATTGCATATACAAAATAGTTGCCGTGGCACAAAAATACGCATATAACTGGTTTTTTCATCATAGATTGAAAATCCATGATGTGTCACTTACTGCTTTGTACATCTCTATTATCTTCTGAATTACAGCGTGTCTCAGCCTGCTCAACATCAGCGACCGGTCTGTCAAGTAACTGATCACTATAAAGCTCTTGTTTCTCATAAGAGAATGTTCCTCTTCCACGCCTTTTTGGGGTTCCACTTTTGGCATTCTCCAATTTAAGATTTGATTTTCCAGATACAATATCTGAGGATACCGTGGGAAGTAACTCATCAGGTTCACGATCAGCTATTGCTTCCCAATCTGTACTAACAATTCACAATATCATTTACATTGCACAATTGCAATAACACATGATTGTAATAATAAATACAGTTATTCCGATGATGACTTTCAATCATTACTTCCAATAATTATTCAGACTCTCGCACAACTTTCTATCATTAACTTTCCTTTCTTTATTTCACACTGAAGGCACAAAAACATTCGAAATACACTCAATAAAATGAAGAGTACTTTGAGAATAGTTTCATTAACTAGTTACGGTTCGCTTATATTTTGTCCAACAATCCCGCACAAATTTTTCCCACTTTTGAGATAATTATGAGAATTTGGATTTGGACCTAATCTAATTTCAAGAGTTATCTCCTAATTATATACATTGTTTTATCCATATTACTAGTTAATATGAAATCTTCAGCTCACTCCATTTCGACGATGTGAATTTTGTGATACGGTAGGTCAATCAGTAATAGTTATATGATCTGATACAGTAGAATGAGTTTTTACTTAATTTAAATCCAAAAGCTAACTCTAAGTAATGTCTCTACTTATATAAACTATCACGGCAAGTCCATGTGTAATCTGAGACAGCGACAAAAAACATCTCGTACCTTCATCGGAAGAACCACCGGCGGCGGAGGTCTGAGCAGTCAACTCCGCACGCTTTTCAACCCTTCCATCAGAACGACGCGAAGCAAACGTTGTCGGTTTAACGACTCCGTCCTCGTTGGACTCTTTTGGAACTTGCTCGCTGCTAAGGGAATTGAAAATCAACAAATTCGTGAGTCGAAGAAAAGGAAATTATGAAACAATTGTAATACATAGAAAATACAGAGAGAGAGAGAGAGAGAGAGGTACGAGGAATTGGAACTGTGGAGTTGTTTAAGGACAGAAGCATGAGATTGAAGGTGATCGGCTTTGAGAGAGAAGCCTTTGGAAGAGTAAAGGTCGGCCAAGTCGGAGAGAGCAGAAGCCAAGGGAAGTTGCGAAGTAGAATCGGAAGGGTTTAGGGTTTGGACTACTGATTCGAGGAGTGAGATTGCGGATTCCACGTCGCCGGCGTCTACTAGGTCTTCCACCTTTTCGCTCCAGTTTTCAATTCCTTTCTCTTTCTCCATTGCGATTCCGATTTCCAAACTCTCACCGAACCGGTAAAATCAACACGCCTTGTGCTGCAACTAACGAGTGAAAAGATAGATAAACAAATCTTTTACTGTTTGAAAGTTTGAAGGTTTAAGATGAGTGAAATATTTTTCTTTTTTATTTCTATGATGATAAATTAAAAAGGACTAAAACAC
>Ga0214543_1010437_pt1:0-2500 | contig 13758 bp, 10 predicted proteins | sample CNSS2metaG_FD_160094 | JGI IMG/M metagenome (GOLD analysis project Ga0214543, IMG submission 160094) | Root nodule microbial communities from cowpea collected in UCLA plant growth center, Los Angeles, California, USA - CNSS2 | ecosystem: Host-associated > Plants > Roots > Nodule | place...
TTAAAGACTCAAACATGTAGCTATCATGCATTTAAACTTTTGGAAATGAAGGTCAATGATTAAGCACACAAAGACATGTTATCCAACAACATTTAGGAGTAAGAAGAGTAACAAAAACAGTAGCCAAAACTGCCCAACATAACCTGAAAAACGTTGATTCGCGGTGATCTCGGCAGCTCTGACCTTTGCTCACTATTTCAATCATAACTCTCTCCACAGAACTCCAAATGCATTGGTTCTTTTTTTGTTAAAAACTAGACTCACAGAGCTTTCTTGGACCACTGAGAAGGTGCAGTTTAATCTTTTAAAATCGTGAACAGTTTCTGCCAGCATTGTTTTTATGTGGACCATTCAAAGATAGCTACACAAGACAAGGTTAGAACATGAAAAACACCATATTCAAGATAACCTAGGCTCTAGATACCAAATGATGAAGGATTATCTTGTTTCTTTTTAAGATTATTGAATATGGTGTGAGTTGATTAAGAAAGCTAAGTGAAATCCCCACTGGGCATTAAGATAGCAAGCTATCTAGATGTGAAGGTTCCTTTCACAAAGCTCAAGAGAAGAAGATGATGGATTGATTCAAAACAAAAAGGAAATGGAAAGCACATAAACCATAGAAAAAGAAGAACAATTAAAGGAAGAAGAAAACATAAAATGGAAAGGAAAGAAATGGCAAAAATGTGAGAATCACGCCACTACAAGGCTAGGCTAGAAGCCATGAAGACCTTGAAGATGAGTGGATGTGTGCCGCCACTTGCTATGCAAGATAAGGCTTACAAGTATTAACTCCCTAGGGAGGAAACTCTCACAAATGGTTAAGACACAAGAGTGTTTTTACTTCAAAATGGTCAACCCTTTTACATGTCTAGGAGCACCCCTTATATAGAAGAGTTTAGGGGCCTCTAAGCAAATAAAAGATGCCTAAGGATGTCTCTACAAAAACCTAACCCTAGCTTCTAGAAACTAGGTCAAATAAGGTTACAAAAATGAGAGACAAAAGAGCCAACTATGGTGTGTGCAAGGCAAATTTCGTTCTAGCACAAAAGGAGACAAAGAATGTGTCTCATATATGTCTCCAAAAAGTGGCCAAAGTGTGCTAAAAACAAAAGAGACGAAAGGTACATAGGTACACTTGTTTTATGCCTTTTACTTTATGCTTTATGCCTTTGCTTTACTCTCTCATCCACATCATTTATGCTCCCCAATCACCATGCGCCACCTAGCATTGCTTTCTTACTCCTAATTAATACAAAGCAAATAAACATAGATTAGCATGTTGGCTTAAGTCAAGTCCACTATAGTCAACAAGTCAAACCTAGTCAAAGGTCAACAAGTCAACTAAAGTTGATTCAACTAAGCCAACTTAAGGAGTCAAAAATTACAAACACAAATGAAAGGGATGAAGGATTAGTGAACTTCCTTTCTAAACATGCTTAGTCTTCTTAAGCATGTGCCTCCATCCTTGGTTGGGGTTAATCCTCCAGGTTGCCATCCAAATAAACCAGTAGCGCATCTCCTTACACAACAAAAAAAGTTAGAATTATTTACATATAGTTACATACAGATGAAAATTCATACATAAATTAAGTTTTACATACAAATTTTACCAACAAATTTTTTTCGTATGTAAAGTTTTACATACAAACTAGTTTTTTTTTTCTCTTTTTCGTATGAAAAATCCGTATGTAAGCGAGGACATCCCTTTCATACAAAATTTTCATACGGACTTTACATTACAAAAATATTAAAAAATATAAAATTTAAAACCTTATTTTGTTGGTTGCATTTCTTTATCTCTTCACTCATTTGCTTCATGTCGCACTAAAGCTTAGTTTGCTCATTTTTTTTTGCTCATTGGCTTTCTCACATCCTACTCTCTCTCATTCATTGATTATAGCTTATAGTGACTTGTCGTTGACGACTAAATCGTGAGAAATCAGAGCTTGTAGTGTGGTGCTTTTTTGGTACATTATTTTGTGTTTGTTGTTGCATTGAACCCATTGCTCTGTTTTCTCCTTGTGAGCCTCTTTAGTTCTTTGCAGATTGAAAATCCTCATTTGTGGAACCCTAGCTTCATTTTTTCCAACTTAAAGAGAGCAACTTGAGTTCCAATTGCCCTCCCCACACTTGGTTTTACAATGTATTTACTTGTTCAATGCAAATGTAGATGTGTTACTGAAAGCGTTTGTCCATTGGTCACGATTATTTCTTCCACTAGACATAATTTTTGTTCTCTTCTTTAACTTTAACCTAAGGAAAGTGGTTAGTTTTGTCTTTCTCTTTGTTCTTTGACCTGTAATGAAAATGGTATGTGAAGTTCATATTTTATTTCCTTTTATCTTTTGTTGTCTATTCTTTTATCTGCAACAACCAACAACCAAAAGATGTCTAATACACTTCTTTGTTAAAATAAGAATAAAAAAAATATTACATACCTATAATGTCTTTTTTGTTAAACAGCTTCATGAATTCCTTTTGTACACAACGTTTATTA
>Ga0214543_1010437_pt1:7500-13758 | contig 13758 bp, 10 predicted proteins | sample CNSS2metaG_FD_160094 | JGI IMG/M metagenome (GOLD analysis project Ga0214543, IMG submission 160094) | Root nodule microbial communities from cowpea collected in UCLA plant growth center, Los Angeles, California, USA - CNSS2 | ecosystem: Host-associated > Plants > Roots > Nodule...
AAAGGCTCTGAGAAATTTTTAATTAAAAAAAAATATTGTTGAACCTATGGCTCTGGTCCCTCTGCAACCGAGGCAGAAAAGTGTTTTTACGGCCTCGGGTGATAACCGAGGCCAAAAGGCAACCCCTTTTGGCCTCACCCCAATATGCCTCAGTTCTAAAACTGAGGCAGAATGACAAAAATAACCGGGGCCAAAAGCCCTTATTACACTGGTGAGTCATTGTATGTGTAAATGGGTTAGTAGTTTCATTTTTATAATGAGATGATGATCTGAAATCCTTGGGCATTGAGTGTTAAGATTAAGCAATTTAGATGAATTAAAGTAGTTTAGGGTGAATCTCTATTTTATTAATTGCATATTTGTATTGTTATGAGCTCACCCTTTTTATGTGTGTTTGGCGATGATCGTGTGACTTGTCACATGGGAGCAGATGATGTTAGGGACACATAAAGATGGAGAGAGGGCTATCTTGGGAGTTTTATTATGAACTATTTGTAGTTATTTGATTTACCTTCAGTTAGTTTTTAGAACTTGTAATAAAATTCATGGATATGTTCATTTGAATTTAAGCGTGTCAAACAAATTTTAAAGATTCTCGCGTTTTAGGAAGAGTATTTTATGACTATTGACTTTTATTTATATATTATTTCTTTTATTAAAGTAATTTCCAACTAGGAAGTTACATGTTCAAGCATGGGATTTTTCTTTCCCAGACCTTTAGGGGCTGATCTTGATCCTACCAATCTTCTAAGGTTCATATCAAGTGGTAACAAGAGCTAGAAGGATCAACTTCAGTCTAAGAAAGGTGTTTCATCACTAAAAGTAGGCATTCTTCATCTATGGGTTTGAAACCCAGTTCTAATTGGATGTGATTAGTATCTTTCTTTGTTGATATGGCTAAATGATGACCATGTTGTTATCCATATATGTTATGTTTTGTTTCATTAGTTTACTCCATTAATCAAGTCATTGTATCCAAATCTTACAAAATTGGCTATTTTTTTTAGGAAAATGGGTATGATGTTGATTTTTGGTTAATTTTGTATGCTTTGTTCTTGTTTTTCTTTTTAAGTCTGTTTTATTATATTATTTTTTTAGAGTGTATAAGGTGTTAAATCTCTTTAAAAAGGTTTTCTAAAAATATACATGATTCTAAGATGATTTAAGACTCATGAACACATAGATGCAAGTGTTGAATCCCTTTCCCTTGGGGTAGTTTTGTAGTAATGGTTTTAAGAAAATTACCAAAATCTTCTTAGGACATGCTAATGTAGATTATCGCATGATTTTTATGTAGAATATCTCTCCTTTTGTCCTATAAATAGAGAGCTCTAGGTCTTGTAAATTCATTCATGAATATAGTAGACAAACTCTGTTGAGATGACTCCAAACCTTTCTCCTTCTGTGATTAATCAACTTAGGCTAAAGCTTCCTTAGTGGATTCCTTTAGCCTTTTGACTTTAGTGTTAACCTAACCTCCAAACACCATAGCTAAAACTTCTCTTCACCATATATCGTAGCTTTCATGTCTTCATCCTTCTCTATGAAAGTGATGGAGCTCCAACATGTGGTGGCTGGAAGAAAATCCATAGGCAGTGGAAATGGAATGGAGACAAGTGTTTAAGGCTCTTGTAACAATGGTATTTGGAGTGGTGAAATGGGAACTAAACTAGAAGTAAGGATAGTGGAAGGTGGCTAGAGGAAATGTTGTAAACCTCTAGCTTAGGTGCTCTCAAAATAATAGAAGAGTGGAGTGATCTCATTTATTTAAAATTTCAAGAGTAAACTTTACAAAGTGCCATAAGACTCTCTTTTATAAAAGAAAAGGTCACTAATGCACATGCAAATGAAACTTTATTTGAAATGAAATGCAAGCTTGAAGAATAAGTCTCTCTCTCGGCCCTTCGATGCTCATGACGGCTGGTATGTGTGACAAGTGGCATGAAACTACCTTGCAGGCTAGAAGTCGCACCTTTCATAGGGTAAGTGGAGTGTCTCGATCAAGGCTCCCTATTGGGCTTGGATTAGCCCAATTAAAATCCAATGAACAAGTTTATTTAGCCTACTATTTATGAAAGGAAGGCCTAAACAATGGGCCCAATTTTAAAGGCTACTGTAATGCTCAATCATACAATCTCTTCATATCTTCACATCTTCTTTGGCCCATGCAAAGAGTAATTGAAGCCCATGAGAAGTTTGGTCATTTTGAGGAAAGCCCGTTTGAATCTTTCTTAACATATTAGGCCTTTGATTGGGCTTGGGCCTTGAGGTGCAAGTGGGCCATGGAATGGGCCTTGACATTGGCCCAAGCTATAAGCCTTGGGGTGGATTCATCATCACCTCCCTCCTGAAGAGGATTTGTCCTTAGATCAAGAAGGTTTTGTAAGGCTCACAACAATTAAAGCTAGGTTCCACCGGGATAAAAAATATATCAACAATAGTCATCAAACATTATTTTAGTAAAATCATAGAGACCATGCAGTAGATATTGACGGGAAATGTGTGAAGATGGTGTTTTAATTTTGGAAAAATGTGATCTTCGGCCACTTCACAAAAGGAATGTCTTACACTTTGACTAAAGTGATATTTGAAAAGAAATTTAAAGTCAATGTGTGTTGTAGCAGAATATGTTAAGGAGTGTAAAATAATTGAATGAGATTGAGTAAAAAATGTTTGAGAGGAAAACAAGACAAAAGAATTAATGGAAAATGAGGGAGAGTTTAAAGATGGGATAACTCCCTTTGGAAACTTGATCTGGAAGGAACTGTAGAAGGATGGAACACTACTTCCCTAACCATGATTTCCTTCTTTTCAATTAATTTTCTTTTAAACTCTTCCTTTTTTGATTTTCTTTCAAATTCTTTCTCTTGTCTTATTTTCTCTTTTTCTTCATATTCTTTTCTCTCCTTCTCTTCTTTAGATTTTCTTAACTTCTCCTATGGCAATGAAGTTTTCTATCTTAGACTATTGCTCTCTAGATATCCTAAATGAAGAGTGAACAAACGTTTTCCACATGCATGTTTTTAACTTATAAAAACCACTAATGGATGGTTTTCTGCCCTTCTCCACTCTAGATTTCCTCTTTGTCCACCACTCATATGCATGTCCTACAAATTTAGAAATAACATGCCTAAGAATGTCAAACTGACTATATTTATTAAAGAATGATTGCACCAACTTCTCTGTATCCCACATCCAGTCTGTGTATGATATTGGACCTATATCCTCCCCAAAGAATAGAATATCACTATGAAATGTATGATGCAACTCATTACTAGCATGCCTATGCAACTTAGAACTATATGTAGAAGAACCAACATATGGATAACAACTCATTATAAAAACAAAGTGTGAAAAACAATTTTCTCAAAGAATTGGAGTGAAATTTCTAAAGAAAGAAACAAGTGACCTTTGGGCACTAGAACGAGTAACCATTCTTGTACTCATAGTGATTGAATGAACTTATGAACTTGGATAAAAGGGTGAAAGAAGAGGACTAGCACAAGTGTACCTCCAAGTAAGCGAGGTCAGTCTCACGGATTCCCTAAGTACCAAGGCTAATCCTTGCCAAGGTTACACTTGAAAAAGTACTCAAAGTTCATAAAAATATTCAAGTAATAAGTAGATAGAATCACTTGAGATAAAGCACACAAACAAGCAAACAAGACTTAAAGAAAGCAAAAGATTAACACTAAAACGGACCCTTAATTGGCAAAATTTTAGAGACTTTGGTCTCACAAATCAAGCCACTATGCAACGTGAAAACATGAATCTAAACTATGTGGCCTAAGGCAAGGTGAGAAAGCACTTTGAACTTTCAACACTCTTACCACTAAAAATGTTTGCACTATAGGTGAGAAAGGTTCTACTTAGGAGATATGATTGAACATCTTTTGGTTCCCCAAGACACCTAAGTAGGCCACAATTACAATGAGGAAAAGAAAGCACAATTTGGAACATAAAGTAGGTGTTAAAATGAAGTATCCTGCAAGCAAAATGATGGCCAAATAATTTGTAACTCACAATTTTAAGGCCATTTTACCAAAAGATTTGCACACAAAGATACTTCAATGTGCACCAAATAAGTGACCAAAAATTTGATGAAAATTAGAGAACAAAAGAACAAGTAAAGCAATGTAAAGAACAATGGAGAATTGCTTCCAAAACACCAATTGCTGAGAGCTTGATGGAAGCTTTAAGGCCTTAGTTGATGGCCAAAACTTAGAGCATCAAATGTGGCAACTTGAAGGCACCACACATAATTATTTGGACGGTCAAAGAGCACCAAAACAAAAACCAAAAGCTGCAAAAATAGAGAAGAAAACAACAAGAAAACTATGCAAAAATAAAATGGTTAGCACACGAAGGTTGTAGGATCAAAGCTCTCAAAGGTGAGGAGGAGGAAGAAATTATAATGAAAGCACAAAGCTAAAAGTTTACTTCAACATCCACCACCTAAGATGCTACCATTAGAATAGAAACCAAGCTAAACTTCATACCAAGCACCAAATCAAATCCAAAAACCCGAGAGCCAATGTACTTGAAAAGAAGCAAAGAATGAAACAAGAAAAGCTAAGTAGAATTTGCTAAACCAAAGTGAATATAGATGAGACATGACTTGAACGAGTAAAGAAGAAATGACAAGCAATAAATTAAAGCAAGAATTAAAGGCTAGCATAAGCAAAAGGAACATAGAATAACACTAGAATTGAATAGAAAATCTGAAAAGGAAATAAGGAGAAGTGCTCACACAAAGGTCATTGTACTCATTGCAAGTTGATTCCAAAAGGAAGGAGTGAACTACACTTAATCAAGGCAAACTTAGAGCAATATTGAGCACACACATAGGCCAATAATCATAGCAACAAGGAGCACTTAATGGACTGTCAACACACAAAACATTACTGAAAATTGAAAATTTTGAAGCTGCCAGACCAAAAAAACGTGAATTTATGCCTCTGATTCAAATATTTATTATATTTTTTGTACTCAACATTTTGGAGTGATTCTTTTTTTATTATTGTCTTCTATCTCTTAGCTTCAAAAGGAAAAAATTAGATAAAAATTTGGCCAAACCATGCTTTCATGATAAATGACAAACAGTAGGTGTGCGTGCAATGAAAACTGAAAACCGAGATTGTAGTAGAGTTGCTCACGGAAATTTGTAAGATGTTCTATGAAATTCAAGTAGAATGAACTTGATTATGATCTAGAATCAAGCATGAAGCATAGAAGAACATATGGAACACACAAAAGCAAGAATCCAATCAGTTAAATGGATCAAAAAACAGGGAGAACATGCCTTACACATCCATAAGCATCACTTTGATGTTCATAGCTTTATTGTGTGATGTAGGACTTGGTTCTCATCAAGCAATTGTAGAAAATGGAAATTTAAATGGTGAAAATTGGAGATGAAAGCATAAACGAAGCATGAATCATAACATAAGACAAAACTACAAAGATTAAACAGAAAAGAAATGGAAACCACCGAATGAAAATGAAGAACAAACACTAGGAAGGAAAGAAAACGTTGTTGGAAAATTAAATGGAATTTTAGAACAAATGTGAACCAAAAATCATGTAGATCTACAATTTGAATCCATATAATTCATGTAGACTCATAGATGTTCAGTTGATTTGAAGGAAACATGAAGAACAACACGAAAAATGAAATACAAGGAAAATGGATGAACAACACGGATGATTTCAAGAAAAACAAAAGGAGACCAGAAACATTACTCAAACTTGAGACTCCAAGCATGAGTTGCTCTTGATACCAATTTGATAAAGCTCCAACGTGTGGTGGCTGGTAGAAACATCATAGGCAACAAAAATAGAATGGCGACAAGTGTTTAAGGCTCTTGTAGCAATGGTATTTGGAGTGGTGAAAGGAGAACTAGACTAGAAGCTAGGGTAGTGGAAGGTGGCTAGAGGAAATTTTGTAAACAATTAGCTTAGTGCTCTCAAAATAATAGAAGCAAGGATTGATCTCAACACAAGCATTCTATTAGTAACCAAGGGACCCACAACAAGAGCAATGGCTAAGAGGATACAAGAGGAATGGGTCTCCAATGCAGATACAAGGCCCAAGATGAACTTTACATGGGCGTGTGAAGATCTAGCCTAGGACTCTTTGTTTGTAAATATTAGAATAGGGTTTATTTTTGGGCCTTGTATTTTGGGCTTTGTAGAATAGGGTTTTTGTTTGGGCCATGTATTGGGCCTTGGAGGGTTTTTGGGCTTTGAAGAGAATTG
>Ga0214543_1010441_pt1:0-12500 | contig 13755 bp, 4 predicted proteins | sample CNSS2metaG_FD_160094 | JGI IMG/M metagenome (GOLD analysis project Ga0214543, IMG submission 160094) | Root nodule microbial communities from cowpea collected in UCLA plant growth center, Los Angeles, California, USA - CNSS2 | ecosystem: Host-associated > Plants > Roots > Nodule | place...
ACGAAAAAAATTGTGGTCTTCGTGGGGGCAAGCTTAAGAGAGAGTAGGGGCGATAGCGGCTCTTATCTGTGAGTGATGCGTGGCGTGCTCTCGCTCTTGTATTGGTGAATCTATCTTTGTTGCCTTTCCTCCCTGTGGTCGGTCTATCTTTCTCTTTCTTGTCGGCTCTATCTCGATCTGTAAGTTATAAAATTAAGTGAAGATTTTAGAGAGTTGAATGATAAATTTATAATTTAACATTTTTATCATATTCATATTGATACCTTGATATATACAATGTATTCTTCAAATTTATGATATTTTTCAAATTTTAGCACATTAAAACATATATAACACTTATCTTTTACGTTCATAAAAAATTAGAATGTTCGTGCAAAGAAAATAATCATCAATATATTTACAAGTTCCTTTTTTTATTTATACAATAGACCCGTCCAAACAGATTATAACTAGCAAAACTTTTATTGACTAACAAACTTAATATCTCGATCTGCCCCATATTTTTTTAGTAGAGGACAGATGTCCTACCAAACCCACTCTTACTCCTAATTTAAAATCTCTTATACGAAATCAAAATTTATGCAATTGTAATATATATATATATATATATATATATATATTAGGGTATTTTTGATCTTTTCTTAACTTATCTTCTATTTTATTTTATTATTTTATTATGTTAATTTTAACTGTCATAAGAAAGATACTATATCAATTATTTATTATAAATTTAAAATATAATAAATATTTAACTTAATTTTTAATAAATATAATTATATTTAATATATCTAAAAAATACCTAAATTTTATTTATTACAACTTTAATGTATAAACAAATATTTAAAAATACTATTAGTAATTATAAAGAGTCAATAATCATATATATATAATTAAATCCATAATAAAATATCCTTTTGCAGTGTTCACTTGGTATTTGGTATTGTAGTGAAGTTGGGACTTGGGAGCAGCAACCATAGACTTGTGCATTCTGCATTGAAGGGAAGAGAAGAAGAGAAGAAAAGAAGAAGCAAGAACAATGGGTTGGATCGGAGAGACTATGGATTCCGTCAAATCTCTTCAGATCCGGCAGGTTCTCACTCAAGCCGTTAGCCTCGGTTTGTCTTCTTCTCCTCTTTCCCTCTTTTTCCGTTTCAATTTTTCATTCAATTTACGCTCTATCTCCTGTGCCTACACTCCAAAATCATTCCAATTTCAACTTCTGCAATCAAATTCTTCACTCCCCACTTTTTTTAGGGTTTTTATCATCAACTCCGGTTGCCAATTTTTTCACTGTTAGCATTTGCAAGAGCATTACGCTATCATGGATGTCTTCGCTTTTCGCATTCGAGAGTTATCTTTATCGGCTCTCACTCTCACACTCTCACTGTCACACTGCCTGGTTATAGATTACGAGGATCAATTTGATTTATGGTAATTCGATTGTGCAAACAACGTAGGGTTATGGTGTCCACACTTCAAAACCATTGTGTTTGTCTTCCGTACTTTATATGAATCCTCTATCCCACTCAAATGTTTCTATATGCATATGCTGCTGACAGTAATTCAATATGGTTTTCTTGGTCTATCTGTTGGATTTTTTTTTTTACCGAAGTAGTTTATGTTTTTACTCAGGCATGATTGTTACGTCTGCGTTGATAATATGGAAGGCATTGATGTGCATTACTGGCAGTGAATCTCCTGTTGTTGTTGTTCTTTCTGGAAGCATGGAACCAGGATTCAAGCGGGTGAGTCAGTCTTATTCATGAATACTTCAGTGTTTCTGTTTTTGTTTTTGTTTTTTTACAATGGAAGTATTTTTGTGTTTATTGTACTCAGAATTCGGGATATATTTCTGTGAGAGAGAAGTTGTGTATATATGCAAACTTTTCTTGTCTACATAATTTGTCTGCTACTTTGTGGTGTTAACAATGCGGCTAATGTGCAGGGAGACATTTTGTTCCTGCACATGAGTAAAGATCCAATTCGTGCGGGGGAGATTGTTGTGTTTAATGTGGATGTAAGTTTTCTCTTGGGTTGTTTCTTTACGTTTTTCTTAGCTTATTTGTATTTATCAGAATCAATCTATAAATGAGATTATTTATTGACACGTATATTTTGTATTTAGGGACGTGAGATTCCAATTGTTCACCGTGTAATTAAGGTAAGCACCTCTGGGTCACATAAATTGTCTTTTAGATGGAAAATTAGGGAAAATCGGTTCACAGCATTGCATGGGGAGATCCATTTCATAAGTGTGTTGCTGAAGTGGTGCCTATTGAAACTGAAACTACATAAAGTACATAAGCTGTGGTTATTCAGTTTGATGTGACTACGAACCAAATCCTAACCTGGGTTTTATCAACATATTTGCCATCAGTTTTTGGTTCTCCTTATTTTGTCAATATCTTAAACTTGAAGTACAAGGAACATCAATCTAGAATGCCATTAGAACTTTCCTCCTTCTGTCTCTTCCCCTCCTTTGTTGCTTGAACTACTTAGTGATTTTCATTGACAACATTGTGAAAACTGGAGAGGTTCATGAATCTCAGGGTAATGTATATGAATATGATTGATTACTTGGGACTTATCATTTCTTGCAAAAGGAAACTTCCTGAATCCCCTAAACACACAGATACATGTTCACTAGTTAAGCATAATGCTTTCTGAAACACACCTACTTTCCTCCTTCAATCGCTGTCCTTCTCTTGTTGCTTAAACTGGTTTTATTAATTTATTGTCACTGACAACACTGAAAATGGAGAGCATCAAGAATCTCTGGAAAATTCATAAGATTGATTAGCTGGATTTATCCTTCTTTCCTGCTAGAAACATCTTGAATCCCTCAATTGGATTTTTCTTTCTTTCCTGCTAGAAACATCTTGAATCCCTTAATTGCACACACATGCACGCACTCTTAAATATTCACTTGTGTAGATTCTGTATGTTTTCTAAATTACACATTCTTCGGTTTAGCATTCTCTATGCTTTCTGACATTTATTATAATTATGTTACCCTATTTTAGAGTCTCAATACTTCATCATTCTGTAGGTACATGAAAGGGAGGATACTGGTGAGGTTGATGTTCTCACAAAAGGTAATGTCTAGTTCATGACTTAACTTCATGGAAATGTTGGCTATGTTTGATTTTTTGGTCCTTCAGTTTAGAGAAAAACTGGTGATGCTTGCAACACACTTTTTCTAACATATTATCATTGAACGCATTTCCCAGTAAAAGTAATGGATCCATTCTCTATTTAGTGAGAAATGCATGAAGTGTTATAGTTCACAATGTATTGTTAGCATCTCTCTTGTATGACACATTTTAGTTAGTGGTTATATGTTAATGTAGTGCTCTCCATTGATTTATTTTGCTGTCTTTGGCAGGAGACAACAATTATGGGGATGACAGGCTATTGTATGCTCATGGTCAGCTTTGGCTGCAAAGGCACCACATAATGGGTAGAGCCGTTGGGTATGGCATTTTTTTAGTTACACTTGCTCCACTTATTGTAGAACTGTTATCTAAACCTGTTTTGTTATAGCCAGTACTCACCTGTTATGGCGAGCACACAAAGTTATTTACAATATTTAGGTTATATGCTTCGAGTCTTCAACTATAATAAGAGAGATGTTTGACATTAACGTAGTAGGCATTTTTTGGCAACATGCTAACTGCCACTAGTAGAGCATATTATCTAACAACTTGCGCAATTTCTAACACCCAATGGGCTCTTGAATATGAGCATCATGCCAAATGTTAATCCTACTTTATCCCAAAATGATACCAACAGTTTGACATTAAGTAGTTTTCCAGTACTCTAAAAATTGCTTGTACTGTCAATTACAGGTTTTTACCTTACGTGGGCTGGGTGACCATTATTATGACTGAAAAGCCTATTATCAAGGTATGTTTGCTCTGCCAATCTATTGTGTTCATGTAGCTCGTGTAGGTTGTTGACGATTCGAAACATAATAGTTTTGTTGTGATGCTGATATATTGCTAAGCAACGGATGATATTTTACTCTGCAATGCGATAAAGTGACCATTTTCGAGATGCATGACATATTTTAAGTTGCAGCCAGTATGAAGTATTCTAAAGCTGTCTCATCTTTGCAGTATATTCTCATTGGTGCTTTGGGGTTGCTCGTGATAACTTCAAAAGATTAAATGAGATTCTAAAATCAAACTGCGGCCTAAACTCTGATGGTAGTACGAGCAGATGTCATGCTTTTCTTGATGGTGTCATTTTGTACCATTCATAGTATGGGGACTATATAATGTTAAGAATTAATGCAAAATAGTTGAATTTTGATATTTACCTTGATGAGTTGCCATCTGATTGAACCCCTCCCCCTCCTTAATATTCTATTTTGGTGCAGTTTAAGATTAAGCCTTTAAATCTTCTGTTTCTTATCCACAATGCCACCTGCTGTCCATAAAAAGCTGCTTAGTTCTTTGCGAAAAACTTTAGCTTGCCCATGCTTTACTAATCTAATATATAGTTATTCAAATTTTATCTAGATCGATCCTGAAGGAAGCTAATATAATATTTCTGGGGGGAATTGGATATTTTTTGTTGGTTATTTCTTTTTGAGTTTGATCACTGATTTCCTTTTTTGGGTACTTCACTGTTGACACTTTCGAACTCGACATCATTTTTTAAGCTAGAGCCACTTATGTGACAATCGAAAACGTAGTTGGACCAAAATGGCACAGTTATGTTTATAGTTTTTCACAGTTCCACCAATTCAACCTACCAAATATTTATGTTACATTCATGCCAATCTTTTATCATTCAGACTCGGACCATAATGGACATGTACCGCAGATTTGAATCCCTTTTTCTGATAGAAAGAAAAAACTTGCCGTGTGTTTGACTTACTTGTATGTTAATTGTAAAAAATAAAAATAAAAAACAGCAATATTGTTTTACCAAACATAAGTTTTTTAAAACGGCAAATCAAGAATTCAGTTAACAGATGTCGATATATGCAAAAAAATGTGTAGTATATATTTGCATTTTAATTTTGTAATAATTAAAAGACTTGAATGGTTGATTACCTTAACTACAACATTTATTGACGATTTTTAATCACGACATTTTTTCAGTAGCTACTTATAATTTTTAGTTTTGACACTAAAGAAATTTCTAGCTAATTTCCATCATCATTTATTCTTCATTTTATTTTAAAGGGTATATATCAACATGTTAACAAAAATAAAAAAATAAAGGTCTATGAGTAAGAATAATTCTTCCATAATGTTACAGAAATATTTTATTTCCTCCTAAAGACTATGTAAAAACCGCATTTTCATTTCAAGAAATCGTAAAGACACCATTGAATTATTATTGAAATTGATTTCTTTTTATCTCTCAGGCTAATATCTCCACAAATTCTATTAGAAAAAATTTTTAGGTTCTGATACCAAATTAAAAATATAATTTATTATATTTTTATTTATACAACGAAGACTAAAATAAAAAAATTCTAGTTATACAATATTTATTACATGTATTAACCAATGATTTAATTAATCAAATATTTTCGTCTCCATATTATTCTCTAACAAAACTCATATATATACCAAAGCTTATGTAATAAATCTTAAAAACTTTTAAACTGAAACAACACTTAATTTTTAAGCAAAAATAATCTGTTATACTCATAGACTAGTTTCTCTCGCAACAGTAATGTAACTGGGAAATTATTGAAACCTGAACATCACCACTCTTCCATGAAACCTTTCTTCCTTCCTCTCAAACTCAACAATGTCCAAAGCCATTCTTTCTCGAATCAAACCTCGTCATCGCCTCAAAACTTCCTCCTCTTTGCCTCCCCACATCAACAACCTCGTCTCTGACGTCATCCAAATCCTTAAATCCCACCAATCGCAGGAACCCCTTCAATCTCGCTTTGCTCAATCCAATGTTGTTGTTTCCGACGTTGCCCATTTCGTCATTGATCGTGTCCACGACCCGGAACTCGCTCTGAAGTTCTTCGATTGGGCTTCCACCCGACCCTTCTCTTGTTCTCTCGATGGGGTTGCTCATTCCTCTCTTCTGAAGGTCTTGGCCAGGTTCAGAGTGTTCTCGGAGATCGAGTCGGTGTTGGAGAGCATGAAAGCTCAAAACTTGGTCCCTACCCGTGGAGCATTCAGTGCTTTGATTCTTGCGTATGGAGAATCTGGGTCGGTTGATAGGGCTCTTCAGTTATTCCATGCAGTGCGTGAAATGCATAATTGTTTTCCAAGTGTTGCCGCAAGCAATTCGTTGCTGAATGCCTTGGTCATGAGCGGGAAAGTCGATGTTGCGCTTCAGCTGTATGATAAAATGCTTCAAACAGATGATGGCAATGGTGCTGCTGTGGATAACTATAGCACCTCGATAATGGTGAAGGGCCTGTGCAACTCGGGGAAAATTGAGGACGGTTGGAGGTTGATTAAGGATAGATGGGGAAAAAGTTGTGTGCCACATGTTGTGTTTTATAATATGATTATTAATGGGTATTGCAAGAAGGGTGATCTCCAATGTGCAACTAGAACACTCAAGGAGTTGAAAATGAAGGGGGTTTTGCCAACAGTAGAAACTTACGGAGCTTTAATTAATGGATTTTGCAAGGCAGGGGAGTTTGAAGCAGTTGATCAATTTCTGACAGAAATGGCTGCAAGGGGATTGAATACGAATGTGAAAGTGTTTAATAATATTATTGATGCAGAATATAAGCATGGTTTGGTAGCCAAAGCAGCTGAGACAATGAGAAGGATGGCGGAGATGGGTTGTGAACCAGATATTACAACTTACAATGTTATGATTAACTTTTCATGTAGGGGTGGAAGGACTAAAGAAGCTGATGAACTGATAGAAAAGGCGAAAGAAAGGGCATTGTTGCCTAATAAATTTAGCTATACACCCCTCATGCATGCTTATTGCAAGCAAGGGGATTATAATAAGGCATCAAGTATGCTTTTTAGGGTTGCTGAACTGGGAGAAAAACCGGACTTGGTTTCTTATGGAGCTTTTATACATGGAGTAGTCGTTGCTGGGGAAATTGATGTTGCATTGATGGTCAAAGAGAAAATGAAGGAGAAGGGTGTATTTCCTGATGCTCAAATTTACAACGTTTTGATGAGCGGTCTCTGCAAAAGTGGGAGGTTTTCTGCCATGAAATTGCTACTTTCAGAAATGCTTGATCGAAATGTTCAACCTGATGCTTATGTTTATGCAACCATGATAGACGGGTTTATTAGAAGTGGTGAGCTTGATGAGGCAATTAAGCTTTTTGAAGTCATAATTAGAAAAGGTATAGACCCTGGTGTTGTGGGGTATAATGCCATGATCAAAGGCTTCTGTAAATTCGGAAAGATGACAGATGCTCTGTCATTCTTAAATAAGATGAAAAATGTGCATCATGCTCCAGATGAATATACGTATTCCACAGTTATAGATGGATATGTAAAACAGCATGACATGAGTAGTGCCCTCAAGATGTTTGGACAAATGATGAAACATAAATTCAAGCCAAATGTGATCACCTACACCTCTTTAATCAATGGGTTCTGTAAGAAAGCAGATATGATCAGAGCTGAAAAAGTTTTCGGAGGAATGAAAACTTTCAATTTGGAACCTAATGTTGTCACCTACACCACACTAGTTGGGGGTTTCTTTAAGGCTGGTAGACCTGAGAAAGCAACATCCACTTTTGAGTTAATGCTGATGAATGGTTGCTTTCCAAATGATGCTACATTCCATTACATGGTAAATGGTTTGACAAATACTGCACTTACTCCGGCTCTTGTTGAGAAAAGCGATTCCAAGGAAAATGAGAGGTCATTGATTTTGGATTTCTTCACAATGATGATTTTGGATGGATGGGAGCCAGTGATTGCAGCTTATAATTCTATTATTGTTTGTCTTTGTAAACACGGAATGGTTGACACTGCCCAATTATTGCAAACTAAGATGCTGAATAAGGGATTTCTTATAGATTCTGTATGTTTCACTGCTCTGCTACATGGCTTATGCCAAAAAGGAAAATCAAAAGAATGGAGAAATATTGTATCCTGTGATCAAAGTAAGATTGATCTTCAAACTGCTGTTAAATATTCTCTGACATTAGACAAATACCTATATCAGGGAAGGCTCTCAGAGGCTTCAATTATTTTACAGACCTTGATTGAAGACTCCAAGTTTTCTGAACAACTGATGAAGATGTAAAGGTTATAGCAAGATAGAGACTGAGGAAATTCCCATGCATGAGGAAATTTTACAGATTAAAGAAGTCAAGCAATATTTCAGTCATGTATGAATGTGTATATAATGTGATCTACATAGAATTTAAAGAAGACATTTATATTGTCTTTTCTGAATTCTATTAACCTTCTTGATGTCCGCAAGCAGCAAATAGACAACATAAATTATCTTCAGACAATCATTTTATGAAGATTATATCAGTGAATAATTATTATCCCCAACCTCACTATTACTAGCATCAATTAAAGATGTTGAATCTCAATGCTTTGAAGCAGGCATGCATAAAGATGTTGAATATCAATGCTCTGAAGCCTGAGACAGCTGCCTGTAACAATAAAGAGGTTCTGAATTGATATAAATCTCACAGTTGCGCGGTATGCACATCGGTTTACTTTTCTCCCAGGGGAAGCATCAGGAGCATGTGTATTACTTGTATATAATTGTTTGACAATTAACATCAAATGTGTATTAAATCTCTATTTCATTAGTCTGTTGCGGCCATTAGCTATGAAAGTGGTCCAATACCTCCCCAATTTCCACAAACATAGGAGAAAACTTTGCCTGACATGAATATACTATCCCAAGGTTATTTCTTTGGTTTTTGACAGTTCCTAAGTTATTTCTTCAGTTTCTGGCAGTTCACTTACCATATTGGGAAAAGTGCTTCTACATATTAATATGCCTCCACTGATCTATTTTCGCCTACTTTAATGACTTTTTTCCCCTTGATCACTATCTCATGGGATGGGAGAGGCGCAAAATTGCAGCGAGCCTACAACACTAATCAATTTCAGAGTCAAGGCATTGGGATATATATTTTGCAGACTAGTCCAAATGGAATTGGATTCTTCTTCACCGTATCAGTTAGTAGGGTTATGCATGCATTCTGATTCAGATGTGAGAAAGCTGAATATGATCCTATGGAGGTAGTTGAAATCTACAATAGATATGAAGAACAGCGAAAAATAATTGGTTCTTCGACATCCCAGGTGTGGTCTTTGGTTGTTTTTCATAAATCAAGTTAACCAATTAATGTACCTTCAATAAAAGGTCTCCTTGATTGATGATTACCATATTTTTAAAGCTAGATTGTGTTTTACGTGTCTACTCAGATAATTACATGGACAATTGATAAATACAACAATGGTGCACGTGTTCAACCCCATCCATGGAGAACAAACAAGCTCACTACTTATATTTAACTTTTAAGTCCTGCATTGAGGGTGCTATCAGTGTTTGCTGGAACGGGAACAACTTTAGATCTATTTTCTGAGTTCGCGTTTGGAAAGCTCTAGAGATATTGCCCATTGATTAAATTTACTAAAAACATAGTCTTCTAATATATTAATTAATATAATTATTTATTTTCAATAGATATATATGCGTGTATTTTTATATGTAATTAACCGTAAAAAAAAAAAATCATTTGATATATTTGTCGTTCTAAAAAAACAATTGTAGTTATAACGGTAACGTCGTATAATGAATTGACTCTTAATTTTAATGAAGGATCGACCTCTCGGTGAAACCCAATTTTTCCAAACTCAACATTAATTATTTGATGCAAGTTTTTGTTATATCCAATGCACGAAAGGCTGGTAAAATATTTTATTGATATATTTTTTTTTTTATCACAAATGCTTGATCATTTATTGAATACAGTGAAAAATAATAATCACGTAACTATTTTTCTTCTTATCACGTGTTGATAATTTTACTCAACCCTCATGTATACGCATCAAAGGTAAGATTTGCCTCTTTAAAAATAAACGAATTAATTTAGAATATTGCAGCTCAATTTTTAGTATATATTGTATAAATTTCCGAATACATATATAGAATATATGTATAATGAAACTCCATAAAAAATAGAATAAATAAATAGTATTATTAATGCAATGATTGAATACATTCTATTATTTTATGTAATTAAGTTTTACTATATATTTTTAACTCTTGTGAAGCAAATGAGCCGGGTTGTGTAATAAAGATGAAAGGTCATTATAATTTTTTATAATAAACATGGATAAGGTTTCTACATATTATATATATATATATATATATATATATATATATATATATATATATATATATATATATATATATATATTGTAAACTTCATACACCTAAGCACTAACCAAATTTAAAAGTGTTGTAAATTGGTTTATCACCAATAATGGAGAGAATGAGAAGCATAGTAATAAGTATATTGTTGTTCATAAGTGTGGTGGTGGCAGAAGATGTGGTTACCAGTAAAGTTGTCAATCTTGTAGATCCTGCAGAAAAATTTGGTACTGATGAAACCGCTAATATTAACTTAGCCATTAATGAACAATCTCAAGCGTATGAGTCTCCAAGATTCAAAAAATTTGTGACACATTGTAGCTCACATGTTGCTGAAACATGCAGTGAAAATGATCCAATGCGTGACAAATTAGGGTTGTCTCTTTGTCTTTTCGATTCCATGGAAGCATGTTTGGTAGACCATAAGGCCTCACTTTATCAAACAACTTCTTCCTATAAATCTCAAAAATCAATTCAATATTTGCCAGTGCTTATTGAGACCGTGAAATTTCAAGCTGTCTTGAGAACCTGTTCCAAAGTCACTGCACAAACTTGTTTCACTACTTCTGATGTTAATACATCAACTTTATCAGCTTGTCTTAAACCATATTTGATTCAGTGTATATATCTTAATCAAAATCCACCACCAGGTATGACTTATTTTATCATTTACTTCTTTAGTAAATCATATATCATGTTTTCATCACCATCACTGAGTAGGATTTCTTGTTTAGAATCGAATTGTGAGTCTAAATTCCACATAAGGTAGAAATGAGAAAGTGAAACACTATATAAGGATGAAAGTGATGTCAATGTTTTATGTAATTGGACTCAGGTTTCATTAGTATTGTATCTCTCCAATGAAACTTTCTCTTTAGACTTAACGTTTCTTCTATCACTTATATCTTTATTCTCTTAGAGTCTATACATTTTTCAAAAAAATCATATATGATTAAACAATATAATTAATATTTGTGCAGATGCAGCATATATCGAAAGAGATCATACTCAAATTACGCCTGATCAAGTTACATGTGGTTGGTGCAGATAAACACATAATAATGTGGAAGTACTTGCTTTATGTTATAATAATACAACAATAATTGCAATGCGTTCAGGATTATCCCATATGTAATGAATAATCTCTTTATCTCTATGCAAACGTTGTTCCTACTTGTTGTTTTATGTTAAAGGATATGTTTCCAATTATGAATGTATGTCATGTGTAAGAAAATCACTCAATAATGCTATGTTATACCATAATGACGTTCCTACTATTTTATATCATGTATTCAAAAAATTTGTACGTGTTAATCATTCAAAATTATTATAGAAAAGGTATTACTTTCATTTTTAAAAACTCAACTTAACGGCGATGGTTGTAACACAAGTTCAATGAAACTTTTCATAGTCACTAGAACTAATGCGATAAAAACTCACTTAAATTTTTTTATAAACTATAAAATACAAGAAAATTAAGGTTTTTTTACAAACAATACGGAACTCGAGATTAAATTTGGCTTAACGTCACGCGTGTGAAAATGTTTTCCAACCTAAGTTTAAAATTGATTTTTCTTAATTTTTAAAAATACTCTCTTTATGAATAGAAAAAAGAAAACTTAGCCTATATATGATAAAGTAAAAAGAATGGTGGTTCAAAATGATTTGGTATAAACTTAAATAGGAAATAACTAAAAACGATGTTACGTTGATACGTAGGCAATTATCGAATGAAAATGATTTAAATATGTAATTTTGAAACATTGTTCCTACCCGTTACTTTATGGTATTGTACTTTCAAATATTCCGATTAGTTATATTACTGCGTGCCAAGTTTAACAAAATTACTCAAGTATAATAATTCAAATAAATTTACACTCATCACTTTTTACACGTATTATGATATAATACTTTTTTTTATTTTAAAAATTATCAACGTCGCCTTAAACTTTTTTGTCAATCTAAAATTTTTAACTGTGAGAGTATCGCTCTAATGTCGGTTTAACAACCTCGATTTTTTTTTTATTGTAAAACTTGATATAAAATTTCAATGTGAAACTTGAGATTAAATCTCTCTAAGTATTACTTACACGTGTAAAAATAATTTTCCATAATTAATTAATCATAGATCAAACTAAAATAAAAGTTATGTATGTATGTATGTATATATGTGTATGTATGTA
>Ga0214543_1010445_pt1 | contig 13745 bp, 7 predicted proteins | sample CNSS2metaG_FD_160094 | JGI IMG/M metagenome (GOLD analysis project Ga0214543, IMG submission 160094) | Root nodule microbial communities from cowpea collected in UCLA plant growth center, Los Angeles, California, USA - CNSS2 | ecosystem: Host-associated > Plants > Roots > Nodule | place: USA...
AGTTAACATTGAAGCAAAAATGTGTCAAACAGTATAAATAATTTAAATACTATCATGAAATGCACTTGAAATGTCAGATAAACTTAACAAAATTTGGTTAAAAGGACTAAATTCACGCATTTTGAAAGATGAAGGACTAAATTGGTCAAAAGTTTTGATGAGGGACTAAACCCAAATTTCGCTCAAACTTGAGGGACCAAAAACATATTTAACCCTAATTTATTTAAATTTTATTGATCAAAAAAATTTTATTTATAAGTAAATATGTTTTTCAATTTGTTTTATAATATAGATTTTGATCACTCTTAGTACTGATTTTTTGTACTGTTTTTGTTAATTTTTGTGAGAATTCATTCATTCATTTAATTCTTTTTAATAAAAATAATTTTAGTTGTCGAAAACATTTATTTTAAATTTTCTTTCTTTTATAATATAATTCTTTATTTACTATGAACTATTAATTTAATTAATTAATTCAATGGTATGTTTTAATTTTATTACACGCTTATTTTTATTTTTATCTCTCTTTTTATTTCCGTTTCCAACAAATCCTATTTCTATGGTATCATAATTACTTTTAAAAGATATCATAAAATACCTAATTCATAATTGGTAAAAAAATCTATCAAAATCCCAAATTTGGTTCAATTAAAATGCTGGCACAATTAATTCCCAATTAATTAATAAATTAAGTTAAAATTTATTTATAAAATTAATATTAGTTATAAAACAATATCTAGTTCTAATTTTTTTCTTTTTAAATTTTTTACCAATATTAATTATTGATATATTTTTTCTAATTACTTGCAATTTATTCATTTAAATTTATTGAGAAACTTAATTTTAATTGTAGATAGATTGTTATCCCAAATTTTCTTTTTTACAGTATATGTTTATCACTCTTAATTATTGATTTCTTATTTTCTTTTAATTTTTGTGTCAATTAATTACTTCATTCATTTTATTCTTTTTAATAAAAATAATTGTAGTTATAAAAAATATTTATTTATTTTTCTTTTATAATATAAATTTTGTATTATTCGTAATTATTGATATTTTATTATTCTTTTAAATATTATGTAATTCTTTCATTTAAATTTTGTTCATTAAAATAATTTTAGTTATAGAAAAACATTTGTTTAAAATTTACTTTTAAAATATAAGATATGTATCTATTAACTATTGATATTTTTTTATTTTTTTATTATATTTAATTAATTACTTAATTAATTTAAATTTTATTGATGAAAGTAATTTTAATGTAAGTAAATATTTATTTCAATTCTTTTAATAGTATAAGATTTTTATCGCTCCTGGTACTGATTTTCTGTACTGTTACTTTACTTTTTGTAATAATTCATTCATTCATTTAATTCTATTTAATAAAAATAATTTTAGTTATCGGAAACTTTTTTGAAATTTTCTTTCTTTTATAATATATAAGATTTTTTTTTTACTATTAACTATTAACATAATATTATTATTCTAACTTTTATGTTAATTAATTAATTAATTCAATATTATGTTTTATCTTTATTATACACTTACTTTTATTTGTGTCTCTCTTTTTATTTACTTTTCTAATAAATCCTAATTTTATGGTATCATAATTAATTTTAAATTATATGATAAAATGCCTAATTCATAATTGGTAAAAAAAGTCTATTAAAATTCCTAATTTGGCCCGATTAAAATGTTGGCCCAATTAGAAAAATGATGAACCTTTAAAAACCCTAGACTCCTTTGCCACTTAAATGAATACTGCGGCCACTAATTCTTTGTAACATCAAACTAGGGTTTCACCATTTCACCAAATTCTGTGTACAGAGATTAATATTCTGTTGAAATCTTCAATCCGTTAAATTATAAAATCTATGTGATGATTTTACTTGAATTACAAATTTTTAATTGAAATAAATTTAAAAGTTGACTCAGTCAAAGAAAACATCTCATGATCAGGTACAAACTGCCTCCAAGAGCTGTTACATTAATTATGTGTTGCTTTTTTTGAATTCTTTGACCATAAAGCATTGGTGATTTGTGATTCCAATATGCATCACTAGTGCAGAATTCTCATTTTACCTCGCCTTATATGCCTCGGTTGGCCAGGAACCGAAGCATATAATGGCGCGGTGGCATTTTTGCAATTAGAGCCAAGTTTTAGGCCTCGGTTCTCCAAATACCCGAAGCCAAAAGGGGGTATAGGCCCCGGTTCGCCCAAAACCGATGCTAAATAGTGGTATAGGCCTCGGTCCAGTAAGACCCAAAGCAAAAAAGTGGCTGGACGTTAGCTGTTTGGCCTCGGTCCAAGGAGACCCGGTGCCAAAAGGGGGTCTATGGCTTCGGTTCCCCTAACAACCGAAGCCATAGAGTTTATTTAGGGTTCGAATTTCGCGAACCATTTTTCTTTCCCGCGCCTGCGCCTCTGCAACTCATTCCCCTCGCTCTCTCTCTCGCGTGCTCTCTCTCTCTCTCTGCAAAAATGGTGTCTTTGCAGCATCCCACCGCCGGTGACGCTGGTGGAGTTCACGACCGGAAGCTCCGGCAATGGCAACAAGGACTTCTACGGCGTGGCGGATCTGAACGGCGTGTGTCCGGCGGAGCTTCAGGTTAGAGCTTCGTGTACCCATCGAGGTCCGATAGTGTGGTTCTGAAGGAGTTTCCCCTGAGGGTTCCTGCAGGGAAAACAGTGGCGCTGGTGGGAGGAAGTGGGTCAGGAAAATCCACTGTGATATCTCTTCTGCAGAGGTTCTATGACCCGGTTGAAGGAGAGATACGTGTTGATGGTGTGGCGATTCAGAGGTTGCAGCTGAAGTGGTTGAGGTCTCAAATGGGATTGGTGAGTATTCTGTTTGGAAGAGAAGATGCAAGTGAGGAAGAGGTTGTGGAAGCTGCAAAAGGCATTCAAATGGAATCTGCCCTGGACTGAGGCTCCTATCAGTGATGATTGCGGAGATGAGGTGGTAGAGAGTGGATCGCCGCCGGAAGTGAAACGGGAGATATGGCACCGGTTTTGAAATAACCGAGGCATAAAAGTGGATATAAGGCTTCGGGTGATAACCAAGGCCAAAAGGGGTACATTTTGGCCTCGCCCCAATATGCCTCGGTTCCAGACCCGAGGCAAAATGCGAAAAATAACCGGGGCAGAAAGCCCTTACTGCACTGGTGCATGCACCTTATATGATCTGAATTAATTGATCCATTCACAAGAACTCATTGGAAACATAATGCTTTATTGAGACACTACAATATGATGATGCATTTATTGTTGAAAGGGGGAGCTTGCTCAATTCTAACAAAGACGATTTTGATGATGTCCAAAGCTATACAAACAATGTGCATCACTAGTTTAGGCTTAGTCCTGATTTTTTATTTTTTGCATTAGGTATTGTAGATCTAGAATTACATGTAAAACAAGCTTGAATTGAATTAAATAAGCTATCAAACTTTTGAATGTGTCAAAAGCAGAACTCGTAAATGGATTAAATACTTAACTAATAGATTATATGAAGGCACTGCACTAATGTATTGAAAATACACCCACGATAATCTATTAGGTAAATACCTAATCCATTAATTACTGCAGCAGAACTCTGGTATAAAAACAGTTTTGAAATTAGTTTTAAAACAGAGAGAAAAATAACTGAATTACTGAGAAACGAACTGAGAAACTTCTTTTCTAAGATCAAGATACACATAGTTCTTGTGCTTTCTTGGGAGATCATTCAATTGGACATTCAAGAAGATTGATGGTGGATTCAACCTTGGTGGATCAAGCTTGGATCTAGGATCAAGTGATAAATATGCACATCCATTAGGTGTATTTGTTCCTTGATTCTTTTCTTATTGTATTTCTGTTTACAGTTGATTCACTGTGTGAAGTGAAGGTCTAAGTGCAATTGTGTGGATGCATTGCATCTAGGGGGAGTTCTTGATTTGTAGATCAAGCTCCTTAGTCTTTAGGGTCTTGAATTATATAGATGCTCTTGTAATTCTTGTAACTTTATTCATTTAGTGGAATCCTCCTAAGTGGGTTGCTTAGGAGAAGACTGGATGTGATTCATTTTGAATCAAACCAGTATAAAAATTGTTGTGTTCTTTGCTTCTTTCATCTTTTATGTCATTCCTAATTGTTTTAATCAGTTCATTAATACAGAACTGTAAAACTAGTTATTTGGGGTTATAAAAATTAAAGAAACTTTCAAGATTCATTTGCAATCAGTAAAAGTTTGAATAACCCATTCAACCCCCTCTTGGTTGGGTTATATTAGACAAATCTGTTTTAACATTTACGTGGCTTTGGTAACCTAAACACAATTAATTGAAATAAATCTGCACAATTTAATCGATCGATTATGCAATTCAACGTGTTCAATTATAAATACTACACTTGAAAACTTGCATTTGCATCAAACATCTATCAAAAACAGCCACACCCACAATAATCATGCCTCATCGTCAACAATGCAACACTCAATCAGATGAAGAGCACTTCACTCCTCCTACTCCAAGTTCTCCAAATCAAGAATATCATAGGAGAATTAAAGCTTGGTTTGAAGGAAATGATGAGAACATCAAAGTGTTCCTCATATAGATGACTAGGAAGCAAATCAACATTCCTAAGGTGCTGAGGTGCTCATGGTTGGAAACTGAAGGGTTTGATGCACTCCTCCAACAACTCAAGCATCAAAAGTTGAAGACCTTCCTTGAACTTTAAATGAAAATTTATCCTAACTTAGTGAAGGTGTTTTTCACTAACTTGCAATTCAAGAATGATATGCTACTATCCAGTGTGAAATGAGTCCACATGGAGATATCCAATAAGGCTTGGAAGGAGTTGCTGGTGAAACTGGTGTTGTGCAAGAGTTCAACAAAGTCTAATACTATGGGCAATGCTTAAAGAATCTTGTTGATGAGATCAAGCACTTCCATGTTGGTGGTCTCAAGGTGGATGAAAGGCTTCTTGCTACAATCATCATAAAAGTATAGTTCCACGTGGAAGCAACCACTCTACCTTTAATGAGGGAGACTTAATCCTCATTTATTCGATCTAACACAATGTACAAGTTGATTGGATATTTATGTTTCGTGATCACATGCTCAAGGCCAAGAGACTCACAGATTTTAGGATGCCCTAAGTGGTGTTGGCGTCCAAATTCATAGAATATTTTGGTGTTGATATAGAAGATGAATTGACAGAGTCAACTAGGCTTTTGAACGAAACCTCCTATCTCAATATTCAAAAGATGGGTTTTATCAAAGTTGGGAACACGTGGATTGCTTGTGGAGTTGTAGTTGGTGGTGCCAATGATCATGAAGCTAGCCCAAGTGGAGTAAATCAAGAGGAAGAGCAAGAGCCCACTATTGGAAAAATGGATATCATCCCCTACAACCCTCTAGAGGACAGAGGCCTTGTGTACTCACAGTTTGAGAGGATGGTGTTGCACTAACTAACTATATGAACTCAATATGTCTTAAGATGCACACAACACCTTTTGCAATGAGAGGTTAAATGATTTGGATGGCCAAATCCATGACATTCATGATCTACTGACTTCATTCCAGACCAGAAATAATTCTCAAGATGACTGAGTGTGTTGGCATTTAGGATCATGCATTGAATTCGTGTTATGTTGCTTTATTGTGAGTTTTGTCAGTTTTTTAGTTGATTGATTTATGTTTTAGCTTGTTGATTGTATCAGTTTTCTGTTTCTCTTCTCTCTTTCAGTTTCTATTCACTGTATCATGTGCTATTATCAATGAAACTTTATCCTTTGTGTGTGTTCTAAATTGCTTTACTTTTGTTTGATGAATCCAAAGGGGGAGAAAAATTGGAACCATTAAAATTGGAAATTAAATGAATTGAACTAATAAACTGCCAAATCAAATCTGGATGACACACATACTATTGATAGGGGGAACATTTTCATCTTTGTGTGCTTGTTATCTTATGTGTACTACTTTTAGAAATAGTTTTCAAGTTCACAAGTTCAAGCCAAGTTGGAAGATGATGCTTAGATGTCACTTCATTAATTCAATGGAGTCCAAGTAAATGAAGGTTGATCCAATGGAGGTAATGGAAGTTGGATTCATCAAATCAGGGGGAGATTGTTAGCACAAATAACTTTGATAATTTGGTGCTTGAAGATTTGATGAAGAGATATGAAGCCATTGCCTTGGAACATGTTGGAACCATGCTTAAATTGATGAAGATGTGAAGATTTGATGTTTCACAAGTTGATCAAGCCTTGTGTGTGTAAGACCCGAGAAAAATAAATAAATAAATAAATATTTATTTAATAAATGCGAGGTCGAGAATCTCTAAATTAAATAATGTGGAGAGAGAAGATAAGGAATAGTATTAGCTCAGGTGGTTAAGGGTACATGATTATATGAAAGGACTCAAGTCTTGTATATGATATTATGGTGTTAATAAATTATTTAATTTGTTTTGTGTGGGGATAAGATCTCGTGACTTAATGTATAAGCACATGTGTACATAAATCATCATGAATTATGAATTGGTTGAATGATTGTGCAATTGTTTGGTAATTAAGTTAGGGTAGGTTCAAACCTTGGCTAGCACAATTTAGCCTTGACTTATTTACATTTTATTATTTTTTTTGGTTTGTAGTAGGTGATTTTAGAGAGTATGTGTGTGCTTGTGGTTTTCGTTATATCGAGTTCTCTTTGTGACTCAATCATTGCTATGATTATCATGATTCTTTTTTTGGCTTTTATGATCCAATCATTGCTATGATTACTATGATTATTCTTTTTGGTTTGACGAGATATTTAGAGTTTTTCTTCTAAATACAACACACTTAATATTATTCTTATTATTAATTTTATTTTATTTTTACTATTATTATTATTATTTTGATTATTATATTAATTTCATTTCATTTTATTTTATAATTATATTTATTAGTATTATTATTCTATTTTATTTTACTATTATTTTATTATATTATTTTTATTATCATTATTTTGTTTTATTGATGATTTTATTAACATTATCATTATTTTATTATTATCGCTTTATTTTATCATTATTATATTATTTTATTAGTATTACTATTTTATTATTAGTGTTTTATTTTATTTTATGATTATCTTCATTTTCATTATTATTTTTAATTTTAAATTTTCATTATTAATATTATTATTATAATTATTATTATTTATATTAGTACTATTATTATTATTATTCTCATTTTATTTTATTTTATAATTATCTTTGTTATTATTATTGTTTTATTTATTTTATTTTACTATTTTATTATTATTATTATTATTATTATTATTATTATTATTATCTTGATGATTTTATTATAATTATTATTGTTTTATTATTATTTTTTTATTTTATTATTATTTTTTTATGTTATCATTATTATTATTTTATTATTATTATTATTATTATTATTTTATTTTATTAACATTACTATTTTATTATTATTTTTATTATTATTTCATTTTATTTTATTATTATTTTCATTTTTAAAATTTCGTTTTATTACTATTATTAGTATTATAATAATAATAATTATTTATATTATTATTATTATTATTTTGTTATTACTTTTACTATTTTTATTTTTATTATTATTATTATTATTATTTTCATTTTATTTTATTTTATAATTATCTTTATCTTTATTATTATTATTATTTATTTTATTTACTATTATTTTATTATTATTTTTATTATTATCAATCTTTTATTTTATTTATGACTTTATTATCATTATTATTTATTATTATTGCATTATTTTTAATTTTGTTATTTTATTATTTTATTATTATTGTTTTATTATTGTTTTACTATTATTGTTTCATTTCATTTTATTATTATTATTTTTATTTGTATTATTTCGTTTTATTATTATTATTATTATTATCATTATTGTTATTGTTGTTTTTTTTATTACCATCATTATTATTGTTTTATTGTCCGTGCGATATTTTGAGACAATGGTTATGTATTCCTCCTGCTTTTGTATATTATTTAGTTGTTCAGGATTGTGTTGGGCTATGATCCAGTCAAGTGATTATGACTGGATAAGCATATCTCATGTTATGGATTGTATGTATAGTACTTGGGGTTCTTTGGAACTTGCTTCAAAGTGCAAAAAACTAGTAGTAGTGACGCTACTGGTGTGGCGCCTAGCGGCTTGGGGTGTGCTCCCTACCGGCTTGGGGTGTACTGCCAGGTGATAAGGGAAAACCAGAGAAGCTTGGAACGCATGGCACTTGGTGGAAAATGTGATCCCGCCAAGCGAAAAAGATCTGGTAGAGGCTCTAGAGAGCGTATGGTGCCTAACAGCGTGAGGTGACTGTCAGGCGGTGACGGTGCGACAAGGCTTTGGTATGGCGTGTTGCGCCTGGCGGTGTGAGATGCCCACCAGGCAATCTGGAACCTGGTTCCGCCTAGCGACGCGAGAGGCGCGCCAAGCGATTTTGGTGCAGAGTTGGTACACGAGGAGAATTTCTACACAACTTTAGGTGATGTTCATGATGCAATGCTTTAGCTGGGGGCCCAGTTACGAGTGTATCTTGTATTGGGGTAACACATGGCCACTCTAGGTTGTAGCCTGGTGGTTTAGGAAGTCCAGTGGAGTGTGCGAGATCGTGGCTCGTACGGCGAGGTTTCGGATGATTGCCCTCTTCAGTTCATCTGATTGAGTTTGGTAGTTTGCGAACAACTACGGACTCCTGTTGATTTTAGGGAACTCCACTTGGTGTCACGGTGCGAGGCTGTGGCAAATTTATTCCCGCGTGTGGACTATCAGGTGGTGGCCTATAGTCGGAGGGGCGAGTAGACACTCGTGCAGCAAAGATCGATCAATGGACTCACCAAAGGGTGTAGAATCAATAGACGTCTAACGAAAGAGTTGAAAGTCGAGGAACCGAGAAAAAGGGAAATTTGCTAACATGTTTTATAGTTTTGAGATGCTTTACTTAATGTAATGTTTTATTTGCTTATTTATATGAGCTCATCCTAGATGTGTTTGTTTGGCGATGATCATGTAACTTGTTACATGGAGTAGGGATTGATGCAGGTGAGCAGGTGGATGCGTAGAGACAGAGTGGGAAACACTTGGGGATTTTCACTAGTTTTCTATGGGCAGATTATGAATTATTTGTATTAGTTTTATAAACATTTTATAGTTGTAATACTTGAACGCCGCGAGTTTATTTGAGTTTGGTGCGTTGAAATAAAAGTTTTAAATTTTTCCGCGTTTTGGGAAAAGGAATTATCATAAATGCGATTTTATACTTATATCCCTATTTTTTTTAATTATTTAAATTAGTAATATCTGATCGGAATGTTACATTTGGTATCAGAGCAATGGTTTTCAAAAGATTTTTGGGCCTTGGGGAGTGAGCTTGTCGTGTTTCGGTTGCGAAACTCTTCGTGTTTGATTAGATTGCTGAGTCACCTTGAGTGTGGCTCTTGTGTTATGTTTACTGATAGTACGTGTTGGGGTGCAAGTTTATAGTCTTGACACCAGCATCTGGACAGTTTTCAACCAATTTAGGTTGTGTTGGATGTTCCATCAAAATAGTAGGCCGCAGGTTCAAGGTGAATCTTATAGATTTATTTTTTTGGAGGGAATGGGAATGAAACTTGAAGCATTAAGAACATAAACTGTCTTGGTAGAGTGATGAGGGTGCACACTCATGACTATATCAAAGATAGTTTCCTTTCTTAATACTAAAGGTTTTGGTATAAGGGAGGAGAGTATAGTTTGAGTTTGTTTCCTATACTTTTCTTGTTAGGCTTGCACTTTTGTGGGGTGTGTTTGCTATATGTAGGGACAGAGGAATGCAAATTCAAGGTCAAATCTAACGTACTTGCTTTACAAGGGTTGGGTAGGGCCCTTGAGACAATCTCTTACTCGAATAGGCAATTATGCAGAAGGTGAGAATCGGTGACCAAGGAATATTAGGTGGTGGTTCAATGGGCAGAAGGCTACATTGGAGTTTAAAAGCAACACATTAGACCAAGGGATCTTCTGGAACAAGTTCTCAGGACTAATACCACAAGTTGTGCAAAAGGAGTTGAGTTCAAAGGTTAGATTAATAAAAGGTATCAACGCATGCTTGTGCAACAAAGTTAAGAAGTCAAATTAGTACTACATCTTAGCATAGGTTTGAGGTCGGAGGTGGAAAGTGGAAATGTTTGAGGCTAAGGCTAAAAAAAAGTAGGAACTAGGAAAGGAATAAGGGAGGAAGGATCTCAAGAGGTTAAGTTGAGTCAGAGCGTGGAGGATTAGCCCGACAAGGTGGTGTTCTAAGAAAAAGGAGTGTCTCTGATATATGGCGTTGGATCAGTTGAAGCAAATAAGTAAATTCAAGGATACAAGGTATAAAAGTGGTGTTTGGGGTATGGGTTTTGGTTTTAATTAAGATCGTACACTCTTGAAAATAACAAATGTAGGAATTAGGTTCTGGTTGTCTGCAAGGGGAGATGGTAGTGAGATGTTGGTTTCTACTACAGTTGCGTCTAAGTGCAGAGTACTCGGATTTTGGTGGTGTCTCGAGATGATCGAAGAATCCATACTTAATGTTAATTGGAATTGATTTCTTTATGAGATTGGGCCATAAACGCAAAAGTGAATAGGTTATTTTCAAATCTCATCTGGAACGATGCAATACCCAAGAAAGTGGCGTTCAATGATCTAAAGAGATAGATCGACGATGGCGTATCAATTATGGATCAAACAGAAAGGTGAGGGTAGAGTGTCGTGTGAACCAGAGTTACCTAGCAAAGACAAGCGAAGAATAGACGCATAGGATCTCAATGGTGGAAGAGTCCTATATGTGTTTTAAGGTGGGTACTAGAATTTCACCTTGGAGTGGGGAAGTTCTTCATTGAACTAGTATATGAAGTAGAGCTGGAGCCAATAGTTCCTAATTGGATGTATGCAACATAGAGACATAAGTGGTAAGCAAATAGGAAGAGATGGTCGTTGGAAGTTGAGGCGGTAGAGCAGGTGATTCTTAGGGTTACCGCAACTACAAACATTAGAAGAATGATCAATCCAGAAAGTTGACTCAGAAGTTCATCGACAGTATAAAATTAACCGGAGGATCGGTTCAGTTGCATAGGAGATTGTCAGACCACCAAACCAGGCGAACTTGCACCAAGTGTTTCATGTGTCACAGATAAGGAAATGCATTGCAAGTCCCACTCATGCACCCGAGGGGGATGAGGTTCAAATCATGATGAGGTTCAGATTAAAGAAGATTTGACTTTAGACGTGAGGTTAGTGAAAATATTGTATTCTCAGGTCATGGAACTGAGGGGGAATGAGATCCAAACAATGAAGGTTTTTGGGATGAAGTTACGCGTGACAAGACATGGGAAACGGAGTATCTCGCGAGACAAACCTAGCCATAGTTGTTTCCGGGTAAGTGCAATTTTGGAGGACGAAAATTTTATAAGTTTGGGGGAATGTGTAAGACCCGTAGAATTTAATTAATTAAATAAATAATTAATTAATAAATACGGGAGGGGTGATAATTATGACATTAAATTATGATTGGTATGACGTGGAAAAGTGCTAGCTCATGTGGTTAAGAGCACTTTGATTGTGCGAGAGGACTTGGGTTCGAGTCCTATGTATGCTAACTTTTGATGTTATGGTTTTGTTATTTAAATTTATGAAAATATGTTCTTGTATGTTATGATGCTTGAATTGTGATTTCTAGCATGAAAAATGAATTGGCATGATGGTTTGATATTGGTTTGGCAATTACATGGTTAAGGGTTCAAGGTATGGAGAGCTCACATTAATCTTTGTAATTTTTTTTGGATACTTTTGGGTCTGATTTGAATATGAAAGGATTTGGAAGAAGTCTAATGGTAAGGCAGCCGAGAGATGGCTGGGAGGGAGCCATAATGGTGTGGTAAATGGTAATAAACCTCATTCAATATGTAAAATTCGTTTTTAAAGCATTAGCATAGTTTTAGGGCACCTTTAAAAGGTTCTAGAGAGGTAGAAGGAGGGTTTTGCAATCTGAAAAATATACCAGAGAGAGAGCACGAAAATCTGAAGTATCTGTGAGTTGGAGTGAGACTTGAGGGGGCTGAATAGAGAGGAACCAAGGAGGGTTGGTGATCAAGGGAGTTTTCCTCAAATTATCAAGGTTGAAAGCTAAGGATCCAGGTTAGGGGAGCTGAACTCGTTTCTTTGTATAATGTAATTTATTCTGTGTGCAAGCATGAACTGTTGAATGAGTACTTTGGTAAATTTAATATGTTTTCACGTTTCTGGAAAATTTCCAGAAACCGCCTGGCGGGCTGCTCATAGCCGCCAGGCGGCACATGTCATTTTACCACTTTTCTGGGTTCCATGAGGAACCGCCTGGCGGTGAATCCCTGTACCGCCAGGCGCTGCAAACTGGTAATCCAGTTTCTGGGTTTAAAGATACACTGCCTGGCGGTCATGCACACCCGCCAGGCGACGCGAGTAGAATTGGCTCAATTTTGAGGTTTAGTGTGTTCTGGAGTGATTTTGATCGGATGTAAATCAGGGGTTAGTGATTTAGAGATGAAATGGGGTCATAAGTGATTGAAAACCAGTGCGAGTGATAGGCGAAATTCAATGGAACAGTGATCAAGGGTTAGGGTTGAACTATTTTGGGTTTTGATGTCGTGAGTGTGCTGGTGGATTAAATGCTTGGAATAATTCCTAGGGAATGTGTGTGGACTGCGAAGAATATAATATATTGGTGAGATTGCGCGAGTAGGAATGGAGATTGCTCTGGAATGAGAAACAGGGAGAAATTGGAGCTGCGCAGTTGTGGAGATTCTGGAAAATTACCAAAAGTCTGATGCACCGCCTGACGGCACGGGATTAGCCGCCAGGCGCTAGAACAGTGACGTGGACGTTTGGGGTTATTCTGGTCTGGGCGGGTGTTGATAGGATAATTGATGTTTAGTCTTGATAAATTGGAGTGTAGAGGTTTCATTACGGAATTGATGATTTCTCTCTTACTATACGAGCGAACTGGAGGAGTGTATGAAGTGGTTGAGATAGTGGTAATGGGGAGTTCTGAAAGTATGTTAGGTCATGGGATATTCTAGTACTGATAGAGTTTTATTAACCTGTGTATCAGTATGAAATTGGGGAAAATAAGAATGACACCTAATTATGGGTGAGTTCTTGGTTTGTAATTATGTTAAAAAGAGTTGTAGTTGAGTGGGAAAGTGGTACAGTTTCGCCTAAGTGAACCATACCATGCACTGAGTTAGGAGTATAATGGATAAAGGATGGGCGAGAGGGCAAGATGCGAAAGATAATTGACCAAAACCAGTACTGCATAAGCACTGATATGGCGCCTGGCGACAGAACTAGGTCCGCCAGGCGGTAGAGAGGCAACAGTGGGGTTCTGGTGCAGGGGGCGCCTGGCGGCAAGTGGGTTCCGCCAGGCGATGGCGAAGAAAACTCGTGGTTCCTGGATCAGCGTCCGCCTGGCGGTGTAGACTGTCCCGCCAGGCGGTGGTTGCAGACTTGTGATGTTTGAGGCGCTTGGCGCCTGGCGGTACGTGACACCCGCCAGGCGGTCTGGAAGCTGTGGCGCCTAGCGGTACGTGTCCCCCGCTAGGCGGTTTAGATGCTGTAAGTCCCAGTTGTTGGACTTCGTAGGGTGTTCTACAAGGTTTCTGGTAATGCTTCAGAGGTGATGATGCTGGAGTTCCTTGAGTTGTGGCTCGGAACGTATCCCTTGAG
>Ga0214543_1010457_pt1 | contig 13728 bp, 4 predicted proteins | sample CNSS2metaG_FD_160094 | JGI IMG/M metagenome (GOLD analysis project Ga0214543, IMG submission 160094) | Root nodule microbial communities from cowpea collected in UCLA plant growth center, Los Angeles, California, USA - CNSS2 | ecosystem: Host-associated > Plants > Roots > Nodule | place: USA...
AAATAATATATATAATTTAATTATTAAATTATATAAAAATATATATATATATATATATATATATATATATATATATATATATATATATATATATATATATAAGATGTAGTTGACTATTAAGATGTAGTCATAGCTTTCTTTGCATAGATTAATTTATCATATTTATTATTTTTTCTTCTCTCTTCATTCTCACACATGATACTTAACCACTATCCATATGTTATTGCTCTTATTTTTATAATAAATGTTATTTATTATATCAGTTTATGGTTGTTGACTTCATCAACAAAACTAAAACATTAGCATCAGCCAGGGTTTTAATTTCTCTCAATGATTTCCATTTTTTTATTTTTAAAATGAGTACTTCCTCCAACAATAGATGCATGTTAAGATAGTTTCACACTTAATGAACATACCATTAAATATATTATCTTTTAAATCAATTTTATTAGAATAATTTCACAACACACTTTTTACTATAGCAATATATAACTTTTTTAAACAATTATACTTATAAGAAATTAATGTTTCATTGAAATTGAGATCTGAGAACATCAATCAATTTTTAAAAAATTAAATGGTTAAAATATTGCACTCTTGTAAGATGAACTAAGTACTTATAAAATATCTTCACTTTTGTTTAGCCGTTTTCATTTTCAATTTTAATATTACAAAGTCCTTGTAAATTTTGCTAAATAGAAAAAAAAACTTTTTATTCATATATTAAGGTATATAATATAAATAATATTAATTATATATATATATATATATAAATTTTATAAACTATGACTAGTTCATTTCAAATTAGTTTTTATTCTTTATTAATCATGTTTTCTCTTTTCATCATGTTACTGCAATTTTATTAATGATAATAGCTTTTTCAATACGAAATGGTATCTTGTATTTACTGAGATTCATTAACTTCTATACATTAAATTTAGATCAGAATAACTTATGAAAGAAATGTTATAAAAGAAATCTCGTGTCGTGTTCAAGCTAGCAACTCTTACATTATTGAGGGTGGACTAAAGTGAGTTCATGAAAATACTACCAAACATAAAAATGTCAAACTAATCAACTTAATGTTTATTAATTCTTCTAATAAATGTTATTAAATTGGATCTGGTAATGGTTAGTGACTTAAGTACATTGTTCATTAATTAGGTTTCATTGCATACTCTTAATTAGGGTGCATTCGAGTGTGGCATTTTGGATGAGGATTTTTTTTCATTTTTAAATAAATTGTGTATGCAATATGTTATGGAAATAAAAGTAAATATCAAATTAAATTTATTTTTTATTTATATTTTAAAAATGTCAAATTAGAATTATTTTTTTTGTGAATAAACTTTTTACCCTTTTGGAAAAAATCTCACTCTGAAACATATATTCAATCAATGTTAATATGCAGACAAACTTCAGCGTTTCACCAAATTTATAAGTTTTTCAATTAATTAACTCTGGTAAACAAACGTTTTCCTTATTTTATAAAATAATTATTATATAATGGTTCAAATGATTTTTTGTAAAGAATTGAAAGTTTCTTTAAAAATAATTATTAGAACTTTTTAAACTTTTTCTAAGATTAAAGTTTGATAAACTTATGAGAGAAAAACAAAGCAATAAGGTAAAATTATTTTTTTCATAAATTAAAAGTATTTTTTTCTAAAAAACTGTAGGAACTATTCTGTAAATTATTTAAAATTTTATTTTTATATATAATCTAAAAATAAATTTAAATTTATAAATTTTTTAATCTTTTTCCTAAATATCTTTACAGAAAAATCATATAAAGGGTACAATATAAACAAAGATGATAACATATGTAAAGACTCACACATTTAAGTCTTTTTAAACGCTCAACCACACACACACATGGTGGCGTCTGAGAAAAAAAAAACACATGATGGTGAGTCAGATGATTTTGATTTAATTGAATTAAAGGTGTCTTTTTCATCGGAGAGTTGATGAATAGTGTTGGTTTATAAATATTTTGTTTTATCTCTATTTATTTGTTTTATTTCTTTTCAATATAATTATTTTGTTATATATATATATATATTATTGATAAATGTCCCAAAAATTAAGTTTTTAGTCATTTATTTTTTATTTTTATTTATTTATTTACACATGTTATTTTACTTTTTCATCAAATTTAATTTTTAATTTTATCTTTTCATAAATTCAATTACGTGATTAATTAATAAAGTTAAATTTTAAAAAATATAGTTTACTTATATTTATTATAATTATAATATACGAAAAAAAGATTCGAAAAAATTTATTTTATTATTTATGTCTGTTGAAAAGTGTCTCAAAAGTTAGATTTTAAATAATTTAACATTTTTTAATTTGTTTTTTAGTTATATTTGTTTTGTTTTATTGATGTTTATTTCGTTGACGGGTAAATTTATTTTAGGTTAAAATAATCCGTTGGTTCTCGTTTTGTACCAAAATCTTAATTTAATCATCGTATTTTTATTAGTCTCAATTAGGTCCATATTTTTGTAAATCATTAATAATTAGGTCATTTCTGATAGTATAGAACTAACACCGTTAAGTAGGTATCACGTATCAGCTCCTCGTTTTTTTAAATTTTTTAAATTTTTTATAATTTTTTTTAAAAGAAAAATATTTATACCATGTGTCACGTTTGTAGTGTGCCATGTGTCAATCTAATATGGCACACTACAAATGTGACACATGGTATAAATATTTTTCTTAAGAAAATTTTAAAAGAATTTAAAAAAATTATAAAAATCAATAAAACAAGGAACTGACATGTGACACCTACTTAACGGTGTTAGTTCTATACTAACGGAAATGACCTAATTGTTACTGATTTACAAAAATATAGACCTAATTTGGACTAATAAAAATATGAGGATCAAATTGAGATTTTGGTATAAAAACAAGGACTAACGGAATATTTTAACCTTTATTTTGTTGAGAAGTGTTCCAAAAATTAGGTTTTAAATCATTTAATATTTTTAATTTGTTTTTTAGTTATATTTGTTTTGTTTTTTCAATGTTTATTTCCTTTACAAGTGTTTTAAAAGTTAAGTTTTTCGTCTTTTATTTTTTTACTTATATTTATTTTGTTGTCAAATGTTATTTTATTTTTTTATCCATTTTTTAATTATATATTTTCATAATTTCTAATTATTTGATTGTTTAAAAAAATATATCTTACTTATTTTTATTATTATACATGAAAAGAATACGTTAGGAAATTTATTTTATTATCTATGTTTATTTTGTTGATATATGCTCCAAAAGTTAATTTTTAAGTCATTTTGACATTTTAAATTTGTTTTTCAGTTATATTTATTTTTGTTTTATTCATGTTTATTTTATTGACAAGGTTTCAAAAGTTATTTTTTGAGTCACTTTTTTTATATATTTATTTTATTTCTACGTGTAATTTATTATTACATTCGATTTTAATTTTATCTTTTCATAATTTCTAATTAGTTGGTTAAAAAAAATTAATTAGAAAATGTATATTTTACTTAATTCTATTATAATATATGAAAAGAAGATGTTAATAAATTCATTTTATCACTCATAATATCTATTTTGTTGACAAGTGACTCAAAAGTTGATTTTTAAATTATTTGAAGTAGTTGCACCATGGAAGTGCTCAAATATATGCATGATATTTCATGAAATAATAACGTATTTTCAAGATTAAACTTGCAAATAAAATTGAAGGTAAACATACCATGGGCAAACTCATAATTATGAGTTGAAGTCTCTGCCTCCATGCCTTCCATCCACCAAGAAACCTATCAGGTTTGGAACTTTTACAGAACTATAACAACATTTAGTTTAATAAAAAATTTAAAATTAAATCAATTTAAGCCAGAAAGATTAATCTCATGGCCAAAGATACATAAATCTTTTAGACTAAAGATTCGAAAGCAAGAAAAAAAAAATGCATAAGATTAAGTAACTCTTATTCCTTACATAAAAATACAAGAAATGTCTGAATTAGTCTAAAAGATATAAAAATAACAATTATATAAGTAGCTATTAGTTAAAGTTGCAATTAAATTCACCTAATGAAAAGTAAATTCTTTAGACTTTGCTACTTAAATATAAATAAGACACGTCAAAATATCATTATAATTATAAAGAAGAGGCTGTTCTTATAAAGAATTCACATAAAAGAAAACTATGAATAAACATTGAGAATTACTATAAAATTTATTATTATTATTCTTTACAATATATAACTTAGTTTAACCTCGTGAGAATAAGTCAAATCATTTGAACTTTTTATTTATTTTTTCTTTTGCCATATGTGAGGAAAACTTACTTTGCAGCACGAGCAGTAGCATGTTCAATTGTTGTATGACGATTCAAGAATAAACAATGTCAAATTAGTTTCAAATTTGTTCTATAGAGTTAATGGAACTCGTCTAGGTACAGTTTAAGGTCAATGAGACAATGGGGGAAGAGATAGTTGAATCAATAAGTCATTAAAAAAATTAACTCTACCTAATAAGAATTCAAGATTGAAGTTTATAAACCACAAATTGACAAATATAACTGATAATGTTTTCAGCATTTGATAGCTAACAACATTAATGTTTTCAACATGATGCTTTGATTCTTATTTTTTTTTGTTTAAGGAGAGACTCTTCATAAGATTTGTAAGAGAAATGTTTGCTATAGTTATGGACCTGCCATAATCCATATGCTAGGACGGCACAACACAAGAAACAAAGTATATATTTGACATAACGAATTATCCACATAGTTTCTGAAATCAGTCATACAAATGAATGAATAATGTATGTTGTAATTAATTATTTTTTACTTGCAGAATTCACAGTTTATGGAGTCTTCCAAACCCACAATCCTGAAGAATAAATGAAACTCAATGGATAAACTAAACCTCAATAGTTTTCTGGTTGATGGCAAGATATCTCCATCTCTCTTTCTCCACAAAGTCAGCATCTAGGAATCTAGCAACAAAAGCCCAAAGCTTATACACATCTTCAAAATTAGCAATGAAGCCAAGTGCAGCAGTAACCACACTGATTCCAACCCTATCTTTCTTCTTCTTGTTGGTTGTTGTTGTTGTTGTTGTCACCACTTTGGTTTGTAGGACTTTTCCCTTCTCTTCTGCATACTTATCTGCAAACCAAATATGATGCAGGAATGCATAACTGATAGAGATGTTGCTTCTATCAGCCAGTTTCTGGACAAGCACAGGCTCAACCCTTTCACCTTTCCAATCAAATATATTGAATGCCAAAGCTGGCCCTCTGTCAAATTTCACCTTTGGACCATAAATCTTCACCAAAGGAACCCCTTGTGTATTAGGATGCTTAAGCTTCAACATAGAGTTCACTAGCCAGTTGATAAGGTACCTTGACCTGTTAGTGATGAGAATCAATCCCAAAGAATCAACTTGGTCTAAGCACCCACATTGGATGCCACTTTCTTGGACATTGCTTTTCTCAAGGGTCTGAACTGGCTCTTGCATCTCCTCAATCTCAGAACATTGAGGAGCTTTTAGATTTGTATCAGTTGGTTCTCCTTCTTCAACTACTTCAGATTGTTTACTTTGCATTGGACCAGAGAAAGATGACAAAGGAAATGGTTTTTTTTCTTCATGTGGGGATGTTGATGTTGTATTGTGTATAAGTTCTAAGTCAGGGACAGAAGAAGAATCTTGTACAAGGTTGACAATTCCTGCTGAAGGGGAAGATTCCAAGCTGGAAATGGCAGATTTCTTGATGAAAAGGCATCCAAAACCAGAAGGGTTTGCCCCAAAGACCTTATAGAAAGAGCAAATAAGAAAATCTGGTTGAAAGAGAGAGAGGCCAAAGCAATCCATGTCTTTTGGCCCCAATGCACATGCATCAACCAGCACATGCCATCCATTCTCCTGTGCTATGCTCATCCACAGATAAGGGTATCTTGCTCCTGTAACTCTTGAACCAAGTGGGAAAACAAAAAGGCCTTTTCTTTTCTTCTTCTTTCTCCTACTCTCAATCATCTTCCTCAACTTTTTTGACTGGATCCTCAGCCTAGGCCATGAGAACTCTGCTGACATGGCCCTTGCACCTCTCTTCTCTGAGGAACTAACCATTGCTTCCGCAGCCTCGCTCTCATAGTCATAAACTGTCAAAAGCCTCCTACTAGTTTGGAATTGGTAGGAATCTGCCACAAGTTTGAAAGCTGAGGTTCTGTTTGCTGTGAAAACCATAAAGTAGTCATTTTCTGATATGTTAAGGAAACTCATGATTCTCTTTCTCATTGCACCCTCAAATTCTGAGTCTTGTCCCCCATGAAGCAGCAAAGTCTTCAAGCTACCAGTTTTGGAGTGTATGCTAAAGAAAGGAATGTCTGAGTAATTGGGTTGAAATTGGGGTGTTTGAGGAACTGAAGATGAGGGTAATTGGTGTTGAAGCTGAGAGTAACAGAAAAGGCCAATGCCAATGTAATCAAGGCAAGTTTGGTTGGAGAGTGAGAGGTGGAAATAGTCCTTGGCTCTGACATAGTCAACTTGTTCAGTATCAGAATACTGAGGGAAGACTTTGGTGAACTCATTGAATGATTCATGAAGTGATGGAAGAGACTCATGGTTGGTGAATTGAGTGTTTGGGAATATAGATGATGTTGTTGTGACTGCAAAACTGTGGCGCCACTCTGCAGAACTGTTCCTGAGTTTCGGTGGTGTTGTGTTGTGTGATGAAATTGTAGAGTTGAAAAACGGTGTTGTGCAGCTGCAACAACATTGAGGGCACTTTTGTGAGACCTCATTAAGGGTCTGCATTTTCTTTTTGTTTATGCACTCTGAGACACGTTTGGTATATATATATGTATCAGTTTGACATTTTTAACAGCTATTGCCTATTGGATTTGTTGATGCTTTGTGCCATTCGGCATAGGAGAAGAGCACACAAAGATAACAACGGAATCTCTATTCTTTTTTGTTTATAATATTTTTGGCTTGGATTTAGCTGGCTGATACGGCAATGTATGAATGAATGTATGATGAAAGTTGAAACTATCGAAAGGGTGATATGTAATGTAATTCAATTTGGACTTGGTCTTGCATAGTTTGCTTGCTTTGTTAATTCAATCAATCTGAAAACCCTTTGATTTGGTCTATTGATGGTAATGTGCATATGATTTTGAAAATTTCCTTTCAAGAAGTACTTAAAAAATTTATATGTTTCTTGTTGCACGTAATTGAAGTGTTTGTTGAGTTGTACTTTGGTGGATTGTACCTTTCCCTTCCAATACCAATTGTTTTTGTTCTTTGGGTTAGTCTCATTTGTCCATTTGTGTTATTAAACTATTGCAAGTGATGACCCTTAACTGTTTAAAATCATGCATTTGACATAGGCAAAGATGAGAGAAGATATTTGTTTTTTTCCAAAGAAAGGTATTTAAGATGATGGTCATACGTAACATGTATAATTATATAATGGTATAACGAATTAAATATGTTTTTTTTCCTTCATTAAGTGAAAATTAGAATTAATCTTTTTTTTTTTTTAATTTTGATCCTATATAGTTTCTCAACTTTAGAAATGTATAAATTTAGTCTTTTAAATTTAATTTTGTTAACTTTATCTGATATTTCATATGTATTTCATGATAATTTTTGAGTTTTTTTATACCGTTTGACACATTTTTGTATTTTCGCTTCGATGTTAACTTTAAGAAATATTTGAAACATCAACTAAATTTAACAAAATTTGTTTAAAAAGACTAAATTCACACAATTTTAAAAATGATGGACTAAATTGGTCTAAAGTTTCAAAGAGTCACTAATTTTAATTTTCATTTAGAACTAAGGAACCAAAAATATAATTAATCCTTATATAATCTGATAACGATCAAAGATTTTATATTAATTAAAAATAAGACAAATTTATATTATGAATAAATCAACGTAGAATTTGACTTATAAATTAGTTTTGTATGGTTGAATTATATTTAAAATTTACTTTTTATAATTTAAAATAAGTCGAGTTTTTGAGAGAGTAATATTAGAAATGACATCATGATTCGGTCATCAAAAGACATAAAATTAACTAAGATAGTAACCAGAAAAAAAAAAAAATCATACATAGTTTTTGGTTTTCTGATAAGAAGTAATGGGTGAGAGATTATTGGTGGTGTTGAAGAATGAGATTTGATCAGGGTTTGTTTGTTAGTGTTGTGTGGAGGGGAAGCAAAAAGTGGTCTTTATTTAATTTGCCATTATGTAAGGACGAGAGGTTCAATTTCAGAGAAAGAGAAGTGAGATATTGTCCTATTAAATAAAGTACTCTTTATTTTATTTCTTTCTGTGAAGTTCAACATTATTTTGTTTCCTGATTTTTTTTTTTCATTTTTGTTGTTAGCTCTTAAACAATTTTTATTTATGTTTTTATCCTGTTGTTTTTATTTGTTAACGATTTCAGTCTTGGAATTCCAATAGGTCACTGTATCAAGAAGTTTCAAAAAATAATCATATGTATTTTTTTTTTATAAATTACAATTTTTATTCATCACTTATTCATGATTATATTGGACCACTGGAAAAGAGATTTAAACCATACCTTTCAAAAACAAAAATGTAAACATTCCATTGGACTTTTTGTTGATGGAACAAATCATGACACTGTTAACATTCTTATTATACATCAGTTTTAAAATTATTTTGAAAAATATCAGACCAAAAACATTAAACAATTTGTTTTAGGAATTTAAAATTTATTAAACCTATAGATATATTTTATATATGAATTGTTTGTTTATAGGAACCAAATAGAACTATAATAAAAAAATTATAATTTTTTTTTTCATATAGTTAAGAATTTTCATAATTTTTCCATAAAGTTTTGATCTTTAATATTAAGTGATATTTTCAACACTAAGGGTTGAATTATTATTAATTTGTCTGGATAAAACTTGCGTTATTGAATGATTAAGGTATGGTATGGTGTAGCATGATTAGACAGGGAGAGATAAAGGACTCATTAGTACAATTATATAGTAAGGCATATTCATGGAGAAGAAGTGAAGACAAGAGGATAAATTTAAATGTTCTTGTATAAAGTGTGTGCAATTATTGGAAAAGAAAAAAAAATGTTGCATGCTATACAACAAATAATTATTGGATGTGGGGACAAACCAAAATATTGTATTGATTTCTGCAACTTAAAAGTATTATATTTATAATTAGTTAATTTTAAAATTTTGGACCAATTTAGTTTTTCGTCTTTCGAAATAGGCTTAAACATCTTTTTGGTACTCATTTTCGTAGTGTTTATTGTGAATGATCCTCATTTTGACAGAATGTTTAAAATGATCATCATTTTGACCGAATGTTTAAAATGATCATCATTTCCGCAATTCGTGTTTTATTTGGTCTTTTTCTGTAATGCCGTTTAATTCATTAAAGAAGCATTGTGAATTAAACGACATTACAGAAAAAGACCAAATAAAACACGAATTACGAACATGAGGATCATTTTAAACATTCTATCAAAATGAGGACCATCCGCAACAAACACTACGAAAATGATGACCAAAAAGGTATTTAAGCTTTCAAAATACGTAAATTTAGTCATTTTAATCAAATTTTATTAAGTTTATTTAACATTAATAGTATTTGACCTAACATTAAAATAAAATGTATCAATCAGAATAAACAACTCATATACAATCTTGAAATGCGAACGAAACATCAAATAAATCTAACAAAATTTTATCAAAATGATTAAATATCCGTAATTCAAAAGATAAAGGACTTAATTAATTTAAAATTTTAAAATTGACTAATTATAAAGTTAAGGAACAAAATACATTTAATCCTAAAAATAATGCTTGATTATTGAAATCATGTTTTTTTTTTTAACATTTCATTTTAATAAAATAATACGCTAAAACGAAGATTATAAATTCATAATATGTTCAGCGAAGAAAAAATGATATATTTTTTACTAAAACATACATACTAGATACTAAAAGAACAAAAGTTAAGAAAAAAAAAATCTTAATCGGGTTTCGAGAATTTTTCTTTTAAACGCATGAAGACTCTTCATGTGTATCATTCTGAGACTGATTTTTGTTGTGTGAATCTTTAATCCATGAAAAACTGTAAACACATAAAATCAATTTTTTCAGAAAGGAATATATTTTGAAACTGCTCATTTTTTTCTTTCTAAAAACAGGACCAACGCAGTTTCTCTTTATGTTACGAGGTCTCATATATACTTAAGTTCCAATATAAAAATATTATGGAAACATAAAACATATTACCTGTATGTATTTACTAAAGTTATATCATTCAAACTATTATTTTTCAAAATAAAACTTGTGTATTTCATTCTCTAAATGGGTTTTTTGGATGGTTTAACAAGAACTTACCACGTCAGTTGTCAAATCAACACCCAAATGTATGCCCACTTAAATTCAATAAATCACAATTATTTTGGGGTAAAAAAAAAAAGCACTTACGCCGCTAAAATCTCTAAAAAAGATATTTTTAATAATGAATATAAGTATTTAATCATTGTTATTTGAGTGTTTAAAAGTTAAATAATTATTCAATAAATATATGAAAATGATATTATTTTTTAAAGAAATAATTTCTTAAAATTTATATTTTGATATTACTTATTCAAATTTGTTTTATCTAAAAGATTATTTTATTCAAAATTAAAAAATAAAATATAAAAATATTTGTAGTATCATATATATATATATATATATATATATATATATATATATTTGATAAACACTGCTCAAATTTGTTCTAAAAGTTGACAATGCAGGTTTGATTTGATGGATGATCTCTTTAAAAAAGTGAAATGACTTAGAAATTGAATTAAGTGGTATGCAAAAGTTGGGTTCGCATAGTCCATAAGCTATAAGTTATAGTGCTGCACAAAAATAATTTAATTGTACTGTATTTAAGTTAATTTAACTATTTTAAATTAATTGTTAATAATAAAATTAAATTGTACTATTTTTTAAATTAAATTTTGAAAAATTATAAACAGTTAACTGTTAGTACACTGAACTGTAATACAAGCAGTGACATACTTTTGGTCATGTAGACTTGATAGCTTTTAACTTGGCAGCTTACGTTATGGTTTTGGTCAACCTGTAGACTTCATCAAATCTTTAAATTTTTATCTCAAAATTCTGAAAAATCACAACTAAAATTCAAGTTAGTCAAGTTTAAGAAGATTTAATCAAAATTAGAATCAAATAAACACTATCATACAGCATCGAAGACTGTTAATGAAGGTGGAAAATTTGTGACAGTAGCAGCACTATACTTCTAATGAAAAGGAAAAGAAAGTCTTTCTTAGGTAATGAAAATAAAGGCTTGAGAAAAGTAAACAGGCATGAAAGATAAAACGTATTTAGGAAAGCCATTTCAACCTTTCTTCGTCTCCATTATAGTTTATTCTTTTAATCATTATCGTCAAATTCAAGTTCCATAGATGATTTTATTTGCAAGTTTCATGATGTGATGTTCAACTATCTTGTTAACTTCTCTTAAGAATGAATATGGTAGGTGGGATGGGGTTAGATGTTCAAAAAATCTATCATTCAGCAATGCAGATTATAACAGTTCAATTCAGATGCAGTTCAGTTTATTAGAAGAAAAAAATAGTGCAGTTCAGTTCGTCTGAACTGTTTCTTCAGTTTAGTGCAGTTAAAACGAATTATTTTTTAGTTTAGTGCAGTTATTGATAGTGCAGTGCAGTTCGATATATTTTGTCCCGCCTTAAGCTGTGTGGATTGACTCATGACTTGCATAAAAAAACATTGCACTTGTATGTTGATTACATTTTTCTAGAGTTTTATATAAACGTTTTAAATTATTGTATGAGTAAAAAAGATAAGTGTTATGTATTCTAAAATTTGAAAAATATATCGTATATGTCAAAATACGAATATAAATATTATAAAAATATTGAATTATCAATTTATCATTCTATTTTTTAAAATCTTTGTTTACTTTAATGAACTGGTTAAAATTTCCTAATTTATTAAATATTAAAAAATTTATCATAAAAAAAGAGCAGATCCACGTACCAAATTTATACAAAATAGACCAAACTTTTGGGCCCATATTTAACACAAGAAAGGCCAACCCCAGCCTACATGACACGGCGGACACATGATGTAATCATATCTCTATGGGCCAAACCTCTGGCCTTAATGAAAACCTGTGAAGAAATAAATGATATAAAATAAAACCCAGTTTAACACTAAACTAAAATGTACTATATCAATAGCATAACATGTAAAAAAAAAAAAAATCAACTTGAAATCATTTACAAAGTTCAATATTAATTTAGAAGAGTCACCGTTAATTCAATTTAGTAAGCAAAAATCTTAATTTATTCCACAAACAAATCAATTCAATAGCATACAAAACTCAACCACGAAGTTCAAAAATTACAAAAGCCTTATACATATCCTCCACCATGCTTCCATTTATACAAATAAATCATTAATGTACTAAGAGAGTAACAATTATCTTTTCTCACCATTATCAATTATTTTCCAAATAAAATATTAAGTTAGCTTTTCCTTTGTTAAAAAATTGAGTTAAGATAAGAAGTATTCTTCTTTGTAACTCAATTTTTTATCAGTTGAATTTCTTCCAATTTATTGGCGAGAGATTAATCTATTCGTGGTACAAAATCAATGTTGCTAATCCGAGAAATTTTCATGAAAAACTAAATTCATGTTAATGATTAATAGTCTTAAAATGATTGTTTTGCAACTGTTATTATATAGTATACGCGACCTATATCTCATGACATTTTTAGGTACATTAAAAAATATTTTTGAAAGATGTATTAACAAGATTTCAAATTAAAAGGATGTGTTTATTTTTTTATTTAGAAGAAAAATGGCAGCAGATTAACCAAAGAAGCAATGTTTGGAATCTAATTATGTAAAGTTTCTAGCTAGTTGAGCTATTTTGTATATGGGAATTTGAAAAAAATAATGAAGAGATTTTTTCTAATAAAATTTGAATCAGATAAAAATAACAAAATAATATTTTTATTTCATTATGTAGTTTTCTTGAAACGAAATAAGTATTACTGTTCATTTTGAATAAACTCATTCACAAGTACTTATAGAAAAATAAATAAAACTTTTATCAGAAGCTAAATTGTAAGCTTTATTTTTGTTCAGACTTAACTTATCTAAAATACATTATTTTAACTTGTATTAAAAAATAGAGCTGTCAAAACGGGTCATCCGACCCAACTCAGTTTGGCTCATGATGGGTTGACCACTTAGTGGGTCAACCTAACCCGGCTCACTTATTAGCAAATCAACAAAATTAGAACCCGACCCGACCTACCACGGGTTGACGGGTTAAACAGGTTGGCTCACTGACTTATTTAATTAAAAAAAACACACAATTTTTTTTTCAATCTCAAGAAAACTAAATTATAATTTCAATTAAAATCTAAATAAACTTCAATACAATCAAAATAAAATCCCAAATTATGTTAAACTCTAAATACAAACCAAAATCACAAAAATATAAATTACTATCTAACATCAAATCATTATTGTCACTTATCAAACTATAGTATTAGAATCTTAAATGAATAAATCTACAATATTTTCATCTCTTAAAACATCTTCTTTATCCCATCTACAATATATATATATATATATATATATATTATATATATATATTATATATATATATATATAATATATATA
>Ga0214543_1010459_pt1 | contig 13723 bp, 6 predicted proteins | sample CNSS2metaG_FD_160094 | JGI IMG/M metagenome (GOLD analysis project Ga0214543, IMG submission 160094) | Root nodule microbial communities from cowpea collected in UCLA plant growth center, Los Angeles, California, USA - CNSS2 | ecosystem: Host-associated > Plants > Roots > Nodule | place: USA...
ACTTTTTCAAATGGTGGTGTTGATGAAAAGGATGTCATCATCATGACACAAATGAGGCAGATTAATGATTTGGAAAAGGATGTCCACTTCAATTTCACCTTCCACTTCAACATCACTATTCAGACCAATACAAACCCTAATACAAACCGTGCCACCTGTACAATGTTCCGTTAATGATTTAAACGGCGTTACAGAAAATAACCAAATAAAACACGAATTGCGAAAATGAGGACCATTCTAAACATTCGGTAAAAATGATGACCATTTTAAACATTTTGTTAAAATGAGGACCATCCGCAACAAACACTACGAAAATAAGGACCAAAAAATATTTAAGCCTAAAAAAAAAAAATTGGCAAGTGTCCTGTTATCTTACCTTTTTCAGTACCGTACAAGTGAGCAATTTCTTTACCTTATTTTTCAGGTTGTCCCCTTAAAGCACCAGTAGTAATAACTTTAACGATGAAAATACGATGCATTTTTTGTTTGGTTAAAGAAATGAGCAAGGAAAAATAAATTTTATATTCATTTTCCTTTTAATTTCAATTTCATTTTCATTTTTTTTTCATTTTAAACGGACAAAAACCAAAACATGAGATGAATGGAATTTAGACGCGTAGAGGCTTTTTAATGACGAATTAATGTTTACGTACATTCTGACATTGATTCCTCCGTGTGAAGATTTATAGTAGTACTTTTTTGTTTTTTCATTTAGTGAGAAAACTTGACTTTTGTTTCTATTTTTCACATTTATTCACCTATGTACGATTTGCTCATATGCTATTGACTATTCAACAATTTTTGATTTGAAAAGAGAATGCATAACCACCACGGTGCACACACTCTGCTCAGTATAATCAATGAACATTGGGTAGAAACAAGTTTATAGGACTAATTAATTGATTATCTTTATACCATGTTCTATGTTTGCAATTAGTTTTGTTCTAATGCAGTATTTACGTAACTTTTTTTCTCAGCACACGTCAAGTAATTAAGAGAAGTGTAAATGAAGAGGCTATGCATCTATAGTTTTAAAGTCAATTGTTATCTGAATTTTCAATTCAGAGAAATATAATTTCATATCATAGTAGTGAAAAGAATGACTTAAAGTACATTAATTCATGCATACGGTTGAGTTTAGCTTATGTAATCAGAATGACATCTTTTATATCATATATTAATTACTATTCTCAAAGATTCTACAATAATTTAGTTGGTTTTTGTGGAAATTCTTCACATAAGTGTTTTATTGTTTTTAAGTTGTAATAGTTAAGCTTAAAATGCTTGTATTTTAATCCAAGTGAAATGTAAGATTTCATTCAAATAAAACAATGTTCTACGCTGAACTGCTAAACATCATAACAGCATTAACATTACGAGGTTTTCATGTGGGTCACATGGAGGAAAAGTAATAGCAGACGCATGCATATGAGCAGAAAAAACTGTGGAAAATAAAAAATCAAATATTAGAAGATATTGGGGTAAGTCAAATAAATGTTGGTATGCTCTTTTGTTAATTTTTCCAAGTTATATAGTTTCTCTTTCTTTTTTGGTTAAAGGGAGGGGGTGGTTTTTATTTATTAATTGCTAAATGGAAGTGCGTGAAACTTTATAATTGACTAAATAGAGTGTCTCTCTGAGTGATTACTTATTTGTAGCAGCAAATGACTCCAATTTAGACGCATAGATGATTCCATGTTAAAGATTTTGCACCACCAAAAAGAAGATACAGACAATCATAATCAACCTAGTCAAAACCTCGAAAAGCAATGTTGGTCTTTGGGCAGACAATAGAAGAGGAAAGAGTGATGATTCAGTTGGAGAAGAAAAATATCCAAAATACAAGGCACGATCCTTTTCAGATCCGTAGCTACAATAAACCCAACCTCACCGACACAACACATCCTTTTCAATTTTCCTCTCGCACTGGCAACCACTGTTGAAGTTGGTTAACGAGTCTCATGATTGTTTCTCACTCCCATTTCACACACGTAATACATAACACCAATTTCGTAAACAGCCACTAACAACAAAAAATTGCAATCTCACATGTAGGGGTAAAAAAGGGCACAGAAGTAGTGAAGAAAAAGAAGAAGAAACTGCATTAAAATAAAAACTCTGGCATTGGGGTGATTTCGGTGTTAGTAGTTACAAGACGTAACGGTAAAAGTAGTATTTGAGTGGCTGAAAAGAAAAAAAGTGGAGGGTATATGTACCTGGCTGTACATGTACAGTGTAAGATCAACACGGCCGTGGCATGGGGCCGCACACGGCGAGGAAGGAGCGACTCCGGCGCCAGCTCCCGGGGACAACCAATATACGACACCACCGCTAAATCAAAACTACTTCCGCAAAGCAAAAAAAAATAAAAATGTACTATTGTACTACTGCGCTGCTAATAATGATAATAAAAATGGTTGTGGCGGGCTAGGCTTCGAGAGCGAAAGGAGTTTGGAGAAGATCGTAGGGAGCCCATAGGGCATCCAAGGGGCAAGGGCGGTTGGCGTCGAGGCGGGCCCAGGGTTTTCCCTTCCCACTCCAATGCAGGAGGCTCACCGGGCCTGGATGCAAGTCTCTGCAGAGGCCGCGGAAGTTATCCCCGCCAAGCCCATGCTGGTTCCACCTGTGATCCACCGGGCCTATGTTGCCCGCGAAAACGAGTAGAAACGGCGGAAGGGAGCCCAGCTCGTAGATCCGCATTCTCTTCTGGAGCTCCATCCACTCCTCGATCTTCCTAGTGTAGTCGCCGGCCCGCCAGCGTTGCAAATCAATCACCATGACGCCGGTGTTGAAGTAGCAGGGCCTTCGGCCCGCGAAGGTGAGGGAGAGAGAGGGGTTGGACCAGAAGGAGGGGGTGAAGTAGGCGCTGAAGTTGGCTTTGCAGTATTCGGGCGCGGCGAGGACGGTGCTGTTGCTGTTGTCGTTTCCGAGTGGGGTGGCGGCGAGTTTGGCGATGTCGTCGACGAGGACGAGGTCGGAGTCGAGGTAGACGATTTTGCGGACGGAGGAGGGGAGGAGGTTGGCGAGGTAGTTACGGGCGTAGTTGAGGGGGCAATCGAGAGCGGAGCGGATGGAGGTGGAGATGAGGCCGGCAACTTGGCGATCGTTGAAGGGGTAGATTTGGAAATTGAGATATGGGAAGGAATTGGAGAGGGTGCGGTTGAGGAGGGCGGAGGAGGAAACTCTGGAGGCGGCGGTGACGAAGTGGAAGATGACGTTTTCTGGACAGGAGGAGTGCTGGAGGACGGAGAGGATCGCCGCCATGGACCCCCGGAGGTAGGTGATGTCCAGTGTCATGGCCACGTGAACTGCCGCGTCCCAACACGTGTGGGTGTGTTCCGGCTCGGCGGTGGCACAGGTGGGGGAGTTGTAGAATTTGGGTGCTTGTTTGAAGTGTTGCTGTCGATGTTGGGTGATGGCAGCGGCATGAGTGGAAATGATAAGGATGAAGCAGAAACCTATTAATGCAGATGAATTGAGTGCATTAGTAGAAGCCATGATCTCTCTTAATGAAACTCTGATGATTGATCCAAGGTTTTATCCACAACTACCATCACAGAGAAAAAGTACTCTGTGTGTGTGTGTGAGACAGAGAGAGAATATGAATATGATATAACAAATCCTCTTCTACTCTACTACAATACTACAACTACCATTTTCTCTCTCTATGCCTTTCTTGCCTTGCCTCCTTCTCCACCCAAATTTGAAGTTCCTTCAGAAATACCTGTCTTTTATGCATACTCATTCATCTTCTCTGTTACTCTCCTTCGCCATACCATAGTTTTACACCCACTTAATTTTACTCTCCATCTTTCAAGTGTACCCAAAAATGTTACTTTCTGTTCGACATAACTTTTCTATTTAAATTAACCATGGAATTAATAAACTTACTCCTTCTTTGGTCAAACTTGTGATTATTTATGAAATATTGATTCGAAATCAGTATTTTTCTTACTTTTTTATTTATTTCCCATTAAAAAGCAGCTGAAATTATACATACTTTAAAATGAAATATTCACTGTGCGCACTTTGTGAATACAGAAGATGGAAAAGGTTTATTTTCTTTTTTCTAGCAAGTGTAAAACAAGAACAAAACATAAACCTGTATCATATACTTATATATGACGATGATTATATAATAATAGCAATATGAAGTATAGTGGAGAAGTCTCAATGCACTTGAGATATTCTCTTGGTCTCGAAGTTTTGAACCTTGGGATAAATTATTTTCCATCGATGTATGTAGGCTTAAATACTTTTGTTGTCCTCATTTTCGTAGTATTTGTTGCAGATTATACTCATTTTGACAGAATATTTAAAATGGTCCTCATTTTTACCGAATGTTTAAAATGGTTCTCATTTTTGTAATTTGTATTTTATTTGGTCCTTTTCTATGACGCCGTTTAAATCATTAACCGAACATTGTATAGGTAACACAGTTTGTATTAGTAATGATTTAAACGGCACCATAGAAAAAGACCAAATAAAACACGAATTGCGAAAATGAAGACATTTTAAACATTCGGTAAAAATGAGGACCATTTTAAACATTCTGTCAAAATGAGGACCATCCGCAATAAATATTATGAAAATGAGGACCGAAAATATTTAAGCCATACATATAAAAACCATGATATATTTGAATACTTAAAGTGTCTTGTTCAATTTTAAAGTAATATTTCCGTACTTTATATATTATGAAATCGTCCTATAATATAAAATTTTTAACAATACACCTAGACGAAGAAAATTTACATATTTTATTCATCATTCTAAACAAATAAAACTTACATATTTTATTCATCATTCAATAGGAAGGGTATTTCTAAAACGGAGATTATCCGTTTAACCCTTCTGTAATAAACCTTAGTTATGTGTTTTTATTTATTTATTTTTATTTTTAACTATTTTAATGTATGCTCTTTCATTTCAAATACTTGCATAATTATTAGGAAACTTATTAAACATTCTTGTGTTAATAAAATATAAAGCTATTTGGTTATACTGCATTTTATATCAGTATGTTACTTTATTTGTAAGAAATATTAAAACATAAACATAAAACTAAAACTAATCAATACTTTGAAACAATAAACAACTTATAGCATGTAGAAGTGAAAAAGAAAAGAAAAAGAAACCCTGTGATTGAGGAATTGGGATGCACAAAAAAGTAGTCACTTCCTCTGAGGGGGCATTTGGTAACATTACTAAAAAGTTTAGCCACCACCTTTTTGTTCAATGGGCCTATTGCAAATGGCTTCACAGACTAGCCACGTTACGTGAAAAAAACCCCAACATTGTGCCACATGAACATCAAATGTCAAGTAAAATACAAGGAATTTTTTCTAAGAAAAAAAGAGCCAAAGAAAAGTTGTTTTGGTGTTGTTTAATTTCAAAGGGAAAGGGACATGGAAGCTAGAGATATCGTAGGGCAAGGACTACACAGTAACCACTTATCTTTTTTCTCTATATTCTGACCTATTTCTGCACCTTTCCTTCATTACTTCCATCACCAAGTACAGGTTTTTTCGCATATCTTTTACAAATTTGCCTACATTTTTAATGGATAAGTCGAAAAAATATTATTGTTTATGTAATAAGTCGTCTATAGTTACGACGACTTCAACTTTAAATGTACATATAAATTATCAGTATAGAATATTTTTTCAAAACATTTAAGTCGTCATGATTCCATACAATTTAACATTTTTATATTTTTACATAAATTGAAATTATTATTACTCCTAACGAATCTCGTACAAACCGATACATTTAAGTCAAAATTGTTATGATTCTTGACAACTTATTTCATAATCAATAATATATTTTTGACGTGTTCATTCTCGTAATATTTTGATTCTAGATAGGTTAAAAAAAAAACAAATCTATGAAAGCCTACTATTTATATTTTCTTCGAGACTTTATAAAAGTGGCACCTAGAAAATCTTTCACAAAATTAAAACTGTCTGGTGTTCATGTCTGATCCAAATAAACATATAGTGGATTTTTAATTAACATTATAATTTTTACTTTCAAAAAGACAAAACACATATTATTAAAATCTGCAAAAGGGGAAAATATAAGTTATAGTAATCACTGATGTCAAGATACAAAGATAGAAATTAAAAATCCTTTTTTTTTTTCAAATTTTGATATTTGTATGAACTTCACCTGTAGTTATTGCAGTGGAGTGATGATGTTAGTATGTTGTCTTTATCTGAACACTTGTTGCACTAAACCTGGCCAAGTTACCAATTCAATTTGTTCTACAATATTCTTCTATACATGTGTCAACTTTTAGTAACTAAAGAAAAGTCACAAATTAACCCTTTAGATGAAGTGAGTGAAAAAAAATTGACATGTCTGTCTTAAAAAACTTCTTTGTCGGCGTGTTTAAAAAATACGATAAGAACAATTAATGTGGTCCAAAACTTGGGATGAACTCGTAAACCGTGACATGTTTTCTATATACAACTGTATAAACCGAATTCCCGTTTACGTGCACAAATTCAAACTCAGGTTTAAAAGCAATGCGTAAATTGTTGAGGTGCCAAATTGTGTGTACGTGATACACCACACGTGTGCATAGAGTTTCCCAATTCAGGTAAAATGGTGTTTGGGAGCAGAGATTCAATCTATAGATTTAGATGAAGTCTTTGTTTAAAGATTAAGAATTTTGCATTTTGCCATATCCTAATGGTCAACCCTATAAGATAGGTTCCTGTATATGGAACTGGATTTGAATTAAGAAGGTCCTAAATAAAGCATAATTTTATTTATCTATGGTTACGAAACAGTTAATGAATAAATTGACAAGTTAGGTATTATCTATTAGTTATTTTTTTCATTTTTTTCTTTAATCAATTCATTGGTTTACTTGATGGTAGTACGTAATTAAAAGTTGGGTTAAATACGTGATGTTTTAACTTTCGCTAAAAATTAAAATTAATTCATTTTTGAAATTTTGATCAAATTTAGTCTTTCAACTTTACAATTACGTGAATTTAATTTTTTTAACCAAATTGGTTAAATTCAGTTTAAGTTTAGTTGACGTTTTAAACGTGTTTTATTATAGTATTTAAGTTGTTTCATAGTATTTGATATTTTGATACAATTTAGTCTTTCAACTCTAGAACTGTGTAAATCTAATCTTTTTAACCAAACTGGTTAAGTTTGGTTTAATTAATGTTTTAAATTTGCTTCATTGTAGTATTTAAATTGTTTACACAGTTTAACACATTTTTATTTCAATATTAATTAAGAAATTATCATGAAATATATTTGAAATATTAAATAAATTTAATAATATTTGGTTAAAAAGAAATTAAATTCACACGGTGTGAAAATCTAAGAGATTAAATTTGACTAAAATTTCAAAAAAAAAATTATTCTAATTTTCATTAAAAGATAAAGAACAAAAACATATTTAACCCTTAAAAATTTAATTTCGTAGTCGTTAGTCTAATTTAATGATTTATAAATTTATTATGCGGTGATTAATGATTTGGTTACTATATAAACTCACGTTACATGGTCATCGTGCAGTTTTTTTTTTCTTATAGTTTGATACCTTTCTTTGATTTTAAGTTTGTTAACATAAATTTATATTCTTTTGGTAAAATTCAAATTTCCACCAAAAGCTATTCTTAAATTTTAACATACCTTAAAAAGTAAAATACATATGGAGATCTTACACCATTTTTATCCATCCAATGTAGTTGTCGGTGATAATGAAGTTTCAGAAATGTAATATATTACGATTCAAATAACTTATTTACTTGACTACTATTTAAATTTAGAATTCTTATTCTTATCTGATCATTTTTCTTTTCTTCAATAAATAAAAATATTTATTAATGTTGATGGAGAACATTTTATTGGACTTTTCTTTTATGACCGGTAATCGTACATTTGACAAAAAGACCACATATCATACTTTTTCTTTAGAATTTTATTTTTATTTGAAATTAAAAAGGCCGTAAATATAAAAGTGCTGATTATTTGAATTTGAAACTGCTACTGGTTACTAAAAACAATAAAATTTAAACTTGGGAACTAAATTTTATAATACCATTTATTTAAAAAATAAAGAGTTTGTGTGGTACGCACGCACACTTAAATTGACCATGTGGAAGATTGGGGAAGAGGCATGGTAATACCATTATGTTTGGTAGCCCAAAGAATAAATTGGCCCCACTTCTTAATAAATGAGGATTGACTTTTAGTTCAAAAAAATAAAAACCTTGATTTTCATTTTCTGTGTCTTGTTTGTTTCTGCCAACCTTGGCCCAAATCCATCTTCAGCCTCAATTATTTTAAATGTGAATCACGCCAAGGACTTCCTTTTACAATTCAACATCTATAAATTTGCTTCACATACTGTGGAGATATTTTTTTCTTCAATAACAACCATTTTATGTCAAAGCAACGTTGAGTATATTATGAAATATTGATTTATGAAACTTTCCAACTATAAAGCTAAATCAAGTTTTTGATACAATAATTTGTCTGAGTCACTCTTTAAAATTAACATTTGGTTCCTAATTTAAGTTATTCAACTTTCTCATTTTTTTTCTTAACATGAAATTTAGATTTCAACATGTAATTACTGAATAAGATCATGCAATTAATAAAATAAGTTATCATCTACAAAAGATATTTTATTAATAAGATATAATAGAGTTTTTTTATTTTTTTGTTCGGATTAATTAAAATATTAATAAAATATATTTTCATGAATATATAAAAAAGAAAAGAGCATATGATACAAAAGCTTCAAATATCCTAGTTTGAGGTCTCAATACTCATTAATTATAACAGATAGACTTTTTAGTCAGAATTTAATTTTATTCCAAGTCATAATATATAAATTTAGTATTACAAATTACATAAATAAAAATCGAATTGATGAAATTTAGCATATGTTATCAATTAGAAGTATCGCACGCGTATCTTTTGTGCTTCAAAAGTATGTTGGAAAATTTTCCATAGTTAACTCAGACGTACCATCAGAAAATTTGTTCACGAAATAATAAATGTAAAAAATCACAAACAAACTTCAGATACATCAAACAAAATACAAAACAAAAAACATACGTGATTATTTACCCTTGTTTGTGTTAAAATTACTGCTTAATCCAAGCAATATTTTTTTATATGGGCCAACCTAGATTTAATTTCCTTAAACTTCTTTAACAGCGAATCTTGCGTATAAAAAAAATCACTAAAAGAGCTCGTTAGATTTTTATTGAAATTAATTAACAAAATTAATAAATAAGTCATAACAATAGCATGATTATAAAAATGAACTCTTTAATCAGATTAAATAATCTGAAAATGAAAGTTTGATGCTGAAAATTAATTTGATTGATACTGATAATAAGAACAAGAAACAAGAAAAGTCATCAGATTAAATACTGTAATTATCAATCATAACATGTGAAGAAAAAAACTTAGTTATCTACTTCTGAACTAATGAAAATTGAAATGTAAGGATTTGCTTTAACAGTCTGTCTTCATTATAGTTCCATCTTTAACCCAAGTAATTAATTGGGATTAGGAACTTTGAACTACACAAAAATAAACCCGTCTTTTAGCCTCTCTAGCATCTTATTAACAGTTTTTCATTTTTTTCATATTAAATAAACCTTCAACCATTATCTGTAAACCAATATTCACCCTTACTACCACACCATTGTATCAGTAACCTTATGTCTGTCGAAGCTTCTTAGAACAAAAGCTTTGCCCTATGATTCCATGAATAAAAAGGTGAAATTTTAAAATTTGAAATAAAAAATAAAAATGCAGAAGAGAAAAGAAAACATTGCCCTCCTGTTTTGAAAAGTATGCTTTTCTTTCCACTTTCTCTTTAATCTATTTTCCCACCCAGTTACGTTCTCTTCTCCAAACATTCCAATAAAAACCATAGAACCTCCAAAGTTCGTTGGCCAAAATCCAAAACAAAATAATTATACGTAAAAACAATGATATCTGATGGAATTATTTACAAGCAAGTTAACTAAATGCTCAGATCACATAAAAGAGTATACCCCTAACAATTTTTGTAAGTCAATTATACAACATTTTTGTAATATTAGAAGTCGTGTACAACTTTCACAAAATGTCGTGTGGGTTATACGACTTCCAATTGGAAGTCGTTAGGGACGTACGACTTCGGTTTGTAATGGTTTACATGGTATAGTTTTCCTTGCGTAGCCATTACAGATGAAAGTTTCCTTACAGAAAAGCATGAATGTAGACCTAGTGATTTGTATAAACAATGTCCTTTAACCAAATAATCCTCTGCAAAAGTCATAGCGTACTTTTTATTATTAATTAAAAAGAGAGATAAATGGCTTGACATGAGCCATTCCTGCATGATAATAACTTTTTGTGTGGTCGATGCCTTTTATGGCCTAATTGCAGTAGTATGGTAGTGACCATTTTGATTATAAAATTATAATATATGCATAGCTTCTTTATATCTTCGCTTGAATTTCCATGACAATTCCTGGTAAAGTTTATATGATAGCCACTAAAATATCTTACCATGTTTTTCCTCCTTTTTTTCCACACAGTATAGACACACGGAGTACTATCGAGAAAAGTCTATGCTTTGCATACTAATAGCGAGCTGATGGGGACGGGTTTTAGATGACAGCCACTAAAAATTTTGCTATCCTTTTCAGTGACTATCGAGTAAATATTATGTATATTCATGTATTCCGTGGACTTGTTCCAGCAAGGTAATCGACTTCCAACATGCATTCAAACTGAAGTCGCAAAGTCAACCCAAGGTTAATACATCAAGTCCTTGCTTGAACTAGTGGTACATTCTAGTTCAAAGAAGTAAGTCGCTTAAATGACTAATCAATATTCAAACCACACCTTGTTAGAGAAGCAAGAATCTCTACCAAGTGGCCACTATCTATCTGCTCATGCAAGGAGCAGTTGTCAGAAACACAACAATTAGAATATCACTTTTTTCTGTTGGCAGTAAAATGTCTAGTAAAATTATTGTTAAGCATTTCTACTGAAAGGATATTAAAGAAAGAAATAGACAACTAGAGAAATAACTTTTTTGTTACTTTAGTGATTTTTATCTGTATATAACTTATCATGTCTTAATTTTGGGATTGAATTATCATCTTTTCTTGATTATTAATGACTAAAATTTAATATCTTTTATTTTTGATGTTGGTAATTTTACTTACTATGGAAGTTGTATACCCACACGACTTCTAATATGACAAGAATGTTGATGAATTGACTTACAAAAATCATTAGGAGTATACATCTTCTATGTTTAAAATCGTGATCCCCGCTGCATGAATAGATTCGTAATATAATTTGAAAACCTGCTTGTGGTGAAAAATTACCCAGATTTGTAAAAAAATTCAGAATCTTTAAAACATCCAACAGTTTCCATTTTTTTGAAACCAGACACCCTCAATTTGACGGTAGGAAGGAGGCAAATAGCATGGAAAATTGCAGCTATCAATCACAGATTCACAATAACTCTCAAATAATGAGATGTGGTACAAAAAGCAAAAGTCTTGCTGCTAAAGACCATGCTACAGTAGTGAAGCTACCAACTATTCTTGTTCCTTCCTAGTAAGGGGCATGTTATGATAAACTTTTTTACTAACATTTCTAGAAGACGAAAAGAACAGGAAAATGGAATTAGGTTTTCCATATACTAAAAATTAGTTTCTGGGAAAGTTAAAAATTAACTATTGGAGAAGCAAATATGTGAAAACGGCTATAATATTAACTTATACACAGTAATTTTAACACTAGAAAAATTAATTTCATTTTTTCTTCTAAAAATACTCAAGGAGGAGATTATTTAAACTTCACGGCTATGTGAACCTACTACCAAAGAACATGGTATGACTTGAGAGAAGCTACTAAAAGACAGTAAAACTGCAGGCAGGTCATAAAGATCAAACAGGTACAATTCAAGTTCACCGGATGCTTATGATACAGTTAATACGAGTCAAACAGGTAGCAGCATTCCCAAACATAGAATTCCCTCTTCAATCGGCTAAAATATTTACACATAACTCCTCAAGAGGTATTGTAACGTCGACACAAATGCATTACCACACAAAAATAACAGTAAGGAGGACAAGAAACCCAATCAACATAAGCAGATTCTTCAAAACATTGTCTTCCTGCCGCTGCACTTGGCCACCAGTTGCCTGATGATACCCCCGTGCGCCCCCTCCGTGAAAGCTATTAAAACCAAAGGGATAACCAGAAGTTGTCCCATAGACAGTGGCATCCTGAAAGCCATGGAAATGAATGTTGAGCAGTGATGGGATAAACCCAGCAAAAGCGGTGGAAAGTGTGAAGTTCCCAAATCTGGCAGTTGCCATGGGAATGAACCCTCCCATGAGTCCAAACCCATAACTCCCGAAAGGGTTAGCCTCGGGAGGAGGTGGGGGCGGCGCAGTTTGCGGCCTCTGCCCCGAAGGACGGTGGGGGATCTCCATTCCAGGATATGATTTGGTCCTGGGATCAGTCTGTGTTTTGCCCCTTCCATAAAGAGGCACCAATTTCTCCTCCTGCACAAGGGCCTTGCAAACAGGGCACTCCTGAGAATGGGAATGATGATGGAGCCACCTATAAAGGCATGGCCAACAGAATAGGTGACCACAGAGAGTGATCACGGGCTCTTGCGCCAAATCGAAGCATATGTTGCATTCGAAATCACCAGCATCGTTTGAACTGTTACCCGAGCATGACGGGCTCGGAGCAGACGCTCTCGTTGATTCCCCAAAACCACTCGTCATTTGCCTAATCCCTCACTCAGATCTTCACAAATAAAATCAATTACAATGCCAACCAAACCCTACAATGTCACCCAGAAAATCATCATAACGCTATATCACATCATCGTCACCGACAAGACCGTACTAAAATACAAATCAGCGAATTGTACTAAGATCTAAAATTAATCAATAGAAGAATCGACGGATAAATCTAGAGATTGAACGTGGAAATTAGCGGAACGAGAAAACGAAAAAAAAAAAAAAAAAAAAAAAAGAAAAAAGAAAAAAAAAAAAAAAAAAAAAAAAAAAAAAAAAAAAAAAAAAAAAAAAAAAAAAAAAAAAAAGAAAAAAAGAAAAAAAAAAAAAAAAAAAAAAAAAAAAAAAAAAAACATGAAACAGGATTCAAAAAGAGAAGAGATGCAGATCTGGTCTCAGAATATGAAAATAGAAAATTATAAACATGAATTGACACTGAAATAAGATCTCAAAAGATGAACTTACAATTTGGTCGAGGGAATGACAAATGGCTGGGAAAGGCACAAGAATTGTGATAGAAAAGTAAATCCTGCGTCTCAAAGCCCCAAATTTGGTTCTTACCGAAAACCTCGTGGAAGGTTCCAGGTTCTCTACGTGCTTTCTTCTATTTGCTCGTTTATTAATTAATTAATTAATTTATTAATTTATTTATTTATTTATTCTAGTCTATTCTATCCATTATTCTATCGTATAAATGAGGGGCCTTCTCCCTGCACCTCCAACAGTTCTTCTGTACCCCAAAAAATACCTTTATACCCTTATTTATCATTTGTGCGAGTGGATAAAATTCGTTGGGACGCAGTAAATTTCATTTACTGCGTCACCAACCTCCTGCACCCCCAAAACTTCACTCTTAGTATTTTTCTCGTGTTTCGTTGTTCTCCATCCCAGTGCTTTTGCTCTCATTCTCT
>Ga0214543_1010460_pt1 | contig 13722 bp, 5 predicted proteins | sample CNSS2metaG_FD_160094 | JGI IMG/M metagenome (GOLD analysis project Ga0214543, IMG submission 160094) | Root nodule microbial communities from cowpea collected in UCLA plant growth center, Los Angeles, California, USA - CNSS2 | ecosystem: Host-associated > Plants > Roots > Nodule | place: USA...
ATTGTACCTATAAATAGGACTCGTCCTATCAGTAATGAGACACACATAAAAACAAAAGTTGCTCCCTACTCTCTCATTCTCTATTCTTCCTCTCCTTTGTCTCTCTTATTACCTTTATTTTATAACAATCACATATTTTTCTTAATTTTTTTAAATAATAAGAATAATGTATTAATATAAACCTTAATTTCATTAAGATAAATATTTGAATAATTTTGCTTTAATATTTTTTTTTATTTTTTTCACGTAAAAATATCTCAATTTTAAATGTTTAATTTCATACAAAAAATTCTCAATTCTTTTAACATTAAATAATTTTAATGTGATTTCTATTCTTTTGCACACAAATTATTTAACATTTGAATCCGTAAAGGAACTAGTACATGAATGAGTATTATTATATTTATTACTCCACGAGAATGAAATAAGACAAAATTTCAAACTTATTAAATCTAGTGATAATTGAAATAAGTTAAAAAAATAGATTAAAATATCATTGTCCGATAAATAAATCCATAAATTTAACACATTTTGATTTTTTCAGCACTCCAAATATCTAAATAAATCTGCCAGAGTTTTCATCATTCCCTAGTTAACTTTGGAGTACCTTTCTCAGGCAGAGAAGTGAACAAATACATTTATAATTTGATTTCTTTTCCCTAAGAAGTAAAGCCCGGTAACATAGTCATCTCTTTACCCATCAGTGGGATCTTCTTCCTATAGTCTACAAGAAGCTAAAGAATGTAAATATTCGAATCAGCATATCGAACTCTCTTGTTTAACTACATTCCCTCGGTAGAATAAATAGTACAAGACAAAAATGATCATCTGCAAATCTGGAGTTCCAGTAATAGGAATTCGTTCATGTTCCCCTAGGCCCACAGAAGTTCATTACTTCGGAGTTGAAGAACCATTAGTCTACTGCCACAACCTAGGTTCAAGATATGGTAGAATTAGCGTGTGTCTCTGTTTTCTCTAATTCGTCATTCATAATATTTAAAATGTCATTTGGGGGACATTTGTCTGCAGGGTTCTTTGCAGATGTTTGGCAGAAGCATTCAGGCCAAGAATTAGTATAGAAAGACTCTGGAGAAACACGCTTATGAGGTTCTCCAAAGTTTGTTCTGAGCATGACTTTCCTAACAGCTTCATCAAAACCAGCTGTCCGCCCATTCTCCCTATCGGTGAAGATTGGGGCAAGAGATTTTCTATCAGGTCGGATTGTCGTACGGAAGCCATAATATAGACGATGTCCGAGCAGATTGTTGGCAAAATTGCTAGGGCCATCATAAGTTGGCATGAAAATGTCAGAAAGAAGACAGACCATGTAATCCACAGCAGAACCTGCCAATCCCCTAGTGTTTTCAGCCAGCTCTTCAGAGTGTTCCACAGAAGAATGATTCTCAAGTCGAGGGAACAAACTTCGAAATGGTTTCATAAATCGTTCCCCTCCAAACAATTCACCCGCTGCAAGATATATCCTAGTCGAATTGTCAAAACCCAATGCGCGCAGAATAAGACCAACCTACAATGAGAAACACTCAAGTGTGCGAATTGAAACATTCAAATCATATCATAATTCTAAACAAATTTGAAATTTGTAATCACCAGCATACATGTAAAGGTTAGTTTATTAACAATGACCCTGGGAAAAAATTAAAGAACAACCAAAGCAAAACTAATGTTTACCTCCTCAGGAGTCAACGGGCATTTCCCAATAGCCCTTCTTTCATTATAGACAAGTCTTTTAGGTGCAAAATTTTCTTGTCGATACTTTTTCAAAATCTTTTGCTCCTGGGGTGTAAATATATCAAAGCATCTGCAATCACATCCATATTCAACATAAGTAATTTAGAAGAAGCTTTCTATATGTAGCTTTTGAGAGAGGAGGGATTGAGTTCACTGTGAACCAAAAAACAGATTTTTGGATCATCAATTGCAGTACATATCAGACTAGTAGTATTATAAATATGGATTATTACTGCTCTGTCGTGTGCATTGCATCACATCATATCATTGTTATTACTGTTATGTCCTGTCCTGGGTACCTCGTTTCTGAGAAAGATAACGAGGAAAGTCTCACAGATATTATATATGGTTTTTTTATAAAGCTTTGGCATAAACATCCATTGCTTAAAATCAAACAAAAACATGCATTTAACATTTGATATTGTACAAAACAAAAACAACATTTACACAATATTTATGTCGCATTTAAAGTCAATAAAAACATATAGCCATATAAAGTATGTAAACATAATTGTCCAGTCCAACCCAAATAACTTACCCAGCAAATGCTAACATGTCCATCTCAAACCGAAGATGTATAGACATAAAGGGACCTTGAGTTCGAAGCTTGTCAACAATTGATTGACTTAGCTTCATGATATGTGGCTTGAATCTTAAAGCATGATAGTTGACTCTACACCTCAACCTTTGGTACTCAGGATTGTCAATTTCTTCAGCCAAGCGATGTGAAAAGGGAGTAAGATAGATTGCCCCATGTTCCTTCATCTTCTTCAAAGCATCATTAGTATACCAACTTATAGGAGCATCTCTAGGAGGACGAATCTGTGCCAAAATAACATTTGAACATACATCATCCAGAAAATTGAAATAATTTCAAACTACTTATTGATGACTAAATTATTACCCTACCTGAAAAGCCTTTATTTTCTTTTTTTTGCCATTTTTCTGATTTTCTGGAATGCTTTCCACAATTTTAACATCATACCTCAGTGTTTTGATGAAATGCTCAACATCATAAATACCATAGAAACCACTGCATGTAATAAAAAAAGAAAGGAACCCATTAAGTGCAGTGTGACCATGACCCACAAAAAGTTAAGAATCAATTAAACCATTCTCAATGATATAGTGAGAAGTAGTTCCCCTTTTTCGTATCTTCCACTAAAGGCACATTTATTTCAACTAAACGCATAATTGGGGAAGTTTTTCTGTTAGGATTAGCATATTGAGTATGATGAGCTATTATAAGTGGTACTAACCCTTGAGTCTCTTCCACTTAATGAATTAGACTTTTGGATCAGACTCTCCTCTTGTGCTTAAGTCCTACCAATGGTGCTTAAGTCCTAACAATTGATGGTACCGAAAGGACGACCTACCTATTGGTTGGATTAAAGTGCAAACGAAATACTGAAAGATAAAAAAACATGTCAAAGAGATAAGAACTACCATTGAGTTAGTGTCAATAAAGTGAAAGTCATCGTAGTTTCGGTCCTTAAGGGGTGGCAATGTTAGGAGTCTTATATTGAATAGGATGAGCTACTTGATGTGATACTTAAGCCTTGAGGCTTTTCCACCTCGTGGACTAGTTTTTTCGGTTATGTTCTCCTCTTGTGTTTAAGTTCCAACACACTTCCAAGAAAATAATCACTTGTTTTTCCGAAAATCTCTTACGAAGATGCGACAAATAAGTGATTATTACTTCAAAAGAAAAATGCTAGTAACAAAATCTATTTTTTATCAATTGAAAACATTGAAAATCACAAAAATTTGGGTCTTACTTCTTATTTAAAGAGTTGTACTTGTGATTTTGTAGTTTCCAATAAATTTAACCAATAATGAAGATTTCCTGAGGAGGAATGTATTAAAAATAGTGTTGCTAGCACTCTTCTTCAAAATAAGTAAAACCAAAGATGCACTAAAACAAAAAGGGAGGACAAATTTGACACTACAAATTAGCTAAAAGGCTTCATGTTCAAGGAGTAAAAAGAATGTATCTTTTTTATTCGTCCCAAAAAAAAAATTCCAAATCCAAAAGTAAAGGAATGTAGAAGTTCAGAGACCAGATAAGAATTAAGCGTCAAGACAGTTACCTGTCGTCATGCCAAAAAGAGTTTGCATCCAACTCGGGTAGCACTAGCGTAGCATTCATGATCCGTGCAGCAAGAACAGCATTAGAGATCTACACATTGGAATAATAATGTATCAGTATACCAAAATCAACGAGTATATATACAGAATTCCACCACCATACACATAGGAAGCCTCATCATATCAGAAGCATTAAATTCACCAAGCTTAATAAGAGACGCAATGCAAATAATTTGCAGCTTGAGTGAAAGCACTAAACCAAAAGAAAAAGCAACAGATGATCCCCACAATTCATAAAAGTACACTACAGTTTACAGTAAGAGCAAAAAGGTACAAACCGCACTACGCTGTTGATTCAGTCCACCGTTACATCGAACGCGCAAGTAGCCATTGCTCTCATTCGGAGGAGCTAAGACAAAACATAAAACACAGCGTCAGAAACTTCAAGAACGTTACATCCAGAAAAAAAAAAACACTATTGTATCAGAAATAGTCTGTAACTACAAGATTAGATAGATACGAGGCCAATGAGTTCGCGGAGCAGACGATGGCCGCCAACCGCCAGAATCAGCGTTGCTCCATAGCTCTTCTACATGGATCTGATTAACACCGAACGAAATATGAATAACAAATCGTCTAATAACATCATATAAGTACAAATTTCATTTCACAAAAAGAAAATGTATAAAGATGCTGAACGAATTTTCTTCGATTAATACGTTCAGCGAGTAAATAATATGAACTCAATAATTTGCAAGAACCTCGGAGCGATAGCTGGATTGAACATTCGAAGTTCCTGTTGAGGAGAAAAACAAGGAGAGCGTGCAGATCAAGAGCACTACAGCAGCAAGAGATAACTTCACAATCATTCCTTTCATTCCTGAGCCTCCAGCGTGCCTCCCATGCTGCCTGTGGAAGCCAGCTCTACAAAAAGCAAAAAAATCGACGGTTTAATTCAAAAAGAAACTCAACATAGAAGCGTTATCGAACCGTACCTCCTCATGGTTAAGATTCAACAACTCTGCTCTTGATATCCTGCGGATTCAACGCATCAAGTGTACGCTTCAGCTTCAGTGATGAACTAGGAATTGGAAGGGTGACTTCGGCTGAGGGTGTGCCTAAGGACCCTGCCGGCGATCCGCAAAGTGGTCGTCGCCGTGGATAGCGGTGGTGGGAGAACAAAAATGAAACTTAACCACCGACATTGAAATAATTACAAAAATTGGCTTGCTTTGGGCCAGTATATGGGCTTCATTTGGGCTAAGAGACTTCTGCCTTTCCTAGCTCGTTACGGGAAACTTATTTCTGAAACTCTCATAAATTTTTTTATTTTTGTCATTTACACCATAAATTTTACATTTGAAATATATTATATAATTTAAAATATATTTTATTTTATATTTTAGAATGTATAATTTGAAATATAAAATTGCATTTTGATAAATATAATTCAAAATATAAAAATTGTATTATGAATTATACAATAAAAAGTGATATAAATTTTATATTTTAAAATGCATAATTTAAAATATAATTTTACATATTGAATAAAAAAGATTATGGAGGTGCAAGTTGAAATTATAAAAGTACGGGAAGAAATGACCTTGACCAAAAACAGATGGAAGAATATCAAAAGATTATGCTTCCTGCACCCCCTATAAGGTTGACCCATTTTCCTCGGCATTTTTCTTTGAAAACTTGTCTTTCCTTCTTTGATAGTTTTCTTTCCCTGTGGTTTTTCTCCGTCAAGAATCAAAGTAGAAATATTTCATCGAATTTTGATGATGGTGATGGTAGTGATTTGAAATTGTTGAGCATGAAGTATGTCGAGAAAGCATGAACTACTGCTCGTTTCGTTTTGTTTGGTTTCATATTTTTCGACCTTAGATTTCGGAACAGAGACTTCCAAAAGAATGCATTATGAAAAATAATAAAACAATCATTTTTCCCTGAATATTAACTTCTTTATAAAATATAAAAATTTGTTTTTTTAGAAATTTATGTAAATATTAAACGAATAAATAATTATAAAATATATGATTCCCCACTCCATAGTTCATCTTATAAATGTGTGAGACGTTCCTTTCTAAAATTACTAGAATAAGAAAATAATTTCTGGTAGTTAAATCATTCTATTTTTATTTACAAAAAATAAAGAAGATAAATTTCGTTTTAGTGAAAATATAAAAAATGTTAGTATTTAAAAAATCTAAAGATAAATTTTAAATTTAAAAATATATATAAACATTAGTTTACTAAAAATATAATAAAAATGCGTATTTATTTTATAATTGAGTGTAAGTGTGATTTTAATTAAGTGACCTTATAAAAAGATAGATGCAAATTTCCAAAATATCAAATATTAATTTGAAAATTTGAAAATATATCTTACTATTGAGAGGAAAGAAGGAGATGGCAAAAATATCATGTACACGTGGGTATCAGCGGATAAAATTTGTGATGTGTAGTTAGTATTCGTGGGTAGCTGGTATTTTAATATCTCTTATAACAAGTCGGATGCGGGTATCATACTATCCATAGCTGCGGGTACCCGTTACCTGTAAACAATTAAATTTATGTTTTATTAAGTTAAATTTAATTAAAATTAAAATTAAAATTACATTTTATTAAACTAAATTAAATTTATATTTAATTTTACATTTTTTGTAATTTTATTTAAATTTAATTTTAAATATTTATAAAATATTTTTTTTAATATTTGCGGGTATCCACAGGTACCTGCAGATTTTAAAATACCTGTGGGTATTTTTTAAACAGGTATCCGTGCGGATAGCGAGGCGGGTAACAAGTGAATTTTTGTTGTTGTGAGTGGACATTATCTCTGTCCAACTCAATCCGTTGTCACTCCTAGGATGTTACTTTTAAATTAAAATAAAAAAATAATGAGTAGTGTTGTTTTTAAATTTTGATGACAACATGAAAATACATGTGTTAAAAGATGTAGTTCAATTAAACTAGTCGAGTTTAGTCATATAAGATGGATAGTGAAAACTAAGGTGGTTTGTTATGGGCGAGGAATACATTATTTATCTCAGAATCTAAAAAAAAAAAATCCGATAATTAAAGGGGAGTTGATTTAAAGAATATAATTTTTTAAGAGTGAATAGATATGCGGAATTTAAAAAAAAAAAACAATTTTGGATAGTTTGTTAACTTACAATAAACAAGTTTTTAAACAAAGAAATTGGATATAAATGAGTTTTTAAACTATGAGAACTTCAAAGGCAAAATTAAATCATTTAAAGTGAAACCAATAATTAAGTATATTCAATTACAATATAAAAAAGTATTAAAAGGTAGTGTGAGTATTCAGAAAGATTTTAAAATATTAAATAATAATCTTACTAAATTAAGTAAAACAAATTGCTTAAAAGACAAAAATTCTATTTAATTGAGATTTTAAAAATAGTAGTTATGTTATTGTTGACGTATCAGAGGAAGAGACACATAAATATCTCCTATGGTGTTTGTCATTTCTTATAAAATTTTATTCGTATTTAGTGATTATTGAGAAAGTACAGTTGGGAAAGTCAGCCATACATTCTATAATCATGTAGTCTAATTTGAAAAGAATGACAAAAAACTAGAGATATAAACGTTAGATATTTATTGCATGTCTTACGCATATAGCTAAAGATATTTCAAGAAAAAAACATGTATATATGACTTTTTTTTTCTTATTTATAGTACTTCATAATTCCGGTGTTTATTTGTGTTAGGTGTGACAAGGAGACAAAAATAAAAAATAAAACAGTTATACTATCTTTTGGAGGTGTGGACAATGTTATATATCATGGTATATACACATATAAGATACCTTTAAAATAATAAGGTAATCAATCATGTGTTAAACATTGCAATACAATTACAGATTATGTAAGTATATTATAATTATATGTTCATTTTCATTATACAGCTGTGAATGATGTATACACTCTAACTGATATTTATGTAAACAATGTAGGCATATAAATTAGTTAACCTAGACATAAGAAATATTATACCAGTGCAAAAAATTATTTAACTTCATTTAATAAGGTTCAATTTTTGTCAATGAAGCATTTCAAACTTGGTGACATTTTTTAATTTATTTGTACAATTATATGCTTCAGTTCTTTGAAGAACCGAATACTATATCAATTACGCTTCATTTACTTTAAAATTAAAGTTTATAGTTGTGCAAATATTTTCAAAATTGTCACGTGTGTTGAAAGACTATACTTGTGAATTAGGTATAGGTTTTGGTTTAACCAATAATTGAAGCCTATAATCATTGGCACATGATAAGTTTGTGAGATTGTACAAGCCGCGAAATGTCCTGTTGCACAATGTTGCTGCATTCTTCTTATCATCGTTGCAATTTCATGTTTTTTTGCATTATAATATTTGTCGAGGTTCATTTTCGTCTTTATTATTATTATTATTATTTATCTCCCTTCTCATTTATTGTTTATCTTTTTCTTTCGTTCTTATTTTTCTCTTCCTTCTCCCGATGTTGTTTTTCTTCTTGTTTTGGTGTCGTCGTTGTATTGGTAATCATTGTCATCTTTTAGCATTAGGGGATTGTAACATTGTAGGTTCATGTTTTTGATTTGCCATATCATTATTATTGTCCTGATTGGTTGTTCATGTTTGAGTGGTTGGTCTTGGTCTCTCTCGTTCTTACTCTCATCCTTGTTCTTGTTTCTGTTTGGCAAAAACCTATTGTTTTTATTTATATATTTATTAATTATTTTATTTTTCAGTTGTGTGCCAATCGAAATCTATTTATGAACCGGAGGTTTCAATTGAGAATCGAATTTTAAACTTTCCCTTTTTTACCTCATCTATATATACTTCAATTATAGAACCCAACTATAATGATAAAAAAAAATTGATGTCAAATTCCTTCAACGCACTAATGTTAGTTTGTATGAATTATTTAAATTTTGATTTGTAAAAAAAATAGAATAAAATAAAATACGAGACATAAATTCAATTAATGAATCCCAACAAAATATTTAATAACTACTTTACTCTGTGCAAGTACAACTCACTTGGTGTTGTCATTGATCAACATGTCTCATTCATGTCACATTACCAATTAATGGTTATTTTGTCTAAGATAATATTGATATATGATTTTATCCATTGCATAAAAAGTTCAACACTTAAAAATTGTAGTAAAAAAATGGTTTAATTAAAAAATAATGTTTTTTTTTCACTCATAATAATTATCAATTATTTTTACTTTTATCAATTACATGAACATATGCAATATCTTAGCCAATAAATCAATGTCATCATCACATAATTAAGTTTCATTGAATTTATCCTATGATATTTATCTTTTCATTAAATATTACAATAGCTTTTATTAGTTTTTAAAAGAGTTAAGTTAGTTAAGATTGATCTCTGTAAGTGCAAGTAACAAGAAAATTGAATATCATAACATGCATTAAATGTAGACCATAACTTATATAGTATCAAGGATTCTTAAGAAAAGATAAATACTTTTAAGTTTTCTTAATTAATTATGTCATTACAATTTTAATTTTTCTACAATAAAAGATTGATATATATATATATATATATATATATATATATATATATATATAACCTTTTTACATACGATATAAGCCATTAACCACATGGCACACTGAAAAAATTTGTTACGAGTTTATATTTTGTATATTGGAAAATGTTAGTTATGATGTTTTACTTTTGAGATTTATTAAGCTAAGATGTGTGTGGTTGAACTTTTAGTATTAATTTAACTGAGATGAACCATTAGTTTTGATGGAAATTTAGGAAAATTCAAATGAGATTATTCCACATTATCTAGTTTCTGAAAAAATTATTTATAACAAAAAATACTTAAATCAGAACCTTATTTTTCTAAAAAAAAAAGACACAACATTCTTTATTTATACTTAATTTAAAACTTCGTACTTTACTTCAATCATAATTTTCGAGCTATTTATTCTATATTAATTATATTCTACAACGAATCTAGAATCTAGCAGGGAATCCAAATTTTCGATGTAAAATAACTTTTTAGAATTTAAGGTTTTGATCGATTAATTATGAATATTAAAATCCCCTACTTTATATATTATACATTTACAAATATATCAAGTAACCAATATAAAATCTTTAAAATTATTCATGCAAGTTCTCATTGCAACAACTCACTGTCGCAATAAAACCTGAAACAAAATAAATAACGTGTTACGCTAACATCAATTTAATGTAAAATAACATTTTATGAGAATATTTTATAAAAGTCTTGCCTGTCAAATTAAATTATAACTTTTTCGTCGTGAGCCACGGGTGCAAAACAGTTGTCGAAATCCAAATGATTAAGGCAGACAATTTTTTGTTTTGAAGAATTAAGACGGAGATGGAGTGAAGCAACTAAGGCATATGATTTTAGCATTATGTGGTTAATTAAAATTAAAAAAAAAATGATTTGATTTTGATAAAGTAAAAGATGGTTGTGGGATTAGGGAGGACAAAAATGAGAAAAATAATGTTAGTATTTTAAATTTTGGCCTCGCATGAAGGTGTTCCATCTCTGCAACAGCACTAGACCATGGGCGTGCAACGTGTCGACCCTGGAAAGGGTGGTGGTCTCTTTCACACGACACAAACGAACGGATAATTAAGTTACAAGGTGGAATAGCCACTAGGGTTCTGAAACGTGGCCATCTAACTGTGACTGGACCTACAACTTAAAAACCCTGCTATATATCCTACGCCTATCTAGTGTCTAATATATTATAATCCCAATAACGATAATAATAACAATTTATCTATAAAGAAGAAAGTTGAAAACTTGATTTGATTGAATTGACTCTGTGTCCGCAAAATGGGAATCCACACGACGAACGTAGACTCACTCTACAAGCTCAGTTAATGGGAAGCATGGCCTCAAAAATTTCGATGGCTATGATATTATGTCCTCATGAAAATGAAGCTTATGGTAAAATTCTATGGATGCTGATCGACACGTGTATCGCTGTTTTCTTTTCACCAATATTATCTTCATAGGCACTATAATTGCTTGATGTTGCCCTCGCAACAACCATATACCACTCTATTTTGGATTTGGTGCGGTAAAAATATAAATAGTTGTTAGATAGAGGGAGCATATATTATAGTACTCTATATGTTATGCATGTGCCTTTCTTTACATCCCTTATTAATTAATTTATTGTATGCGACATAGAGAGAGAAAGAGGTGTGAAAAGGGTGAGAGCGAGGTGCAGAGAAAGATCAAGAACGAAGCATGGGAAGAGGGAAGGTGGTTCTGGAGAGAATACAGAACAAGATCAATCGCCAAGTAACCTTCTCCAAGCGCAGAAACGGTTTGCTCAAGAAAGCCTTCGAGTTATCTGTGCTGTGCGATGCTGAAATCGCTCTTATCATCTTCTCCAGTCGTGGCAAGCTTTTTCAGTACAGTAGCACTGAGTAATTTCCCTCTTTCTCTCTCATCTCTCTTTCATATTAATTATCCATTTTTCATTCTCATATTCCATTCCTAGATTTTTCTTTTCCATCATGTTGCTACTTGTGTCCAGGTTTTTTTTTAGTATTCTACAAACTTACGTACTGAATCCCTGAAATTCTGAACCCTGTGAAGGGTTCGGTTGTTTTCTTCTATTAATTGGGGTGCAGGGACCCTTGCTAGGGTTTTTCCAATTCTCCATCCACCCCCTTTCTCTCTTTTTTTTTTATCATTGAAAGAAAAAAAAAATAGCAAACTCTCATTATATAATCATACGAACGCTAATTATATGAATTAAAGAGGTCGGGGTAGGGTAATTTGTTGAAGGGTAATTGTTTTTCAAAATGTTCAAGATTCAGTTTCTTTTCTCATCAAACGAATATTAGTTCCTGCAAATTTCTCTGAAATATGTTCTTAACAAACATCTTTTGTACTACACAATTAAACATTTGTTGTCTTAATTATAATATTTTTTTATTGATTTAAATTCACGATAATTTGAAGAATACTTTTGAAATAGTTCAAAATAATCCTTACTTCTCAATTCTTAGGCATGATGTTGCTGAAGTATTTGTCATATCTGATGAATCATGTTTGCCATATTAAGAATTGCAGAGTGATACTTATTCAGCTGAACAAAACCATCCTTTAATTAGTATTTCAAGAGTAGCATGTAATTGGTCATTTGTAGAAAATATCAACTTTAGATGGATCCCCATGTGTAATTATCATGCAAAAGAAAGCTAGAAATAGTTTTTTCCCCTATTAAAATAAACTTTTTACTCATATATATAAATCTTGGTAGCTGTGCAGGTCTGCTTGTTCCTTTCAATTAACATAAAAGCAATTGTTAAGACCTAGTGTTTCCCTTTCTTTAAGACATATATTTTACTCATAAACCCATTATTAGTATTTAAATGCCATTGTTCCCCACAGTCTGATTTGTTTGTTTGTTAATGAATGAATCTGTGAAAAAAAAATTAAAAGCTAATACCATTAATAGTTAATTCTTAGCTTGGGAGAATTGTCTGTTCGAGATAACTGTGTTGGTTTTGATAGGTTGGATTGTTTCGTTTATAGAGCAGCACTGAAGCCATTTATTCAGTGGACAAATTTTCCCTAAAACCCTTTTGGATAACAGATACTATAGGTCACACATATGAAGGGTAAAGGCTCTTTTGTTTGGAGTGGAGTTACTATAGTTACAACTCCTATATTTTTTTACCCCTTCTTTTTCCTTTTCCTTAAGGCTTGTTTTGTGACTGGCCCGCTCATAATCATAAAGTAATAATGATTTGGACATATTATGTTTATGTTGTTGTTTCAAGATATAGCCAGACAGCCAGAAACAATTGAAAACCCCTAATTTTCGTCACTTAATTACTTTAGGAAAATTGCTATTCTGCACCCAACTGGCCACACCAAAAGTTGATTTCTCTTAAAACTGCAAAAAAGTAAGGCTCCTCCGTCAATGATTGAGAAGTTTTATTCTACTAATAATTACAAAAGAAAAAACATATTTTACTTTTATTTTATTTTCATTAACAAGTATTTATATAATCAATTATGAAAACAATAGAACATTGTTTTTATTATTTTACAGTAAACATGTAAAAATAAGACATAAATTGAAAGGAAAGTGACAATAATTATGAAAACTAAAAAAAAAAAGAAATCTGAAAATGATTTTGTTTATCAAATTGAAAAGCCCTAAACTAATGCATTTGGATGTGGGAAATAGAATATTATTGAAGTTCATCGCTAAATTCTTTTTCCTTTATCGGGCTTAACTTGGGCTACTATGAAGAGTTTGTTAAAAATCACCGATCGCACCGTCTTCAAAACTTGTATTTCTATATTGTTATTAATGAATGGTTAGTCACAGTGTTGTTCTAAACAGAACAGCTTTTGAACTAAGTTAAAGTTGACATGACTCATGCATACATTACATAACATATTTTTCAGAGATTTGTGATAATATACTGTCCCGAGACATGCATATTTTCTTAAAATGCTGCCCCAGGAACTGTAATTTATAGTTCTGATTTTGCCTCCAGCTTTCCCTATTTGAGGTACTTTTTTTTATTCACTATTTATGAAATTAGAAAGTTATTTATTAGGCAACAACTTTTTAAATAGCGTTTGAACTTTTAATCAAACATAACATTACTTTTCGTTTGTTACAGCTAAAAGCGGGCAGGGAAAAATAGGGAAAAAAATAGAGAAAAAAAACCTTGTTTGAAACAGCGGAATATATATATATATATATATATATATATATATATATAAATATATATATATATATATATATATATATATATATATATATATATATAAATAATAAAAAAAAGTATATATATTTTTTTTTTTTGTGA
>Ga0214543_1010466_pt1 | contig 13714 bp, 4 predicted proteins | sample CNSS2metaG_FD_160094 | JGI IMG/M metagenome (GOLD analysis project Ga0214543, IMG submission 160094) | Root nodule microbial communities from cowpea collected in UCLA plant growth center, Los Angeles, California, USA - CNSS2 | ecosystem: Host-associated > Plants > Roots > Nodule | place: USA...
CATTATAAATATTAGTACTTAATTTTGTAAAAATATTTATACTTAATTATTTTTAATCTTATAAAAAATGGATTACAAAAATATTTTAATTATTAAAAAAAAAATTGGGACAAAATTGAATCAGATAGACATACTTAGGTACTAAATTGAAACAAAAAGCCATATGTGGGGACCAAATCGAAATCAACATAATGACATCTAATAGTGACACTGACACGTGGCATTTTTATTTTTATTTTTAAAAAATTTAAAAAAAAAATAAATTTTTTTTAAAAAAAAATCAAAAAAACCACAGATTGACACGTGGCACGTTGACTAACGGTGTTAGTCAACTCTGTCTGAAAGGGACCTAATTGAAACAATTTTCAAAAGTTGGGATGTAATTGACACTTTTTTAAAAGTGGGTACCAATTTGACACTCTAGTACCGAACTGGGTACCTTACGATTAATTAAACCTATAAATAACTATCCAATGTCTTTTGATCTAGAGTGTCCACACTCTCTAAAGCAAACATTATGAACTTAAATTCCATTATATAGTTAATAACATCTATCCCTTGATTTTCTTAGATGATGTAAAAATTTTCAAGATATTATTTTTATCAGCTTAACATTCTCCATCCTGATTAAAATAAATATATCTTTATTGCCTATACTAGCAATCATACTCCACCATGAGGAATATCACTTGAAATCAAGATTATTGTTGCAGGTTACACAATTGTCTCATGGTAAAGGCCCGGTAGGTCAAGTCACAATCCAAATAGGATTCCTAGTAGGACAATTATTAAGGAGAGATTATTACAGGTTGCACAATTGTCCTACAGCGGAGGTCAGGTGGGTCAAGTGACAATTCAAGTAAGATTCCTAATAAGACAAGAAAATTATTGCAGGTGATATTAATTGTCCTATAAGAAAGACCAAATAGGTTAAGTCACAATCAATTGTGGTGCTTGAAATGTTACACTTTTAAAGTAAAAGAAATTGTACCCTAAATATTGACTATAAGTGTTGGCCTACAAACGTTCAATCCTAACGGTTGTTACGATCGAACCGTGTAGCTTGAAATTTTACGCTCGGTCCTTACGGTTATTTAGTCGGAAATTCAAGAGTTTCCTCGAAGACATAAAAAGTGAACAACCATTGGTAGTGTGAAATGCAAGACAATGGTCATGTGATATATATGAGCCATGTTTTATTCGTGTTACATTTTCTTTGTAAGAATACACATTCTTCACAGGTCACCAATGGCATTCCCCCATTTTCTCTGACAAAAAAGAACTCATTGGAATGGTTGAAAACATAAATCACAGTGAAAGGATTACGGAGCAATGGTGGTTCGTTAGATATTTTCAAGTTCCTGCCATTATTCTGTTTCTCTTCCTCATTCCTCCATTCATGGATGAACGATTCTGCATACCCGATTCAGCATCTTCTTCCAGCGCTTACTGGCTTCTTCTGCAAGTCCTCTCTCTCATCCCTCTCTGCCACTATCTTCTCCTTGCAGCGTTCATTTTCTTCTCCGTTCTCTACAACTTCCTCGAACTCCATTTCTTCCAAGATCTCTTCTCGGGATTCGCAGGCTCCCCTGTGCTTCTCTCCTACAACTCCTCCTCTCAAATCTACCACGACGTCGTTTCGAAGTGCGAGGTTCTTCGCGGAAGATATTTCGCCACGCCCTGGCTCTGCAGCCCTCATCTTCAGACTCTTTTCTTGAACTACTTCGGCACACCTCCCTTGCTGAAATACACCAGGTCAATTCAACCGTCCTTACCTAATCCCTATTTATTTGTTGAAGATTGTTGAAGATGGAAGACGCAATAATTAGTTTTGTTTCAGGGAACTGTTTAGGACTGCTGATGCTGGAACCATTGCCTTGGATTGGCTGTTCAGTTCTCATGGTAAGTTTAATTAAAGTGTTCTGTTATGGTTTATGGACAAACATGCGTACTTGATGTAGTAATTTGGTGATAGTTGTCGAAGTCGAAGGTTCATCCATCTTTCTGTCTTTTCTATGACTGCTCATTTTACAGTTTCGGATAATGTTGATTATGAAGATGAATCTGTTCCCATTGTTGTAGTTATTCCGGGCCTCACAAGTGACTCTTCATCTCAAGTAAGTGTTTCTATTTACTTTTGATTTTAATACACCCTTCGATGTCAACCAATTAAAAATCACTGCATTACTTTTACAGTAGACCACGTTTTATCCTTGCTCTGTCGGCAGCTCCTTGTCTGCTACTAGATCAGGGCTTGTAATGTTATTTTATTATTATCCTTGTCCTAGTACCATCTGAACTTCTCTAGCTTAGTATGCAAAGTCTTGCGTTATGAAACCATTATTGTTGTTTTAACTTTTTTAACAGTTTAGTGTGCAGCTGCAATATATTTACCTTTTGTTTTGCATTACATAATGTGTTAGGAATTTAAGGTGAGTTAGAAATTTCATGTCGGGTAAAAATGAGTAAGATACTAATATACCTGTTGCTTAAAGGTTAAGTTGAAAGTGATTTCCTTGTCTCCTATATAGCTTGCTCACGTATAGCAGTTGACAAAATGGGAAAGTGAATTGGACACTATTGTTTTATTAGTTTATTCTTTCGTGAAAAAAGAACAATAAATGTTTCCTTGTATCCTTATGAATGTCCCCTAGTTTTCATATGCATTTATACACTACACTGATATCTCAGTTTTATTTTTTCCTTCTCTTTTCTTGCTTTCATGTTGACAGTATATCAAACATCTCGCGTATCACACTGCAAAGCGTGGATGGAACGTTGTTGTCTGTAACCACCGAGGTTTTGGAGGTGTTTCAATCACGGTTAGTTTTTTCTGCAAGCTTTAAATAAATAGAACAAAGGGTTGCTACAGTTTTAAAGCATAACTTGAATCCTGTTGATTATAATGTGGTATTATTTTGCACTGTATCAATCTCATCTCATGTTCTTGTGTTAATAGTTTCTTGATCTTGTTTTTCTTTTTAAAATCATTTCAGTCTGACATTTCCTACAATGCTGGATGGACCGAAGATGTCCGAACAGTGGTTAATTATCTCCATAAAGAGAGATCCAAGGCACCACTGTTTGTTGTTGGAACTAGTATTGGAGCTAATATTCTGGTATGTTAAACTTGAGCCTTCTGAAATGGTTATAATAAATGTTGCCTTTTTTACGTCAAAAATAATTTAAATTACTATCAATATTATAATTTTTTTGAAAGGACATACATTTTAGGTGCCACTTGCAGGAAGGGCCAATGAAAAAATTATTTAAGTTTGTGTATGACATTTCTATTTTCTCGAAAATTTGACCTCTGTTATCAAATATAAAAGAATTTCTGGTTATAGCTATATAAAAGAATTTCACTTTCTCGTATTATATGTCTTATTAGGACTGATACTGAAATTCATTATGATGTTTCTCATCATTGATACGTTTTTCTATTTGCCTTTCAAACTATACCAAAACGGCACGAAATTATCTTATTATCACTTATGCGAGGAGCTGTGTTTGCACTGCATTTTTTTATTCAATGATTGTTTATAGGTTAAATATCTTGGTGAGGATGGTGAGAATATTCCTGTTGCTGGAGCTGTTGCTGTTTGCTCTCCTTGGGACCTTTTGGTTAGTATTTTGATTTTAAAGTGACTTGTTTTAAATTTTGAATTTCAAAAGACTTCGGTCAATATGCTATGAAAAATCACTACAATCTTTCATTTGAATTTGTTCTCACTTCTCGGTTTAATTGCTAGATGGTTTAATTGAAGAAAAGAAATTAGTTTTGTACGAAACAGAAAATAATACAAATTGAATGAAATAATTGAGAATAATATATTTTGAAAATTGGAGTTTATGATTACATGCCTTAAAAATCAAGTCGTAGAAGTGGTGAAGGAAACAATAATAAAAGGTCAAATTGTCCATCCATAAGTGTTCTTTTATCAAAAAGTGTATGTGAATAATCAAAAACTATTTTGAATGCGATTGGTGGTTCAAATTGAGTTTTGGATCTGTTTTAAATTATTTAATGTAATACTTTTGGAATTATCAAAATAGTGTACTGAATTTAATTTCCTCTTCAATGTTCTCGTATATGTTGGAATCGATCTTCATTTTACCTTTTATTAAACTTCGCGAAGTTATATTACTTGTTTATCGTTGTAGATAGAGGACAGATACTTGCGCCGGGGGCGTGTGCAGAAAATTTATGATAAAGCACTTGCATTTGGACTTAAAGATTATGCAAAATTGTAAGTCTGCATTTTTTTTTTCAGTTGAATTTAACTATCGTCTTCATAATCTATAAAATCTATTCAAAGTGCAGACAAAGTGGAAACATCAAGAACTTTTGTCCATTGTTCGTTTCTTGACTTAATTTTATATTTTTGCCAACATTCATTGCAGACACCGGTCTCACTTTTCTCGCAATGCTAATTGGGAAGGAATAGAAAAGGTGGCCTTACTCGTTATTGTTTTATTTTCATTTGATTACCTTAATTTCATTTATTTTCCAATGGTAAAATAAGGCTATGTTTTTGTCGTGTTATATATGGTAAAATTGAAAGTGATGTCGTAATTTGTTATGGACGTATTTTCAATGTCTCCCCTAAAAAACCTCGCAACTCATTTAGCTGTGTTTGGGTTAACTTTTTCTTGGCCTAATTATTCTAATTCTAATACCTATAACATTCTTAAATGTTGTTGTCTTATTCAACGTTAGTTTTTAAATTTTCATCAAACATGTGTGCATGTGCTTTTTTTGCTTCGCAGTCACTTTCTGTCCGCGATTTTGATGATCACGCCACTCGTGTAGTTGGGAAGTACGAGGTACTTGTGTATGGCCTAAATATGTAATATTTTATCTCTTTTTCTGTCTCGTTTTATTAGTTAATCAAAACCAACTCTTTTTCTTCTTAGAGTGTGGATACGTACTATAGACGCTGCAGTAGTTCCACTTATGTGCATTCTGTTTCCGTTCCGCTTCTGTGTATTAGTGCTCTTGACGATCCAATATGTACAACAGAAGCCATTCCCTGGGATGAATGCAAGTATGCTCCTCCATTGTTTCATTGCTTCTTATTTATTTTCGTTCTCTTCTATTACTTTAGCTCATATTAATGCACTACTCTTTTGGTAGGGCAAATAAAAACATTGTGTTGGCTACTCTAAAGCATGGAGGACATCTGGCCTTCTTTGAAGGGCTAACGGCATCTCGTCTTTGGTACACAATTGTTCTTTTATCGACATATAAGTGTGTCTAAATTTCATATTAACTAGAAAAAAAAAATTGAAAACTTATAAATACATGTTTTATCAAGATGTATTTAGTATTAATAGGTGAATTTTAAATCTAACCTAAATTTTGCATCCATATATATATATTTTTATCTTATCTCTAATTGATATGAAATTTTTTAATTTTGTTAGAGACAATTTTTGGTGATTAAACTAATTTTCAATCATTGGTACATTTTTAATTTTCCCCTCTTGCAGGTGGGTAAGAGCTCTAAATGAATTCCTTGGTGTTCTACACAGCAGCAATTACATGCAAGGAGAAAGGTAAAATCTGGTGTGACATGGGGAAATAAGCAGAAATTTTGTGTTGGCTGAATTTTGATTTTTCTTTGCTACCTGTCGTGTAGATTTGTCAACCAAAAATTCCATTGACTCGTGAATTGATCATCGCACTTATGAATGTGCCTGAACAATCAATGACCTCGGAAACGATGTGGAAGAAACAGGTTTAGTCCAGTATATGTATTAATGACAGTCATAACACGGTTCCACAAGAAAATGTTCATTAAATGATGAGCTTGTGACTAACCAATGGAAAGAGTTGACGAATTCTCTGCTATTTGACCCAAGTTATTTTCAATACTGTGCCTCGTGATTTACGAAGCCACAGAGGATAAAAGTCTTCTATAATATTTTGGATTGAAAATTTGAAGAAGCTAATTTAATTTTAGACAGTTTAAACGCTTTATAAAAGATATAGTCTGAACAAAGAATTTTACAATTTTATAAAAATAGTTTTAGATTAATTAAATTTAGAAAATTTTAAATTTTACAACAAAAAAAAATCATTAATCTCTTTTTAATTTAACCTTCAAGTGGTTGTCACTAATACCAAAATTAGTTTGATAAGGCTTGACTATAGTAATTTTAATATATTTCATATATATTAGAAGGTTTGTTTATATTAAATTTGTTCGGTGTTAGATTAATATCATTTAGTTATGATATTTTTTATTGTAATTTTTATTTGCTATAAAATAATACTTAAATTAATATTTAGAACAATAAAAAAAACAAGTATCGATAAAGATGTGATAATATATGAGGATAAAGATGATTTTTTGTTCTAAAATTAGGATAAAATAATTAAACCCATGACTTTATTTTCATTCTCCATTTGCAACTTGCGGATCAACTGCTATCATTATCATAAGTAAATATATATATATATATATATATATATATATATATATATATATTATTTATACTTTTTTAGAGAATATATATCGACGACGAAATCCAATTATTTAAGTGCAAACGTTACATCACATGAAAAATGGAAAGTGGACAAGAAAGTGGTACCCCACACCTCACTTGGAAGTCTTTATTGTTTTATCTCCACATTTTTACCTTAAAATACTTATTTGTAGAATTCCATCACTCCTGGCCCAGAGGAGGCATGACAAGCAACATGAAATTTTGAAAAACCAGCGAGCTTGCACAAATTCTCGTACTGTTTCTCAGTTCTTTCTTTTCCACCGGCTGTGATAAACATAAGGTTGTCCAGGCTGGAAACAAGCTGAGATTGTTCAGTTGCTTCTGGTTCTTCTGGCATTATGAACTCCAGAACAACCACCTTCCCATTTTCAGCCAGTGCTTTGTGACAATTGATTAAAATTTCTACGCACTTCTCATCAGACCAGTTGTGCAATACAGCCTAAAACAACATCATAAAACACATAAAAAAGGATTTAGAACCTTCAAAATTAAATTAGATTTATTTAATGAATTAGGTGTTTATTCTATCAAGTACCTTCAGTGTCATGGCGTCACCCTCTGGAACTCTTGCAAACATATCTCCTCCAACATGCTCAACCCCTTAACAAAATTTCACAGAGTTTAGAATTTAAATTAACCCTTTGATATATATGATTAAACATTAGATATATCAGGCTACCTGATAGCACTGGTGCATTCTCAATGACTTGGGGCAGATCAAAATTAATTGCTTTAATTGAAGGGTGTTTCGAGATTATCATTTTGAGGTTTTGTCCATTTCCACCTCCTACATCAACCAACCTTGATATTCCCTCAAATCCAGTATATATGTCAAGTATTCTATTCATATCATTCACACACAAATCTGCCATAGACTTGTTAAAAATTTGGTTCATTTTGGGATCCTTTTCCATGTACTGGTACGTTGTTACCCCATGAACTTTCTTGAACAAATCAACGTCTGCATCAACCACTGCCTCCTTGAAATTCAGCCTGAGGAAAATAGTTAAAAACATTGGAGCAAAGTAAGCATTCCTTCTTGGAAAAATGGGAATTAGGGCTGCACTTTTAGTCACGTTGACGTAATGTATGAAAAAAGTGTTTAAGATTCTTCTCATAATACTGCACACACCCTTTATGTCTACAAAAAACAACCTCATACTTAATAGTCCACTTAACTAAACTAAACTAAAATAACTTCATACCAGTTTCATTCACATCATGATACAGTAATGATAAGAAAACATGCATAAGAGTTAAAATCATTTACCAAAGTGGTGAGAGTGCAGGACAAGAGAGAAAGGATGCGAATGAAGCGAAGTAGCCTGTAGCTGCATCAGGAGCATAGTATTGTCCAATTTGTGAGAGTCCATAAACTGTCTCGGTGGCACCATGTTGTGTGGTTCGTGTGGAAGTGGTAAGAAGAGAATAACTAGCAAGCAAACGCAGCATGCGATCGAGCCTATCAGGCAAATCAGGGTGCTGGTTTGGGAGCTTGGAAGCAATTTCGTGAGATGACATGAACGAACCGTGTGGTGTTGCCTTGGCTATGATCTCAAACAGGTTGAGCTCAATAGCAGCATTCAGAACTGCAGGGTAAACCACAGCAGTACTAAGCAGCATTCCAGATAGACGAGCACCTTCAGTGTTTTTGGGACAAGTTGTAAGGAGGTTATTGTGGGTAGCAACATTGGATTCCCCCATTCTTGCTTCTTTGAATTCCAATGATCTTTAGTTTTCTGGTTTGGTTACAAATGTGTCTGCTTAATTGCTCTTCAGTGTGCTCCTTTTATAGGTGTTTGTGGTCGTAGATGGAAGGCTTTACCTTGATTTTTCCTTGTCTTGTTGGTTGATTTTTTTAGCGGTGGGTACCTAAGCAACGCTTGTGGTGAGAGATTTATTTCAATTTCCTTGACTTACGTGTAAACTCTATAAATGTTTGAGAATAAATTTTGCTATTTACATAACAATTCCCGATTTACTCTCTTAATCAAAAATATGTTCAGTTTCTCTACTTATCTGTGTAACTTTGACTATTCAAAGATAAAGATGATTATACTTTTAAAATGAGAGATAAATTTAAATCATAATAAACTTGAAGACTAATTACGAACAATACATTAAAGAAAAAGTTGCATAATTTTTTATGGTAAAATGTCAAGATATGGACGTTAAGTTACTTGATTGAGTATGAATGGGACTCCTGCATAGAAAATAAATGCAGAGGAGAAAATAGAAAAGTATGAAGGAAGAGTTTGAACATTATGAGGTTGCGTTTTTCTCTGGTTACCTTTTCTTTTATTTTGCTTTTCTTATATCTATCTCTCTTTAAGGTTTTATTTTTCGTATATACGGTGCGAATCAAATACAAAAGATAATTTAATCACTTCGTCAATTTATCGAGTTCTGTAAGTCTTAGAAGAGACAATGAAAATAAATTTAAATATAATGATAGCGCCATCAATATTTAATTTATTTATTTTAAAATATTTTAAAACATTTTTTAAAATATATTTATCTTTTTTAAAATATCTTAAAAGTTATTTATTAAAAAATATTTTTATTTTATTTTATTTTTTAAAAATAAATACCTTTTCAATATATCAATTTGAGACACTTTTTAGCATAGAAATAGTTGCCCTCTAATTATATAAAAGAAAAGGTAGTTTCCATTTTTCAACATTGCTAGAATTGCTCCTTAAGTGGAACATAAACCGTCACTCATCAATTAGGATTAGTGGATTACTATATAAAATAATAAAATATGTTGACAAGTATAATGAGATGATGTTTTTGATTGTGCATATCTCACTGATTGCTTCATTATTTATTGTTGAATGGTAAGCATGAATCAACGATAAAGATGACATTAGTTAAGTTTTGAGAGAAAGGATCAGAAGGAGAGGGAGAGAAAGAGATGGGAAGGATTAGAAGATAAAGTTGATGTTGTTCTTTTTAAAGGATTAGGAAGTGATTTTAGAGTAGATTAAAATATGAAATTCGTGAAAGTTTGTGATTAAATTGAGTGATGTGACATATTAAAAAAATAATTTAATAGATAAAAAAAGAAGATTACCAAAATATCTTTAATGTTAAAAGTAATATAAAATGCTATATAAATCATTTAGAATAATTTATTTAATTTATATTAATTGTGTGAAATAATAAAAATATATTTATAAAAAAATGAATAATCAAATTTATTTGGTATGAAATTAAATTTGACATTTATCAATTTAATGTTTACATGAAAAATAATTTATTTGTTATATATTTTTTGTTTTTAAGTCTTTGAAATATAAAATTTTTTGTTTATTTGATATGAACATATTTTTTAATTTGATTATGTTTGTTAATAATATAGGTAATATTTTTTAATAATTTTTTTTCTTTTTTTCAAATTTTATAGAATTATATATTGTTTATATATTTTTAATTTTTAGATTTTTAGATGTTCATTAATAATAAAATTTTATTTATTTATATTAATAAATTAAAACTAAAATTACATATATTTATTTGTTAAAAATTTAAAATTGATAAATATTAATAAATTAAGTAATATAATTTTTTTAAAATAAATGATATTTTCACATGGCACGTAGAAAAAAACATACCAAAATTGAAAGACTAGAATAAATAAAAATCATTTTTTTACTATTTCATTAAAAACATAATTTTATTGGAAAATTTATTAACAAAATAATTTAAGATTAAAATATAAATTTATGGACAAATTACAAAATTAAACATACAAATAGTTTTTGATATATTAAACACGATTAAAATAAATTGTAAAATAAATTTAAACATACAAATTAATTTAAACACATGTACAAAAATGATGAGGATAAAAAACATAAATAAATATAACGAGGATAAAATAGTAATTTTAAATCAATCACTTTCCAATCTCTTCAAAAATAGAGGAATGGAATTTTTTAATCATCCCTCTATTCCATCTTTGTCATTCCCTTGCATCACCCTAAAAAGAACAAAGTAATCACCCTCTATACCTTCCTCTCCAATCCTCTTAAAAAGTACATCTCCTCAAAAAAATAAAACCTAAGTTTATAATCGATCATATAAGTGAACTAAAATTATATTTCATTTGTTTCACATATAATTTATTATTCATTCTCTTAAATCATAATTTGATAAAAAATAATAATTATATTTTGAGTGCATGACAAATTTAAAACTTTCAAAATTCTTATATATTAAATTTATATGATTTATTGAATTTTTAAAATATTAAAACTTTTTAATTGAATATTTATATTTAAATTTTACTGTTAGTTATTTGAGGTGGCCGTTACCTTATATCATTATTCTGTTTAAATGTTGCAATATAATGAATTTCCATAAAATATTTACTGTATTTAATGAAAATTATTTAAAAAAAATAAAAATATATAATTAAACTAATTTTATTTATTTTACCCCTAATAAAAAAATAGTATATTATTATTGGGTGGATGTTTATTTTGACGAGAGAACCTAGCTATTCAAGGAGATTACTATTATAGGGAAGACTATTCGTTTTTGTAGTTCGTACATTTTTGTGAATCTTTTCAACCCATAATTCTATTTACTTCTATATTCAACGCAGTACAGAAAGTGACTATAAGAAAGTGACTAAAACACTATTATTGCAAGCATAAAAGTATGACCATAAAAGTGTTTGACTAATCTGTGTTGAAGTAGAAAATAACCTGAGAAATTAATAAAAATAATTTGCTGATGTTATTTCATATCCACATCAACTAATGAATAACTTTTAGATTAACATTTTAATTAATCACGGTATATAGAGTAAGCGAAGAAAAAGAGATAGAGAATAAAAAATGAGAGATGATTTGGTTGAACAGGAAAAAAGCCTGAAAAGTTGGAAGAAACAAACTATAATAATTTATGTTTTGTATTTTAGCTATATTTTACGTTAAACATGATCAAATGTGAGTTTTGTATTTTTTTTTTCCAAATTCTTTTTAATGTAACAAATTAATAAAATAATAAGATTATATTATAATAAAAATAAATTCCTCCTTTCTCTTTAATTTAATTATAAATATTTTTTCCATATTATATTTCACGTGTTTTTTTTTTCTTTTTTTTTCCTCTATTTATTTCAACTCTATCTTTAATTAATGAGTTTACCATTTCGTAGTGTCTTTCTTCTTTGAAGGGTATACTTGAATTCAACAATTGTGTAAATTAAGTTATGTGTCACTCATCAAACAAAAATCAAAATGCAAAGACCATGGTAAAAGCTTATTTTATGGTTTTAAGTACCTGTTATTATAGAGTATTGCAGACTAGTTTTTGGATTACGTAACAAAATTACTATTTTAATCTTGTCTTCTTGTATGTGTTAGTTTGATAAAGTAAAACATTAACTCATATTGTTTGGAATGAATATATAAATGTTAAAGTCTTTATATTCTTCTTTTTTTTACGTTTTATTAATGATAAGTTTATAATAGGTTAAAATATTTATCTTGTCCACATTTTTTATAAAAATTTCAAATAGATCTTCAAAATATTTTTTTAATTTTAATTTTTAATTTCTTTTTATTTCGTGTCACGTCTCTATCGTGACACATGTCAAGTTAGTATAGTGACACGTGTTAGGTCATTATCTCAATCTCAATTTAGTTTTTATATTTGTTATTTTGATTTTATTCTATTCCTATTTTTTTAAATATTTCAATTTCATCCCTTACAAATTGAAATCAAATTTAATTTTTATATAAATGTTATAATGATATTTTTATTAACATTGATATTTTATTAAATATTTTAATAATATTAAGTTTATTTAAATTTATATTTTACATTAAAATTTATTTATATTTTGTTTTAAAGTTTTAATCATATTTATTTTAACCTATTATAATTTTTTTTTATTTTACCTTTAAATTTATAAAATTGTTATTTTTAAACCAACTCTAACATTTGTACAGATTATTGATATATAATATTATACAAGTATTTGAAATACAAATTTATCGATCTATATATCTAAAATTTTAAAATAAAGTTTAAGGTAAAATATAAATTTAAATATATTTAATATTGTTACAAATATCACTTTTAATAAAAATATCACTGTAACATTTATATAAAATTTATATTTAATCTCAATTTGGAGAAGATGAAATTAGTTTTTTTTATTAGATATGAGATTAAAATTGAATGAAAATAAAAATTATATGGACAAAATTGAGATGGGAGGCAATGAATTGACACGTGATATCATACTAACTTGATATGTGACACGAAAAAAAAAATTAAAATTAAAAAAAAAAAGACAAACTAACATGTAATACATACTTAATATTATTAATACCATACTAACTATTAATGGGATAAACTTAATTGTTACACATTTTTTAAAATGTGGTAATTGAGATTAATAAAAATCTTGAATTTTGGTATAGAAACTATGACCAATTAAGTATTTTAATTTTTATAATATTTTAATTATTGTTATTTTACGACTATTATGTAAAGTCATTGGTATACACCAACACTATTTCATCAGCTTATTCTCACTTTTGAAGAAAAAAAAGTATGTTGCTTATAGAAAAAATAAAAAATTGGTATCCGTGACATTGTTGAAGAGTTAGATAAAGGGAATGACGAACAAAATGATGATGTTGTTCAAGTGAATTTGACTCAATCAATTATGTGAATCACTCACAGTAAAAAAAAAAACGAAAATAAAAGATGACCTAGTCCTATTAAAAAAAAAAAAGTTACGCAAATTTTAATGATAATTGTAATCTGAATTAGGATCATGTTTTAAAGAGTGGTTGATATGAGCTCAAGTATGCTAATCAAAGTTGTGAATAATATTGACAAAAATGAGTTTGATTGACAAAAATGTTTTAAATAACTTTTTGTATGCATATTTTATTATAATTAAAAATTAATAATACATTTTTTTCTGATAATTTTAGCAAAAATGAATAATTTCCTCATTTCATAATACATATCCAGCGTTATTGGGTTTATTATCTAGTGCACATTAAACATTTTAATATAATTAAAGGTCATCGTTGTCGTGTAATACATATATATATTAATATAAGTTTGACCACTGAATCTAAATAGGCGGCAGTGTATTAGAAATTTGATAATATTTGTAATTTATGCAATTTTGGGGATCACAAAGGATGTGTGAATTTGTTATATA
>Ga0214543_1010467_pt1 | contig 13713 bp, 10 predicted proteins | sample CNSS2metaG_FD_160094 | JGI IMG/M metagenome (GOLD analysis project Ga0214543, IMG submission 160094) | Root nodule microbial communities from cowpea collected in UCLA plant growth center, Los Angeles, California, USA - CNSS2 | ecosystem: Host-associated > Plants > Roots > Nodule | place: USA...
TTATGTGTAAATATATTATTTATTTATATATATTTTTTAGATTATTTAATAAATTATAAATAGTTTAGTAATTTAAGCGGGGACGGGTATTTGGGCGGGTATATATATATATCCCCATCCCCATCCCAGTTGAAAATTTCGGGTATTACCCATACCTATACCCATACCCAGTCAAAGCGGGGATTCCCCGTCAAAACGGGGACGGGTTCGGGTGATACCCACGGGCACGGGTTTATTTGCCATCTCTATCTGAGATGATTCAATTTACTTGAAATTTGAAACTAAACTAGAACACGTGTTTTTTTTTCCTTTATTTTATCAGCACTAGGAGAAGTTCATGTGTTTCACTTCAGTGTATTTGTTGATATTAATGAAATAAAAGAATTTGTTCCATCTTTATACTTTAACCAAATACACTTCCTGTTTCTATGCTTATAAAACTATATCTTTTAATATATTATTTTTAATTTCTCTTAATTCCTAAAATTTTAAATGGTATGGGGAATTAAAAGAGATAAAAAATATTGTATATGTAATAATTCAAATTTAGGTTATTTAGGTTAACTCGATTTGAATGGGTTTAAACTAATTTAACTTAATATAACCTGATTCAACATAATTTGGGGCACGTCGTGACATGAGTTGCTTTTGATAAAATTAAGACCACATTTTTTTATCTACAAATATTTGTTATTATATATTTTTGTTAGTGGGAGAAATTAAATTTACAATCTCTTCCTCTTTCCCTTCAAAATCAACCTTATTACTCCTAAATATTAATAGACAAAGTTGAATCCATAATTTCTCTTACATTCCCTTCCAATTTTACTATTAAGTTATTTTACAGACCAAACTTTGATTGTATGGGGTTATCTTTATTTATAATTGATTTCTCCTTTATAAAAGTAAAAATTCAATTTCGGCTTCGTGTAATTTTTTTTCTTTCTTTATTTATTTGTTACAACAATGTCATATTGGAGAGATAGTCTTTTACAACTGTCTCGGTTTGTTTTTAACTAACATTTAACTATAAATCATTGACTCCCTCAATTGTAGAACAAGTAATATACGATACGATAGTCACGATTTTTCTTATGATTCATTCATTATGTTTAGAATTTAGACGTCAATGCCACTGATACTTGATAATTTTTTTATTTTTATTTAAAATTCTAGTTTATATTTTTAAAAGATATTTTTACATTAATTATTTTTAAAAAATTATGGTACACATAATTATCTAAATATATATATTACTAATATATGAAAGAATATTACATTATATCAATTAAATTACTTATCATCTTTTTACTATTTGTTTTCAAACTCTTTTAATTTAAAGAACTAACCTTTTACTTCTTTTTTTCTACTCTTCAATCCAATAAAATTTAAAGTGAATGAAGATAATATTTGAACAGCTTGGTGGTGAGTGCATTATGAGGAGGTGATGGAAAGAAACGAGAAGCAACGAGAAGAAATTAGTGTGTGCATTATGATATTTAGAAAAAACAGTTGTCAGTTATAATAGCCACAGTGATTTTCATCATTCTGATTCCTGACATTGCCATGGCTCCACCAAAACAACAAAACACCATTGTCATGGCAATATCAGCACCATATAATGGCCGCAAATAGTAAATCAAATATAGAGAGGACAATAACAATAATATCCATCATTTTAACAAATTAAATCTATAACCTAACTTTCTCACTGTTTTTCGGCGCATGTCACTTTAAAGTAAAGTTGGATATATATACATATCACTTTCCATCAATGTGAGCTTTTGTGTTCATGTTTTTTCATTCTCTATATACTACTTTCCTTTTCTATATGTATTCTTCAATTATCAGAAGAAACAGAAATGTAAATGTTGTAAAAACGAATTATTTCGTAAGTGGAAACAGAGAAAAGTAAATGAGAAAAAAATAGTTTCATGAGTTTTGTTGTTTGAAGTAAGAATGGAAGGGAAGACAAGAGAAAAAGAAAGTCAATGTCAAAGAAATCCCTTCAACGAATATTAAGATAAAGTGGAAAATATTATGTGAGATTAATTAATAAATTTTAAAAAAACATGCATTTATCCTCTTATTTTGTATTATATAAATGCTAATGATGAATAAATAACATTTTTAAATTTCTAATGTTTTTTTTTCTTCCCCCCTAAGCAATTTATTTAACATTCTCTCCTGTCTTTAACATTCCTTTTTTCCACTTCGGTTTTTCTTTTCAAAAGATTTCCCAATTAAATTAAAAAAAAATATTAGAGCTGTCAAAATAGGTTGAAATTCGCAAGTCAATCCAACCTACCATGGTTTTGGATCGAGTTGGATTAAAAAAATTTTAAAAATTTCAGTGTGGGTTAATTTTTGACCTGATCTACCTAGAACCCGGCTCATTCGGGTTGAACTCATGGTGAGGTTGGCTCACCAATTCAGAGATAAAGAGTCACACACGTATTGTTTTATGTTGGACTTTGTATTTGGGTCGGGTTATGTTATTTTCTTAGCCAACACAGTAGTATTTTGTACTTTTACGTATTTGGTTTATATTTGGAGTTTAACATCATTTTGGATTGTATTGAAGTTTATTCAGATTTTAATAAGAATTATAATTTAGTTTTTTTTTTAAACCGAAGAAAAAATTGTATTTTTTTTAATTAAGTGAACCATTGAGTCAATCCGTGGTGGGCCAGACGGATTCAAATTTTTTTGACTCACTAATAAATGAGCTGAGTTGGGTTAACTCACTAGATCAAACTATGGTAGGTCGAGTCAGATCAGACCAAATTATCCATTTTGACAGCTCTAGGAAACACAGAAAAAAAATATTTTCACTAATCATCAATATATACACACAAATAGAAGCAAGACATAAAAAATGGTTAAGAAATGTTCAGGTGAACAATTATTGGTACACATATTTCAGAAAACCAGTTATTATAATAATAAGACTCACTAAAATACATATGGGCTAGGAAAATAATTTCTCAAATATTAGGCAAGTGTTGCTAAACTTGAGAAAATACTATATGGCTGAAGTACCAAATATTTAGCAAGAAAGACTTTTTCGGTATCATAATCAAATTTTTTTATACAAACTCAATTCACTATTTTAGGATAAGTTATGAGAATAAAAGGAAAAAAAGTTTGCATATGATGTTTCTTTCACACAATATTTTTACTTCCATTTACATTGAAATAAAAATGAAAATGTTACGATTCAATAACCTTAAACTCATTTGAATGTAGTAGATAATAGTGGAACGTGTGAAATTATGCGTATTTGAAGCCTAGGAATTGGTAATCCACAATATGGTTTATAGTAGCGACATTGTTGGTATAATAAAGAATATCAAGTACAAACTTAGAATGATTTATAAGTGATCACAACTAATTATAAGTAAATGTAAAGAACCGTAACAATGATATAATAATTAGTAAGATGATAATGTTGATAAAGAAATAATTGAATTCGCACATTCAAGGTCCACTCCCTTGATATACTATAATCATAAGTAAAAGTTATTTAGATATTATTCACAATCATTATTGTTCGAATAGAGATGGATTTTAAATCTAATTTAATTTTATATAACCGATTTATAAAATGATATTTATACTTTACTTATATATGGATCATGATATGTTGACTACTAAATTATGATAATTTTCTCTTATAACATGAGGTGACATCTTTTAAATGGTTTTGAAATATTGAGAATGAAAAAGTGAAAAAATAGAAAATTATTTAAAAAATATCACCTAATATTATAAGAAAAAGTTGTCAAAATGTAATAATCAAAATATCATTTTTCTTATTCCGGATGACCGTATACTTCAAACAAATATCTATAACAATAATAAAGAGGATTCCTCTTTTTATGTCCACATTTCATAATACCCGTTTTACCCTTAGTTATTTTAAAAATTAATTATTTTATAAATAATTTACTTTTAATCATTTTTCTAGAAATCTCTTTTGTCTTAAATCATTATTTAATTTTCTTTTTACATATCTTTTTTTTTTAAATTTTATATTTAACCACTATTTTAAAAATTATATATTTATTACTGATGTTAACTTAAATTTCTTGAACAATAATAAGGAGGACTCCTCTTTTTGTGTCCACATTTCATAATACCCGTTTTATCCTTAATTATTTTAAAAATTAATTATTTTATAAATAATTTACTTTTAATTATTTTTCTAGAAATTTCTTTTATCTTAAATTATTATTTAAATTTTTTTTTACATATCTTTTTTTTTAAAATTTTAGATTTAATAATTATTTTAAAAATTATATATCTATTATTGATCTTAACTTAAATTTCTTGAAAATTAAAAAATGAATTCGCTAATATCTAAAAAAGGAATTCAAAATTTCACACGTTACAAACCCAGACCGAATAACGATACAAAACCTTATCCATGAACACATATCCTTTTTCCCTCACATGCATATGGGATGTGAACATGTCAGAGCAGAAAACGAGAAACACTAGAAAGCAACCTCGCGGCTTTATTACAATTTACAGCACTGGTTATATAAGCTGTCAAATAAAAATTCTGCACGTCTCTTCTTCGTGGGGGCATATATACACCTACAGAAACAGATTCAATAACATATATTGGGGAAAATGTTTAAATAAATTCAACGTAACTCTACATTACTGTGTTAAAGAAGTTGGATGAGGATTTTTTTTTGGGTTAGTTTTAATTTATTAGAGAAATTTTACTTAATTAACTTTCTCAATTCATGTTATCATCTTTCTTCTACTGCAAGTAATTATTCTTCAAATTGGTGGTTTGGTTTTACAAAGCTTTCGCAAAAACATGGTACGATTGCCTAACAGCAACCTTGCCCGCTCCAAAAAAAATGTTACCCGTTTGGTGTAAGTATCATAATTAGGACAATTGAGAAAAAAATCTTTTCAGCTTCTAGAGTAAGTTCAGAGGAAACGACACTGATATCCTTCAAATTTGGTTTTTTTTTTTCACTAATAGACAATTCAGTTAAGTAAATTACGGTAGCAGACATTTTTTTTTTAAATTACCATTATAGGCAAAATGTGTTGGGGGTTTTTTATGAGGAAATCGTTATATTCCTATGCGTTCTTAGGTCAGATATGGTCAAAGGATGAAATTGTGTGATGAGTAGACGATTTTAATAACGTTTTTAAGAGAAAGCGTGCCAGGGGTGCACGCTTTCACCTTTTTTCTTTTTTTTTCTGCTTTGTGCACCCCCCATCCAGCTTTCTACGATTATGGATCCTCATATTCTTTTGTATTTTATGCAATATGAACATGCTTTTAAGTGATTATATATTGAAATTGTGCAGGAGGAACGTTTTTCTCTATGTAATCGATTATCCTGTGATTTAATTGATTACTGCATGTGTTGCAGTGTTTCTGGGTTTAATGTAATCAATTAGGGACAAACTGTAATTGATTAGAGAATGAGTACATTATTTCTGATTTAAATGTAATCGATTACAGTCTTATCTATTTTTTTTGTAAAAAAAGTTGATTAAATTCGAATTGGATGCAAAGGCAATCATAATAATTTGTAATGATTTTATAGAGTTTTTTCGTCCATTAGAGAATAAAGTATTTGAAATTATAGTGGATGAATGCATAAGATATGTTAATGTCATAAAAATTGTCTTAATTTTGACATTGAAGAAAGAAGAAAAAAGCATTGAAAAGTAAATTAATTGAAAATAAAAATGAACAAATTATTGGCGAAATGGACATTGTCCCCTATGATGACCCTCAGTGCGACAATAAGAGCATTTTTTTTGGTTTATCCGTAATGGGTTGATCCATTTCGTTATGGATCCTAGTTGTTGTAGGTCGTTCGGAAGCCTTGCGCCTAGTTTGCGGGTCTGGAATGAAATTAGGACTTGTATATGTTGACCAATAGTCCTCATTTCGCAGTGGGTGGAATTGGATTTGATAAGCCTTATTTATGTAATCAAGATTGTAAAATGGATCGATAAAACATGTTCATATTGCATAAAATACAAAAGAATATGAGGATCCGGAATCATAAAAAGTTGGATGGGGTGTGCGCAAAGCAGAAACAAAAAAGAAAAAAGGTGAAAACGTGCACCTTAAAAACGTCACACTCCAAGACGTTTTCTTCTTGAAAACGTCATGCCCCCTCACGATTTCATTATTAAAATCGTTCATCCCCACACGATTTCATCCTCTGACCAGATTTGACCTAAGAACGCATGAGGGTATAACGATTTCTTCATCAGAAAACGTTCAGCCCCCACACGTTTTGCCTATAATGGTATTTTTTTTAAAAAAATGCCTACTATCGTAATTTACCTAACTGAATTGCCTATCAGTGAAAAAAAACCTTCAAATTTTCATTTTTCAAAATGCCTTTAACAGATATCATAGGATAACAATTAACATAGATTACATCAAGAATAGGGTTATCTCTTAAGACGTGACGAGTACAAAAGGTTTTAGACATGGTAGAGTGAGTGGTAAATAAAACAGATAACAATCTTAAAACTATAATCGAGGCCGGTTGCCGCCAATTGAGAAAGAATACTCGCAACAGTTACAACTTTTAAAGCATTTGTTGGAGGAAAAATGGTTGTCATGAAACATTAACGGTCAAACAATAATAGTTTAACATATACTTCTCAATCTTCATATTATTTTTACTCATGTAGGGACATTTACATGAACATTCTTTACATGTATTGTTTTTCTCCTTCATCGTGTATTTTTGCTACAATAATAATTCACTCAATATCGTCTCTCACGTGGAAAAGAAAAGAAAAACTGAAGTTTGAATTCTCCTTTTTTTTTCTTTAAATGTTTGTTTAGAGAAAGTCAAATTCACTCATATATATTATTGTGCCGCTTAGGATTTGGGTTCAATTGACTCACACTGTACCTGAAAAATAATGGAGATTTGTTCTGTTACGAATATTCAACATTCTAAAAATAATGGATTTAGGACAGAGGATTTTATTACGAATGATAAAACATATTGAATGTCATAAATATTATCATTTCCATCATAACAATTTAAGGGGTTGAATGATTTTGATGCTGGCTGCCATCATAGTTAATAAAGAATATATATAAGCATACCCATGGCAGATGCATGAGATGTTCCAGCTTACACGTTTTGTAATTGAAATTTGAGGTACTTTAGAATGATGTTGTTATTGTTATTAATTACTAAAAGGAAGTGACAGCGCATGATGAAGGAAAGATTAGTGTGGGTTGTGTAGGCATTCGTTTAAAAAATAATTTGACAGCAACTTGAGCATTTATGTTGAAGAAGAAATTTTTGAAGACATTTTTAGAAAGAACGTGTGGGAAGGAAGTTGATGCATGCTCAAATTCCAAGGTTGTTGAGTTGAACTATTGAAGTAGTATTTTTGAGATAGGTGAGGTGAGGGATTAATTGTCTGAAATAAACCAAAGCAAAGGCAACGATCTTTGTTTCAGTAAAGTTGAAGGCCACTTCATCTTTATCATCAGTGACTGTCTGGCAGTTGGGCCGGATCAGCTTCTACTTTTGTAATCTTTGTCTTTTTTTTTTTTATAATTTTTATATTTTTCATTGTGATGTTTATTTGGGGTTTCAAAAGGGTAGGCCAAGCTGTGACGAAAGAGGGTAAGTTGGAACAGGTCACCCACAAATCCTTTAATAATATTTTATCACAGCAAGGAAGAAAAAACCAAAGGTGACAGGTGTTTCTAAGTTTTAACGACAAAATGAAAAGAATAGAGTAAAAATAATAATTTGAGTGAAGATAGATGGTTTATTATGGTATGGGTTGTTGTTGTTGTAAAAGTAAAAATGATTGTTGTAGAAATTAAATTGGTGTGAAATATTGTGGTTATTATCGAAATACGAACGTTGGAGATTTTGCATTAATTTAGAAATTGAAAGTAAATGTTTGGTCCATAAAGGCAAAAGGGGTAAGGTGAGGGGGTTTGACGGCAGAAAGGGCTTAAAGAAAGGGCAACCCTCCGAGATAACATTCCACTCTACTACATAAGACGCGCACTCGCAACAGGGGAAGCAACACACCACTGCAACCTCATCATTTCAAGGCCAACAAAGCAAGCACAAAAACGAAAAAGGGAAAGCAGAAAAGAAAAAGAGCACAAAAACAGAAAATTTTGAAGGAAGAAGAAGAAGGGTTTGTTTGTGTTTAGAGTTTGGACAGGATGCAGAGTGAGCAACAGAGCAACAACAACAACCAGTTGGTAGTGCAGAATTCGGGGAGCTTAAGCTTCAGCAGCCATTTGTCGAAGGAAGATGAAGAGATGTCAAGGTCTGCTCTTTCCACTTTCAGGGCCAAGGAGGAAGAGATTGAAAGGAAGAAGATGGAGGTCAGAGAAAAGGTTCAGCTTCAGTTGGGTCGTGTTGAGGAAGAAACCAAACGTCTTGCCACCATTCGTGAGGTATCTCTCACCTTCTCACACCCTCTTCTTTTCCAAATTAACTAACTTTTTCTCTCAATTTTCAGTTTTACTTAACTGGGTAACCTTCTTTTACTTTGCTTTCTTCGTAACTCATCTCAACCCCTTATCTCGTTCCTAAAAATCTTGTTTTTTCTTTTTCTTTTTAAATAATAATTTGTTTGCTACAGCCTTGCATGGGAGAATTATGTTTTTTTTTTCTTTCATAAAAATCAGGATTTTTAACGAGGTTGCGTTGGTTTATTTATCTCTTGGTCGAAACAGCTTTGGTCCTTTTCGTATTTTTTTTTGGCGATTTTTGTAATAAGTCGAGTTATGGTATAACAAGGAGAATTATAGAGGCTTGGAGAACATCTAGAGCTCTTGGATATGCCCGATCTGTGGTTTTGTTCTCGACACAGTGGATTTGGAGCCCCAAAACGACGTCTTTCTTTATTTTCCGATGTGTTTTTTTTAGGAAAAGAATTCAAAATTTGAACTTTCTTATTCCCTTGAAGATATTCTTGTCAGATAGCCGTGTCGGGCTATGAAAAAATAATTCATATATTTCCTTTCTACAATTTCTTAAATTTCTTTGGCCACTGTGTTCTTTGCGCAATATACCAAATTTTTTTAATACTTGTTTTAAATGAACAACTGACAATAATAATTCATGGTGAAAGTTGGTATACCTGTTATTTCTTTTATTGGTTCTGGAATTTAGTGATTTATGCGGAAATTGATATGTAATGGAATTAATCCCAAACTTTGTTTAATTTGTGGGATATCAGGAGCTTGAAGCCCTGGCAGATCCAATGAGGAAAGAAGTTGCACTTGTTCGAAAAAAGATCGATTCCGTAAACAAAGAATTAAAGCCGCTGGGTCATGCCTGCCAGAAGAAGGTGAACTCAGTTGAATGAATTTCTGAGAAACCATTGATATAGGGGAAGTGACAGCATTGAAATCTGGTTTTTGATGTGTGTTTTCAGGAGAAAGAATACAAAGACGCCCTCGAAGCTTTTAATGACAAGAACAGGGAAAAAGTACAGCTAATCACCAAGTTAATGGAGGTGAGTGAGTGTGATGTTTTTTGTGAATTTGGATTTGAATAGATGATAATTTTGTTTACTGATACTGTTGTTGTTGTTGTTGATCAGTTGGTGAGTGAAAGTGAAAGATTGAGGATGAAGAAGCTGGAGGAGCTGAGCAAGAACGTAGATTCGATGCAATGATTAATGACTCTGATTAGCGATGTGTGGTATATTAAAGATGACATAGTATATTTTGATTATATGTATGGGGTGTTTTGTGGTTTGTAATTTTGTGGTGTTGATGTTTGTGTTAACTAGCATTTGATGGATAATCAATCATCTAATTTAGGGAGGGATATATTACCCTACAAACAGGCAGGCTTGTAACTAAATACTTGCATTTTGTTGTCATTTTTTTTACCCTTCTTCAATTCACTTTGCTTTCTTCTTCTCCTTAATTTAATTTATTCATGTAACTTGAATTCTTGTTGCCACCAAAGAACTGGTGTGTTTTTATATTATTATTAGTCCAATAATGATTTTCCACTGTCTTAGGAGCAATATTTTCCAATGGAATTGCTTTGCAGATGCTATGCCATGTTTTATTGCAAGTTACAGCGTCTCATTCACGGGAAAACCTTCTTATCATTTATGCTTCAACCTTCAAACGTCTTTCAAACCATAGTTTTCATCATGAATCACTGTGATTCACACACCCAACTTAATTCACAAACATTTATCGGAGTAATTCTAGATTCAGAATTTTACTTTATGGATAAAGAACTGGATTAAATGTTTGAAGAGTAAAATAAACTTTGTTCATAATTTTGATATATTTTATTGTTTAAATTCAAAATATAAATAAAGGGTTAAGTATGTTTTTAGTCCCTGAACTTTGACCCAAAATTGGAATTCGTCCCTGTTGAAACTTTGATAAATTTTGATCCTTAAATTTTGAAAATGAATAAATATAGTCCTTTTAACCTAATTTTGTTAAATTTTTTTTTAAGTTTTGAACGCATTTCTCAGTAAATATTGAGTCAAGAATGTGTCAAACGGCGTAAACAACTTCAATATTAACATGAAACACATTCGTCATGTTGAAAAAAATCAACGTAATTGAATTTAAAAGATTATATTCATTCATTTTTAAAGTTTAGGAATCAAAATTTATCAAAATTTCAACCAAGACGAATTCCAATTTTTAACTATTCAGTACTAGAAACATACTTAATCCTATACTTAATCCTATAAATAAATATAATCTTCCATATTACCTAACAACGTGGTGGACTTATTTTATACATTAAAATTTATCTTAGATTGATATTTGAGTTAATATATAATCAACTTAAATTACCGAATATCAATTTTACGTAAATAATGAAAACATAATTAATCTTAAATAATACAATTAAATATAATAGATTAACTTTTTTAATTAAAATAATAATAGTAAGAAAAATAAATGGTTAGTACTGTTTGTAAGATCGGGTAGAGTACAGTACAGGAAAAGTATCGCCGGTAAGACATGGCCGACTTCTTGCGTTTTACTTTTACAAAAAACGGGGGAGTCACGCGCTGTGGCGCAGTTGTGAAACACGCTACTCTTTTTTTTTTTTTTTTTGGCAAGAGCATCCTAGGAAAAAGTGGGGTTGTGATGTGTGTGGTATAGGAATTCATAAAAACGAAGAGTTTAGGGAAAGAATAAGAAATTGAGAAAAAAAGGAGGATGATATTCTAATTAAAACACTAGCCATTAATATAAAACTTATTCCTACTTTATCAAAAGTTTCTATTAATAATAAAAAAATGTCTAATTAAAATAAAATATTAGTGTTCCAAAACAAGAAGAACGGAGCTTGCTAATTGTATTTAATGTAATTAATGGGGCTATTAAATGATTGATTTGAAATATTTAGGGCCCAATACTTTTTTTGTTAAGGGTTCCCTCAAATGTTGTCATTTCTTGTGAGATAGAAAGTCTACCCACTGTTGAAATTGAAACCTGAAATGCAACGTCAATTCTTCACAAACTCTTTTCAAGGTGCCACAAATTTGTTTTCTTCTCAAGTGAATTTAGAAATATTCTAGTATAGTTAAATTTGATATTTTTAATTGAATTTTCGTCGAAAACTTTCATTTCATATTTAATTGTTTAAAAAAATATTTTTTTAATTTTAAATATCTTATTATTTGAGTTTGTCTAATTTGTTGGACTTACTTTTAATTTCATTCCGTTTATCGTCTTCCAATTAATTCGAACTAAACTCACACTTCTTCTCCTCTTATGAGGAGTAGATAAATACCCAAAATTGAGCTTATCCAAAGACTGTTATAAACAGTGGTATTTGTAGATGGTGTCATATAAAACAATTGCATTTAATGTGTAGGTGAGACCAAAAAGAGTAGGCTATTAAATTTGAAGGTATGGGCCTTACATGTCCCATTTATTCTTCGGCCTATTTCTCTAAGGTATGGGCTTTCCATAGTCAAAAAAGCATCAAACCCTAAAATTGCGTTTCCTCTGTTTCTTAAAATGATGTAATTTTTTTTTCTATTTTTTAAAATATCTAATTTTACGCTTTTCAATTTGAGATTGAATAAATAGTTAAGTTTAATTACAATTTGGTAACCCCACAGGAAAAACTGTTTTTTCTTTAATTTATATATCAATTTACTCTAACTAAATATAACAAAAATTGAGTACCTAGGTAGAGTGTGAAAAATAAAATAATTTTAGAATTTATATATCAAATCATTTTACATTTTAGGTTGAGTAACTTGATGTATGAATTATAAAATATTATCTCATAATGTATATATATAAATTATTATTAAATTTAATACTAATTTGGTCTCAAATTAGAGATGACAAAATTGAATCATCTTAAAAATAAAATATGAATCAAAATTTTAAATAAGGGACTAGTTGAATTTTTATTAAAAATTAAACATTTTTAAACAATTGAAAGACTAAATTAAATTTTTTAAAAAATTAAAATAATTAAAAAATAATATAAAAACCAAACTAATAAATTAAAAAACTAAATTACTAACTAAGTCTTTATTTTAATATAGTTTTTTATTTCGGCCACAACAGTTATTACATATCATTTCGAACAGACTAGTCTTCTTGAATAATATATCTCATTGCATCGTGTTTTACAATTATTTTGTTAAGAGTGTTAAATATTTTCAAAAAACACATAAAACCAAAAAGATAACATCCTTTCGAAAGATAAAACACGAATGAAAAAAATATTGGTTGAGGTGATGACAATAAGAATCAGATGAAATATAATTTTTTTTCTCATATTTTTCATCAAATTTTTTTATACATATTTTCAAATTAATAAATTTAATTCTCCAATGCTTAAATGTGCGTGATTTTAGTAATCTTTTATATGTCCATTTAACATATTAGCTATTTCACAACACAAAGTTTATAAAATAGATTAATTCATATAATATGTGATTTTAGTTTTTTAATATTTAAATTAACGTTTAATGATAATTGTATACTGTTCTAAAATTATAAAAGTGATTATAATCGCTTATTTTAAAAATTTTGGAAATTGAATTTATCAATTTAAAAATACATTGATCAATGTTCAACCAAAAAATATAAATATAAAGGACAACCAGATATTTAATCCACCAAAAAGTACAATCAAATGACATAGAAGAAAGAAAATGCTTTGAAGATCTATCCCACTCTCAGTCTGATAGGTTATATATATATTTTTTCATATATGTGGGTTATGGGCATTGAGAGATTGTGATCGGCATATGGTGGTTATATGACATTAGTCTTACACATATAAGATCTTAGACACCACTTTTACACCAAAACCTTAAGGCAATGTTGTTATGGGTCTTTATTCTTATTAACTTTGTCTTTTCTATCCAATGTGGGACTTTTTGACTCACACTTGGACTATTCCCAACATCTCCCCTCAAGGGAATTTTCATATGGTATATTTCCCTTCAGGTTATGAGTGACCCCTTTGGTTATGGTTATGCGGTCAGTCACTCCGAACCATCGGCTCTGAGAATGAGTGACCCCTTTGGTTATGGTTATGCGGTCAGTCACTCCGAACCATCGGCAAGGATTTTTCCCTTCTAATACTCTATCTGAGAGTTATCAATATTTATCAAATCTGTTCCTATCTAACGAAGCGCTATTGGATCAAATGACAAAGACATTGTTGAGAAAAAGATGGCTTTTCCCAG
>Ga0214543_1010468_pt1 | contig 13711 bp, 9 predicted proteins | sample CNSS2metaG_FD_160094 | JGI IMG/M metagenome (GOLD analysis project Ga0214543, IMG submission 160094) | Root nodule microbial communities from cowpea collected in UCLA plant growth center, Los Angeles, California, USA - CNSS2 | ecosystem: Host-associated > Plants > Roots > Nodule | place: USA...
ACAAAGACAACCTCCACCAATCAAGATTCCAAAGTTCAAGGGAGAGAATGATCCAAACCTCTACATAGAGTGGGAGCAAAAAGTGGACCAAATCTTCAATATTCATTTAGTTAGTGATCAAGAACAAGTAGATTTAGTAGTTTTAGAATTTGAAGATTATGCCATGACATGGTGGCATCAATTGTGTGTGGACAATATTAACCAAGAGCCACCCGCGGCCTCTTGGATGGACATTAAAACTTTGATGCGAGCTAGATTTGTTCCTTCCTACTATAGGAGGGAGACTCTTTTGAAGCTCCAAAGGCTTTAACAAGGGTCTATGTGTGTGAATGAATATTTTAAAATGATGGAGTCCATGCTTCTCAAAGTAGGACTCCAATTTGAAAGTGAAGAAGAAAAGGTAGCTAGATTTGTGAGTGGTCTTAGAAGAGAAGTTCAAGATGTAGTTGAGTTGTATGAGTATTCCACTCTTGACAAAATTTTACACCTGGCCTTAAAAGTTGAAAAAGAAACAAGAAGCCAAGAGGAATACTTCATACAATGAATACTACTTTAGAACTTGGAAAGGAAAGGAAAGAAAGGATGAGAAACCACCTTCTAAAGACCACCCACCTAGGACTAATTCGTCTAGAACCTCCCATGAAATTGTAGAGGTAGTTGAAGACTACAATACTTTTTTTGTAAAGCTTTGTATATGCTAACTTTTTGAAGTTTACTTTTAAGATTTACTGATCAAATTCACTAAAGAATCAAATGATGTTGAGACTCTAAGTGATCATTTGAGCATTATAGTATCAAGTCATGTTTCTACAAAGGAATCGCTGAACAACCGCAAAGAATCATCTCATCTGGACAATCTTGACTTGGCTACCCAACCACCTGTCCCAGCATTTAAAAGACAGAGTCGATCTATGGTTCAAGAAAACAAGAAGATTCCAGTGAAGATGTTGAAGAAGAATATCAAGATTGAGAAGTGATTTCTGTTATTTCAAACTCAAAATTGTAATAGACTTTATTTGGTGTTTTATGTTGGTTATGTTATTTTTTTGGAAAACATTTGCTGATTTTAACTACATGTACTCATGACCAATATGTTTTGTTGTTCTTATGTTGTTATTTTAAAAACATTGACTTCAAGTATATTTTTATTTAATTATTAACTACATTAAATATTGCTCAATTCTAAAAAGATTTCTTGCTTATTATTCTTAATTTTGTACTCTATGTTTTCAGTCACAATTTGCTAGCTGAATCAAAGTGTGTTGATATTATTTTACATTGTCAACACCATAAACATGCTAGCTACATGAAAGGAAGTAAGTTGACCATAGTCATTTGCTTGGGTTTTTTATTTGTGTATTGTGTTATAAAAGATTGTATCCTTTCAGTATTTGTGTACATTTCTATAAATAAATTTCTATAAATATATATACTTTTGTTGTCTATGTTTATTTTTAAACTTGAATATATTTGGCTAGTTGAATCTAGAAGTGTTGATATTATTTTTTCGGTCAACTACATTATCATGATAGCTACATGAAAGTGAGTACCTTTTTCTCTATCTGAAGATTTTTCAACTACATTATTGGTTTCGAAACCTATAAAACATATTTAATGTCTTCAAAACCATGCTACCTTCATCAAATATTTACCCAATTCTCCTTTGAGTGATTGATTAATACATTTTACAATGAATATTGTAGTTCCGGCTTATAATTTTTGAATAACTATATTACTACTCCGTTAAAGAATAAAAAATTATTTATATTCCTTCTCTTAATGTTTATTTTGTGAGAACCCTCTCTGCCACCACTTCACAAAAACAAAACCCACTCCCTCTCCCTAACACCTTCTTCTTCCCTTACTCCTTCTCTGCCTTCTCTCCACCAAATTCACCCTAAAATTTGTTGCAGTAGGCCTAATCCTCTTCCCTGTTGCAGAATTTAGGGTTGAAGCAAGATCAGAGTCACTTCCCCTAAGTTGAGTCTCCCTTTTCCTACGCGTAAGTGAACTTGTATCCCCCTCATATTCTGATTTTCGAATTCTAAGTAATTCCAACATTCTGGATGGTAGTAGAATCTGTTCTCACCAATTGCAATTATAATTCAGTGCCTTAGGTAGGAGTTGAGGTATTCTCTTTGGTTGAGGAGTCAATCCTAGTGGATATTCCAAAGGTAAGGGGAGTCAACAAACTTTTACCCAATTCAGTTAGATTGTGTTGTGATAAGTCTGAATTGCATGTATAATTAGTCAATTGATGATTTGATTGTGTGATTATTGGTCGTTGATGATCTGGGAATGAATCCACATTCTTGCATGTAAGAACAGGCTTGAAAACTGATATTTTCGCCTGGGCGAGTGACACTTGCCTAAGCGAGACTATCAGGGAAATCACCCCTATTCTTGCGCGAAGTCTCGCCTAGGAGAGCTGGAGTCGCTTAAGCGAGAGTTGCCCTCGTCTAAGCGAACCAGCCTAGCCTGAGCGAGAGTTCGCTCATGTTTTTAATTTTCGCCACTATTAGAGTCTCGCCTAGGCGAGGTGGACTTGCCTGAGCGAGACGGTCTCTCGCCTAGGCCGGATTTTCTAGCTTAGGCGAGGGTCCCTGCAGTGGGTAGCTTGGAGTTCTGTTTTAATGAATGAATGGATATGAAATGTTATAATTATGTGTATATGCTCTCCTGTATGCTTGAAATATGCTATAAACTTAGTGAAAATTTATGATCCATGAAAGATGAGAAGTTATATTATAATGGAATTTCAAGGGAAATTCCTAAGAGTTTGTTAGTGTGTGTAAGGACATGAGGAATCCGTATTGGTTGGCATGCTGAAACTCCAATAATCATTCATGCTCATGTAGAGTAGAATGGATTATGTCGTGAGGAGTAGCAGGAGGTCCTAGTCTTTAGACTCGAAAAAGCCTTAGACGCGAAGGGGATTTACCCTGTGAGAGGTTGGGTGATAACCCCTTGTGTTCAAACTCTGCAGAGTTTGGGAACCTTCACAGGTGCAAGCCACCAAGAGCTCCAATGTCGCTTACACAATCCGGATATCGAGTCTAGAATTTTATGTATAATTGCGATATGTTTGTGATTGATGTTTTCGATATGAATTGTATGCTTTCCCCTCAAATCTCAGTTTGCTCACCCTTATTGTTCATGTCTGCTTTCTTTATGTTTCTCCTTGCTATGATCACCCACTATTGGTGTGAGCAGGGCCGAATCCAGATGGTGATGTCCCTCCCTCTAGCAAGAGTTGAGTGATCGATGAGTAGTTCCGTGATAGAGTTCATGGATTAGACGCCATGTAGTTTTGAGATGTTTTTAGTTGTATTTGGATACCTATGTTCTTCATCACAAATTCACAGGATATGTTTTTGGATGACTGTATCAGCTGTATATTCTTCAGTGCTGCTTTCGTTACTATCTGCTGTGATTAATCATGATATAATGTTTTATTTGATAGCGTGAAAAACTATTAAATTGGATGTTACATTTTTGGTATCAGAGCAGTAGTTCCTAGGGGTCTGTAGGTGTGAGCTTGCTTGGTTTCTGCTGTGTGTTTCTCGAAGCGTTTTGAGTATAGTTGTAGTATCTGCTAGCTAAACTGTTGGTTCATCTCTTTGTGTGGTCAGAGTTATGGCGCCCAGACCTCCCCATCCTCCTATTCCCAACCCAGACAACTCTCACTTGGTGGGAACCATCGAGGCAATGATAGCAGCCATGCAGCAGCAGAATGCTAACATGGTGAATCAGCATAACTTGGCCTTGCAGCAGATGGAGTCTGCAAGGTTAGCAGCAAAGGTGACTCAGCAGAGGCACTTGGAAGCCCTGCATCAGATGGGAGAAAATCGTTCCGCAGTTGGACCTTCCCAAGCTCCACCACCACGTGTACAAGAGTGGAGTTTGGAGGACTTTCTCCAACACCATCCATCCCACTTCGATGGCAAGACCAGTCCTGATGGAGCAGACCAGTGGATGAGAGACATGGAGCGGATTTACGATGCCAAGAGGTATCCTACAGAGAATAGACTGGCATATACAGAGTACCTGCTTGCTGGAGAGGTTGTCCACTGGTGGTCGAGTATGAAGATGATGCTAGAGGACAGTAGGGAAACTGTCACCTGGGAGTTGTTTAAGAAAACGTTTTATGCTGAGTACTTCCCAGACAGTGTGAGGTACGCCAAAGAGGTCGAGTTCTTACAACTGATGCAAGGGGAGATGTTAGTGTCTGAATATGTAGAAAAATTTAAGCACTTGGGAAGATTTCATACCTTGAGGATGGCAAAAGACTGGCAGTGTAGGAAATTTGAGAATGGGTTGAGGGGTGACCTCAAACTCATGGTAGCCCCTCTCTCTATTCAGGAATTCCCTGCTTTAGTGGAGAAGGTGAGGGTAATGGAGAAGCTGAAAGCTGAAGTTGAGACTCAGCAACGATCCCAGCAGAAGGTGGAAGGACCATCTGGGTCCGTGAACAGACGGGATGATAGGAGGAGGCCATACTCCAGGCCTCACCCCTAAGAGCCTAGGAGATTCCCGCATCAGCCACAACAGCCTCAGTCTCTCAGGCCGTAGTGTTATCATTGTGGAGGGCCCCACATGAAGAATGCATGCCCTCAATTGGTGGGCAAAAGGACTTGTCACAGGTGTGGTCAGAAGAGTCACTTCATCCGAGAGTGCCCCACCGGTAGGGGTGCAGTTTCTAGGCCTTCGGCACAGTCTCAGTCACAGCAGGCTAGGGGAGGTTCAAGACCTCAAGAAGCTGGTTGAGTGTACGCCATGACGGGTACGGAGGCAGTCAGATCAGGTAACCTCATCACTGGATCTTGTGTGATTGCTGGTAGAGGTTTGTGTGTTTTATATGATTCGGGAGCGACACATTCCTTTGTGTCGGAGTCAGTGGTGGAAGAGTTGGGTCTTCCGGTGAGGGAACTTCAGTATGACCTAGTGGTGTCCACGCCTGCTTCTGGGATGGTCAGGACCTCAACTTTGTGTGCTAGGCGTTTGATCGAGGTTGAGGGACGTAGGTACAGGGTAAACCTTATTTGTTTACCTCTGGAAGGGCTGTTGGGAATGGATTGGCTATCTGCTAATCGCATTCTCATTGATTGCAATGAGAAGAAAGTGGTATTCCCTAGCTTAGAGGAGAGAGATGTACTGATGTCCTCACAACATGTAGATCAAGCCATCAGGGAGGGATCTCAGTGTTTTCTAATTTTGACCCAACTATCCGTTGAGAATGGGGACGGACATCTCGAGACGCCGGTGGTGAGGGAGTTTTCAGATGTCTTTCCTGAGGATGTGCCTGGCTTACCCCCTTCTAGGGAGGTAGAGTTCTCCATTGATTTGGTGCCTGGAGGAGGACCAGTATCAATGGCACCTTACAGAATGGCTCCTGCTGAGTTGGTAGAGTTAAAACAATAGATTGAAGAGTTGCTTGAGAAATAGTTTATCAGACCAAGCGTGTCACCCTGGGGAGCACCGGTGTTGTTGGTTAAGAAGAAAGACGGCAGCTCCAGGCTTTGCGTGGATTATAGGCAACTTAACAAGTTAACCATGAAGAACAAATATCCTCTGCCTCGGATAGATGATTTGATGGATCAATTGCATGGTGTTGCATTGTTTTCTAAGATCGACTTGAGATCGGGGTACCATCAGATTAGAGTTAAGTCTGATGATGTACAGAAGACCGCTTTTAGATCCAGGTATGGACACTACGAGTACGTCGTGATGCCCTTCGGCGTGACTAACGCCCCTGCCTTGTTCATGGACTATATGAACAGAATATTCAGGCCGTTTCTAGACAAGTTTGTAGTGGTTATCATTGATGACATCCTGATATACTCCCGAACTCGGGAAGAACATGCGAGACATCTGAGGACGGTTCTAAGCATCTTGAGGGAGAAGCAGCTGTATGCAAAATTGTCCAAGTGCGAGTTTTGGATGACCACAATCCAATTCTTGGGACATATGATCTCAGCCCAGGGATATCTGTGGATCCATCCAAGGTGGAAACTGTGTTGAAATGGGAGCGCCCAAAATCAGTGACTGAGATTAGGAGTTTTGTGGGGCTGGCAGGCTACTATAGGAGGTTCATTGAAGGATTCTCTAAGATCGTGGCTCCCTTAACCCAGCTGACTCGCAAAGATCAGCCTTTTGCTTGGACTGACCGTTGTGAGGTTAGTTTCCAAGAGTTGAAGCAGAAGCTGAGTAGTGCGCCCGGGTTAGTTATTCCTGACACCAGTAGGCCTTTTGAGGTTTACTGCGATGCCTCACACCGGGGGTTAGGGTGTGTTCTGATGCAGGAACGAAAAGTGGTTGCTTACGCCTCGAGACAGCTGAAGGGTCATGAAAAGAACTACCCCACACACGACTTAGAGCTAGCCGTTGTGGTGTTTGCTCTAAAAATATGGAGGCATTATCTATATGGAGCACAATTCCAAGTTTTCAGTGACCACAAGAGCCTGAAGTATCTGTTTGACTAGAAAGAATTGAACATGAGGCAGAGACGTTGGATGGAGTTCTTAAAGGACTTTGACTTCGAGTTGTTATACCATCCAGGGAAAGCAAATGTGGTGGCTGATGCCCTAAGCCGAAAAACAGTCCACGCATCCTATATGATGGCTAGAGAGTTAGAATTGGTGGAACAGTTCAGGGACATGCGGTTGCAGGTGACTTTGGAAGAGAATGTCATTAAGTGCAATCATCTCACAGTATCTAGTGATTTCCTAGTCCTGATAAAGGAAAGGCAGTTATCCGATCCTAAGCTACGGAGAACAGTGGAGTTGCTTGGCACTGAGAAAGCCAAGGACTTCATGCTAGGAAGTGATGGGGTGTTGAGGTTCAGAGGCAGAGTCTGCATACCAGAAGACCTGGAAGTGAAGGGTATGATCCTTGAAGAGGGGCATAAGAGTCGTTTTAGCATGCACCCAGGCATGACTAAAATGTATCATGATCTAAAGGAATCATTCTGGTGGTCAGGGATGAAGTCAGATATTGCTCAGTATGTGTCATCTTGCTTGATGTGCCAAAAGGCAAAGGCAGAACATCAGAGACCTGGAGGGATGCTGCAACAGTTAGAGATCCCGGAGTGGAAATGGGATAGCATTGGCATGGACTTCGTGACCCATTTGCCACGGACAGTTAAGAACCACGATGCCATATGGGTTATAGTAGACCGTCTGACTAAGAGTGCACACTTTCTAGCAGTGAATTTGAGGATGTCCATGACGAAGCTGGCGCAGTTGTATATCAGTGAGATCGTGAGATTACATGGAGTACCGTCGAGCATAGTCTCGGATAGGGACCCACGATTCACCTCTCGTTTCTGGCAGACTTTACAAAGTGCCTTGGGCAGTAGGCTGACTATGAGCTCAGCCTATCACCCCCCGACGGATGGCCAATCAGAGCGGACCATTCAGTCCCTTGAAGACCTCTTGCGGACGTGCGTACTTGATCATCTTGGTGCTTGGGACGAGGTCCTGCCCTTGGTAGAATTTACTTACAATAATAGTTTCCATGCGAGTATCGGCATGGCACCCTATGAGGCCCTCTATGGCAGGAGATGCAGGACTCCGTTGTGTTGGTACCATGATGGAGAGGCAGTGATAGTGGGACTAGAGTTGCTGAGGCAAACTATAGAGAAGATCAAGTTAATAAAAGAGAGGATGAAGACGTCCCAAAGTAGACAAAAATCCTATGCGGATCAGAGGAGAAGACCGTTAGAGTTTGCAGCCGGAGACCATGTGTTTTTGAAGATTACCCCGACCACTGGTGTGGGAAGGGCTCTTCGCTCGAGAAAGCTATCCCCCAAATTCATTGGCCCATATCAGATTCTGCGGAGGATTGGACCAGTTGCTTATGAAATCGCCCTACCTCCTCAGTTGGCCAACCTCCACTCGGTGTTTCACGTCTCCCAACTCCGGAAGTATGTGTCCGACCCCTCTCATGTACTGGAAGCGGAGGAATTGCAGATCAGGAGTGATCTCTCGGTTGCGGTTCAGCCTGTTGGTCTAGGGGATAGCCAGACAAGGCAACACAGGGGAAAAACCATCAGCCTAGTTCAGGTCATCTGGGACAAGAAAACGGGCGGTTCCACTTGGGAACTTGAAAAGGACGTGAAGGAATCATATCCACATCTATTCTCTGGTAAGTCTCAATTTTCGGGTCAAAAATTTTTGTTGATGGGGAGAATGTGAGAACCCTCTCTGCCACCACTTCACAAAAACAGAACCCACTCCCTCTCCCTAACACCTTCTTCTTCCCTTACTCTTTCTCTGCCTTCTCTCCACCAAATTCACCCTAAAATTTGCTGCAGTAGGCCTAATCCTCTTCCCTGTTACAGAATTTAGGGCTGAAGCAAGATCAGAGTCACTTCCCCTAAGTTGAGTCTCCCTTTTCCTACGCGTAAGTGAACTTGTATCCCCCTCATATTCTGATTTTCGAATTCTAAGTAATTCCAACATTCTGGATGGTAGTAGAATTTGAGGTATTCTCTTTGGTTGAGGAGTCAATCCTAGTGGAAATTCCAAAGGTAAGGGGAGTCAACGAACTTTTACCCAATTCAGTTAGATTGTGTTGTGATAAGTCTGAATTGCAAGTATAATTAGTCAATTGATGATTTAATTGTGTGATTATTGGTCGTTGATGATCTGGGAATGAATCCACATTCTTGCATGTAAGAACAGGCTTGAAAACTGATATTTTCGCCTGGGCGAATGACACTCACCTGAGCGAGACTATCAGGGAAATCACCCTTGTTCTTGCGCGAAGTCTCGCCTAGGCGAGCTGGAGTCGCTTAAGCGAGAGTTGCTCTCGTCTAAGCGAACCAGCCTAGCCTGAGCGAGAGTTCGCTCATGTTTTTAATTTTCGCCACTATTAGAGTCTCGCCTAGGCGAGGTGGACTCGCTTGAGCGAGACGGTCTCTCGCCTAGGCCCGATTTTCTAGCTTGGGCGAGGGTCCCTGCAGTGGGTAGCTTGGAGTTCTGTTTTAATGAATGAATGGATATGAAATGTTATAATTATGTGTATATGCTCTCCTGTATGCTTGAAATATGCTATAAACTTAGTGAAAATTTATGATCCATGAAAGATGAGAAGTTATATTATAATGGAATTTCAAGGGAAATTCCTAAGAGTTTGTTAGTGTGTGTAAGGACATGAGGAATCCGTATTGGTTGGCATGCTGAAACTCCAATAATCATTCATGCTCATGTAGAGTAGAATGGATTATGTCGTGAGGAGTAGCAGGAGGTCCTAGTCTTTAGACTCGAAAAAGCCTTAGACGCGAAGGGGATTTACCCTGTGAGAGGTTGGGTGATAACCCCTTGTGTTCAAACTCTGCAGAGTTTGGGAACCTTCACAGGTGCAAGCCACCAAGAGCTCCAATGTCGCTTACACAATCCGGATATCGAGTCTAGAATTTTATGTATAATTGCGATATGTTTGTGATTGATGTTTTCGATATGAATTGTATGCTTTCCCCTCAAATCTCAGTTTGCTCACCCTTATTGTTCATGTCTGCTTTCTTTATGTTTCTCCTTGCTATGATCACCCACTATTGGTGTGAGCAGGGCCGAATCCAGATGGTGATGTCCCTCCCTCTAGCAAGAGTTGAGTGATCGATGAGTAGTTCCGTGATAGAGTTCATGGATTAGACGCCATGTAGTTTTGAGATGTTTTTAGTTGTATTTGGATACCTATGTTCTTCATCACAAATTCACAGGATATGTTTTTGGATGACTGTATCAGCTGTATATTTTTCAGTGCTGCTTTCGTTACTATCTGCTGTGATTAATCATGATATAATGTTTTATTTGATAGCGTGAAAAACTATTAAATGGGATGTTACATATTTAAATTTTAAAAAATTTCATAATATATATATTTTCAAATATGTTTTTTTGGGTTGCCTACAGAAACAAAAATTATTAAAATTTGAATTTTTTTTTGTAGCCAATGTACTGGGCTTCGTTTTTAATCAACCAACCAATAAACCTACATTCATTTCCATCTAAAGAATCAAACTTTATTTTAATTTTCTTAAGGCTTACTTAAATTTCACAAAAAAACTTAATACCTTAATGTTTTCAGATAAAAAATTATTATGCTTATATTTTTTTTTAAAATTGTCTATTTTTTTTTACTTTAAGGGGCTTATCTTTAAAGATTTAATTTCAAATTTAACTAACTTTAAATGAATGTTTATTTTTGTTATATATATATAAAATATATATATATATATATATATATATATATATATATATAATATTCACTTTTATTCATTATTTAATTAGTTATTTGTTTTTTGAATATTTTGTATTACTATTTGAACTTTTAATTATTATTTTATTTTGTATTACTCTTTCAACTTTTGATTATTATTTTTATTTGTAAAAAATATATATATGACTTAAATATTTGCATTCCTTAATAGTTTATTGCTATGAAAAAAATTATGAAATGAACAATCATATAGTTATAATTTCAAAATAAGCGATATTTATAAGTTACTTGATAGCTTAAATTTCATTTTCAAAATATATTTATGAATAATATATTTTTGTTTTTTTATAAACTATTTTATTTTAATTAAAATCAAAAACACTCTTTTCATATCTATATAACCGTCTGTTTGCCTTATTATTCATCAAGTGGTTGGTTTATTATCCATCAAGGAAACAAAAGGGTCACTCCCCTAAACCTGATTCCATGGATTCCTCTGTGAGTGTGGTTACTAGAAAAACTTTAAGAAGGTTCACTACCATACATTTTGTTCATAATCAGGTACATTTACTTTACAAAAACATCAAAAAGTATGTTCTTTGTGCATTCATTTCTGTTGTTTTTTTTCAAAAGTTTAATCCTTATCACATTGTCTCCTCAATCCATCTTATTCGTTCAAAGCCATGCATTTCTTTTTTTACTTTGTTGACAATCTTACTTATTCTCTATTTTTTCTAAAAATTGAAACTTTCTTCGATAGTCTTTCAAATGTCGGCCTTTTCTTTTTGTTTTGCATGCTTCATGGATGTCAAACTATATTTTCTTTGGTCAGCCATGCATTTTTTTTTTATTTTGCTGGAAATCTTACTTTTTATGTTTTTTTGTTATCAAAATGTCATATTTCTTCAATAATCTTTGAAATCCACGACATATTCTGATTGTGCTGGATTCTTGATGTATCTCGAAATGTTTTTGCTTTCATAAGACAAGTTTTATTTTTACTTCGCTGCAAATCTTACTTATTATTTTTTTTCTAAAGATGTCAACTTTCTTCAATAATCGTTCAAATTTACGACTTTCTCTTTTTTTTTTGTTTTTTGCATGTTTCATCTATCTTGATTTTTTTCCTTACATCAGCCATGCATGTTTTTATTCCTTGGTTGAAATCTTTTTGCTTTCATGATCAGTTTAATATTTGTCTTATTGATGTTTTTGACCCTTCTTTTTATTTTTTGATCGGTGAAATTTTAGGAGTTCGGTCATGTTGATCCAATATTTGTTGCTATGTTTGGGCAAGAATTACGACCAGTTTGGCAGTTGGAAGATATTAAAGGGAATCAACATTAGTTAACTTTTAATATGGATGTGAATAATCCGCTGCTCACTGATGGTTGGTCTAGCCTAAGAGTTTTTTATAAATTGCAACATATCCATCAAATTTTATTTAGATATGTTGGCAACTCAACCTTCCGTATTACTGTATTCTCCAACATGTCTACAATCTCGACTATGCAGAAGTTTCTTTCAAACCTGATTCGGATGCGAAAAAAAAATCTTTTTAGAGTGAAATTGACAAAATCTCAATGCAAAGCCAGCCATCTGGTGAACTTTGTTGTTTTATATGTTATTTTGTTGATATAAGTTGTTTTTTTGTTACTTATTTAGTTCGTTTTCTAGGACCTACAAACTGATTTTGTAGCTTACGTTCGAAAACGTAGATTCAAGAGGTTGGAATTGTAGGGATGTGACAACACTTTCATTGTTCAATGTAAGCTTTTGCTGCGTAATTCACCTAAGAAGTCAAGTAAGATTGAGAAGGGATGGAAGGACTTCTGTAGATTCAATCGGTTGAAAGAAGGTGATATTCTTGTGTTTGTAGCTGACAAAAACATGACAAAGAAGAAATCAAAGTCTATGTCAAAAAAGAATTCAGTTTTTAGTATTGCACTTTTTTTTCATTTTACTTTTGATAATATGTATGGTTTTTCTATTTTGTTTGTAAGACTTAATGCATCCTAATTTTGTTGCTTCTAATAAGTAGAACCCATATCTATAACTATTATACGTAAGTTAATTATGGTCAACTTTAATATTTTAATTATTTTCATGCTTCAAAATACATCTTATACGTATGTATTACGTTTTTTTAATTTCATAAAAGAATATTTATTTCAATATTTATTTTATACAAAAAGTATTCAATTCTGATAATAAAAATAATTAAAAATGAATATGAGAGGAATTCAAATATCTTAAAAGATTTAATTGATTTTCCTAAAAAAACATTTGAAGTCATAATAAAGAAGTAAATATTGTATTTTGCAGTAATAGGAAATACTAACTGAATATAAATTGAAATCTTTTGCTAAAAAATTGTCCTATGACACTGATGAGATGCCTCGAGCCAAGGGACCTACAACAAGAGCCATGGCTAGGAGAACACAAGAGGAATGGGCCTTAAATGCACATGCAAGGCCCAAGATGAACTTCACATGGGCCAAGGAAGATGTGAAGACCTAGCCTAGGACACTTTGCTTGTAAATACTAGATTAGGATTTTTATTTTGGGCTTTGTATTTTGGCCTAGTAGAATAGGGTTTTCTTTAGGCCATGTATTGGGCCTTAGAAGAAATTGGGCTTTAAAAGTAATTTTGGACCAAAAAAGGGAATTGGGCCAAATGGGCCAAGAGTAGTGTGTCTACTCTAGAAAAGCCTAGAAGCTTCTCAAACTTGCTCTCCAAGGATGAGAGTTAGATTCCCATGGCCAGACAAGTGTGACTTGCTTAGGTGGCAAGTCAAACCTCCCACATGCTCCTTTTTGGCTCTAAAAGTCAACTTTCTAGACTCCTTTTTCCCTCCACTTTTTGGAGACTCCTTGGTCTCATTTTATCCTATAAATAGAAAGCTTAGGAGATGTATTTTTCAGCTTGAAATTGAGTAATGAATTGCTTCCCAAATTTGTGCACAAATCTCTTTTGAGCTCACCTTAGAGTAAACTCTTCTCTAGTTTACTCTAGTCTTCTTCCTTAGGAGTTGGCCTCACCTCTCTTAAGAATCCTTTCACCTACACCAAACCAAACACCTTAAGCTTCTTTCCTTCATGCTTCCGCATCCAACACCATCCATGGGGCCTCCATTCTTCATGCAAGCTTCAATGGAGACAAGAAGAAGCCATCATGTGGTATCATGAGCCTTGGTTTTAATGAGTTAAGTGCTTCTTCTCCATTTTTCTTTCAATTCTGTGTTGTTCATCACTTCTTCTACTTGTCTTGTTGTTTTTGTTCATTTTATTTTGAGTATTAATGTCTTTTTACTTTGGTTCATCTTCATTTGCTTCATCTTGAACCATCCTTGTGTGCTTTAGGTGTTCTATTTGGTTTCTACCGTTTACTTTTCATTTTAATTGAGTATTTGTTGTTTTTGTTCAGTTCATTCTCTTGTTCTTGAGTTTATTTTGATTTTAAGATCCATATGTTTTGTCTAGAGTCATG
>Ga0214543_1010473_pt1 | contig 13702 bp, 13 predicted proteins | sample CNSS2metaG_FD_160094 | JGI IMG/M metagenome (GOLD analysis project Ga0214543, IMG submission 160094) | Root nodule microbial communities from cowpea collected in UCLA plant growth center, Los Angeles, California, USA - CNSS2 | ecosystem: Host-associated > Plants > Roots > Nodule | place: USA...
TATATATATATATGCACTTTTACCATCATGAATTTTAAGACATGTATATTAAAATATATATGCACTAAAAAGCTATGAAAAAGTGATTAATCTTCTTAAACTGTCTAGCTAGAGAATTCAAGATTTGATATATATATAAATTATTAGTATTACCTCCTTTTATATTAAATTTTAAAAAATAAAATTTGATCAAAAAATATGGAGACAGTAAATAAATTTTGTATTTAATTTGAAACGGAAAACTAAGGCTAACTCAATGCAACAACAACTTCAAATCAATCAAGATAAATCAATATATTTAAGCATATAATTAACCATATATCTAACATAAAAAAAAAATAAGGAAAATATTAGAACATATACACTCCTATACGCATTTTGGAAAGCTATAATTTTCAACGAATAATAAGAACCTGTGAGCGTGAAACCCGAGCAATAGTGGAGGAGGCTCCACTCCTATACGCATTTTGGAAAGCTACACAATCCCACCATAATGCAACAGTACCTAGACATGAATAGTGGCAAAAAATGTGAAATTTAGGATCAAGCAACCTTATGGAAAACATGAACTAAACGAGAAATGCAAAAAAGAAGAAAATGAATGGGGAAGAAAGAAAAGCCACTTACTAGTGTTCGATGTTGAATGGCGACGGAGAGGGGAGGTGTTGAAGAAATGGGGTTCAGCGGTAGTGTTGCAACCGAAATCGCGACGAGACGACGAACCAAAAATAAAATTTGCAAAAATCAGAGTTTGGAGTTGCCATCATAGTTTATTTTGGAAAACTAAGGAAAAACGAAAAAAGATAAAACAAGGTCTACAAAAAACTAGATTTTGGGTCCAAGAGTCAGTTACGTGTGTGGAAGGTATTAGCATCCCACAACGCCCATCCTAAGACGGTACGTTATGTGGTCCAAGAGTCAGTTACGTTATGTGGTTTTTTAAAATATTTATTTTCCCCAAAAATAATAATAAATGAATTTACAAAAGAAACAATTTTTTTTGGTTTTTTGGGCCCGACGAGGATTAATCTTGACTCCTACGTATCTCCATGTGAATGACGAATCAGGGTTACATAGTTCTTTATGAAAAACTATTTGGAAAAATATTTGAAAAATGATTTAATTTTTCTAATAATTTTGAAAACTTTTTTATTTAAATTTTTAGTACTATTTTAATATTGATTTCACGCGACGCAAGTGGCCGGACAAACACTAAAAATAAATTCTCTTTTTTTAATATTTGATTTTTTTAATCTTTTTAATCTTTTATAATTTTTCATATTTTTCTTAAAGTTATTTAAAAGTGGATGTGAATGTCACTATGACGTGAGCAACCAGATAGATATTAAAGAGTAAACAAAGAAAACTAATTTTTATTTTTAGATTGATATATATTTTTTAGAAAAAAATGGACTGAAAGTGTAAAATGGGTGTCATGTGACGCGGACGGTCGAACTAACACCAAAGAAATGGGAAAAAGTTTTTTTTTAATGATTTCAAAAAGATAATAAAAATTGATAAAAATAAATCAAAAGAAAAAAAAAAGCAACTGGTAGTGACGTACCTTCAAAAATGTTCAATATCTCCTAACCTTTTCTCTCTTTTTTTATTCTTTGCCTCCTTTTATAATATTTTTGTATTTTTTTCAAGAGAGATAAAAATGAGATGGGTCTGTGTGGGTGGTAATGAGAGAGAAAGAGAGAGTGTAGAAAATGTTTTCTTCTCTTTTTTTTCTACCTCCTTGAATATTTTTTTTTGAAAGAGAGATTATAAGACTCGTGGAAATTAATTAATTAAATAATTAATTAAGTAATAAATGCGGGTGGTGGGAAACTTTGAAGTCATTAAATGTTAATGGGTATGATGTGGAAAAGTACTAGTTCAAATGGTTGAGAGTACTTTATATGTGTGAGAGGACTTGGGTTTAAGTCTTATGAATGCTTGTTATGTGTTGCTTGAATTATTCTTGTTTATTTTTGATAGTATATTTGTGAATAGCGAGTGATATTATAATTATAGAATTATAATAGTTTATAATTATAGAATTACAATTGTTATCACTAAATGCCAGGAATTTACCTTTATTTTTGCTAACTTTCACTTGGAGTTAATGTGAAAAGGTGGGGGTAAACCTAGCAGAAGGGGGCTGAAAAACCATTGAATAATTACCCTTGAATAGGAATTAAACCCACCATAAAGTCTATTTTCATTTTATTTTTTTAACCCTTAATTGAGAAACATATAAAAGGGTCAATTTGAGGAAAAAAGAGGGTTTTGGCAGTGCTAATAGTCAAACTTTGAAAGGAGTACGAGTTTGAGAGTGGGAGGTGAGAGTTTTAGGTGTGCAAGGGCTGAATTGGGAGAGAGGTGAAGCAAAGCCTGGGTAAACCAAGGAATTGTCATTCTTCTCAATTTTAATCAAGTTTCCAGGTTAGGGGAGTTGTCCCTTGTATGTGTAAATTGTATGATTTGAGAATGGTCTTCTGCTATTATAATCTCAATTGTAATCGTATTGTATGAATTCTGGATTATGATGCACTGTGTTTATGAATTGGGTTGGTTGTTATTAAATGAAAAATCGTTTTGGTGATTTGTATGAAGGGAGAGTTGAGGGTTTTGATTTTTGGAGGGTTATTGATGATTGAATGCTCGAATTCTAGTATTTCTGATGAGTAGAAATCATGCTTCCGATGTTGCTTGCCATTACCTTGTGTTAGAAGTGATTGAGTGATGTTTGGCATTGGTTTTAGCTGAATTGAGTGCGTGAACAAAGAGGGGACTCTACAAGTCTCGCCCAAGCGAGTCCATCTCGTCTAAGCGAGAGTTGTAGAACCTCGTTTCTGGTTTTGGTTCGCGCTACTCGCTCAGGCGACTTGGTTCAGTGTTGAGCGACACATAGTCTCGCTTAGGCGAGAACAGCTCGCCTAGGCGAGGTCGCGAGGAAACCTGGACGTTTTGAGCGCGACTTCTCGCTCAAGCAAGAAGTTTTGGAGTGTTGAGCGACGGGTGCACTCACTTAGGCGAGAATGGCTCGCCCAAGCGAGGTCGCGATGAGACTTGGTGTTTTTGTTGATTGAATCCTCATCCAGGCGAAGAGATTTATGTGTATTAAGCGACTTAAGGTCTCGCTCAAGCGAGAAGAGCTCGCCTAAGCGAGATGAAGAGGTATAGCCACTGTTACACGCTCGCTCAGGCAAGGTGGGCTAGCCTAAGCGAGACTGAGGTTCTAGCTTGGGCGAACAGGCATGGCTTAAGTGAGAATGGCGAGGAGCCATGTTCTTATGCACTGTTTGGACTGGTTGCTTGGTTTCCTAACTTATAGGAAGTTATATGCTTGTATTTGTCGTGTTTGGGCTTTAAGGACTAAGTCCAATAGGGGTCTGGGATGTGCTTGATGGTTTGACGCATGATGAGCATGACACTTTGTAGTTCCCGTCGGCTGCTAAGTGGCGCGGAGTCCTTAGTATTGTGATTACATGGGTCGGGCGCACGATGGGCAAGGAACTGTTATGTTCCCATCAACTACTGTTGGCAAGGAGTCCATAGTATGGTGATTGTGTGCGTGCCATGGTCTGAGCGAGGGAGGCTTGGATGTTTTACTACAGACGAGGAGTCTATAGGCAGGACTGTGAGCAGGATAGGCTCATAGGGTTGGACCATGAATGGGTTAGTTTCGTGGGAGCACATTGAAGACCCAGGACCTAGTTCTTGCATATGACTCATGAAGGACTATGAGATCAGGGATGGGTAATTTGAAAATAATGAAATATTTTAGAGGTGTCATTTTCGTTGGGATGGTTAGCATATTTATTTTATGTATATATGTATATTTGTGCATACCTTACCCCATCTGTGTGTGTGGCGATGATCGGGTAATTTATTATCCGGGAGCAGATGATGTTTCAGGTGAACCAGGAGCTGCTTAGGAGCGGAGAGTGGGAACAGAGATCTTGGGATTGTTTATAAAGCATTTTTAAATAATTTTCTGTAATTTCATTATGGTTTTGGACTCTAAATTTGTAATAGGAGGATTTGAGTATTTTATTAATACTTTATTTATTTATGTTGGAAATTAAATTTAAAGGTTTTGAATTTTTCCCGTGTTTTTGGGAAATGCCTTATTGAATAAATAATGTATTTATTTATGCCTTTTTATTTTATTTTATTTTAAGTAATATCCTACCGGGATGTTACAGTTGGTATCAGAGCAAATGTTTTGAAAATATTTTGGGGCTAGTGGGGAGTGAGCTTATCGATGTGGTTGTGTTTGTTGTGTGTTTGTGCTGAATGATGAAAAGGTGTGAGTGGTTTTGTTTGACTAAGTGACTGAATTTTAAAAGTGGAAATGTGGCGTATTCAGGCTATGGCTGCGAACAGGAGGAGAAGGAATGGGAATGGTGCTGATGACATCGTGGAGGCTATTCATCGGATGGTGGATGCGATCCAGCCACATGTCGCAGCGCAGCCCAAGGTAGTGATTGCGCTAGTCAGGGTGCCCACTGTGGAGGATTTTCTGAGACAAACCCGCAGAGTTCACTGGTAAGGCCTCTCCGGATGAAGTGGATGCTTGGCTCCGCAAGTGTGAGAAAACTTTTAAAGTCATGAACTGCGCAGATGAGCAGAAGCTCCTGTTTGCCACTATTTGCTCAATGATGATGTAGAGTATTGGTGGGCGGGAATGCAACAACAGATGCAGACCCAGGATGAACAGGTGGAGTGGACTAGCTTCAGGACGCGGTTCCTGGAGAAATATTTTCCTGACACAACCAGGAAGGACAGGGAGGAAGAGTTCCTCGCACTGCAATAGGGAGATATGATAGTGCAGGAGTATGTGAACAAATTTGAACATCTAGCGAGGTACTACTCGTAGAATATTACAGAAGAAAGGAAATGTTTGAAGTTTGAGCGAGGACTCAAACATGAGCTTAAGAAGGTGGTGGCACCATTGCGGGAGAAGAGGTTTCCAGTTTTGGTGGAACGGGCGAAGCGTGTTGAGCATCTTGAGAAGGGTCCAGGTCCCATGGGTAGACATCAGAAAAATGTTACAGAGGCTAGGCAGATGAAAAAGCCTTACAGCCGACCACAGGCATCCCAGTGTCTCACTTGCTACAAGTATGGTGGACCCCATCTGAAGAGAAATTGTCCTCAACTGACAAGTGGAGTAGGAGGGTCAGGCGACCGTTGCAAGTGTTTTATATGCGACAAACCGAGACGCTTTGCCAATAATTGTCCAGAAAAGAAGAATTTGGGTGTGAAGAAGCCAACAGCATCGCCAGCAGAACGAGGTAGAGTGGCTGGGAGGGTTTTTGTCATGACATCCATTGAGGTTGCTCAGTCAGGTAACCTTATACTTGAGCCTTGCTTGTTGGTGGGTCATTCAGTGTTGGTGTTGTTCGATTTTGGAGCAACACACTCATTCATCGCTAATGCATGTGTGGGGAGATTGAGCTTGTAGAAACGTGAATTGGGGTGTGAGTTGTTTGTTTCAACTCCTTCCTCAGGTCAGGTGGCTACCAGTTCAGTTTGCGTCGGGTGTTCAATGGAAGTGACAGGTCGTAGATTCAAAGTGAACTTGGTGTGTTTGCCTTTGGAGGGACTGGATGTGATATTGGAGATGGACTGGCTGTCTAACAACCACATCATGATTGATTGTGGACGGCGTAGTTTGGTATTCCCAAAAAATGCAGGGTTGGAGATGATCTCGACTCAGTAGGTGTTGAGAGAACTTCAAGGAGGGGCCACGTGTTATATGGTGGTGGCTAAGACAAAGAAGAAGAGTGCTGCAGAGATGATCCAATCCATACCTGTAGCTAGCGAGTATGCGGATGTATTTCCAAATGAAGTGCTAGGATTGTTGCCGAGTCGAGACATTGACTTCACCATTGATCTCATTCCTGATGCAGGTCGAGTGTCTATGGCTCCATACAGAATGGCACCAACAGAGCTCACAAAACTCAAGAAGCAAATTGAGGAGCTAATGGAGAAGCAGTTCATCTGACCAAGCGTATCACCGTGGGGAGCTCTAGTCTCATTGGAGAAAAAGAAGGATGGGAGTTCGTGACTTTCCATGGATTACAGACAGCTAAATAAGCTGACAATTAAGAATAACTATCCACTGTCAAGGATCGACGACCTGCTGGATCAGTTGAAGGGTGCAAGAGTGTTCTCCAAAATAGATTTGAGGTCGGGGTATCACCAGATTCTGGTCAAACCGAAAGATGTGCAAAAGACGACATTTAGGTCCAGATATGGTCACTATGAATACGTGGTGATGCCATTTGGAGTGACGAATGCACCGACGGTATTCATGGATTACATGAATAGGATTTTCTGACCCTGGTTGGATAAGTTTGTTGTCGTCTTCATTGATGACATTCTTATCTACTCGAGGAATCGGGAAGATCATGTTGATGATTTGAGGGTGGTTTTGGATGTGCTCAGAGAACACCAGTTGTACGACAAGTTATCCAAGTGCGAGTTTTGGCTTGAGGAAGTGCATTTCCTTGGGCATGTAATATCAACTAAAGGTATTGCAGTGGGAAAGGCCTAAGACAGTGATAGAGGTGAGGAGTTTCTTGGGCCTGACAGGTTATTACAAGAGGTTTGTGGAGGGGTTCTCAAAGAAGGTAAATCCTTTGACACAACTCACGAGGAAGGATCAGTCATTCTCCTGGATGGAGCAGTGTGAAGAATGTTTTGAGGAAATGAAAAGATGTTTGACTACCGTTCTAGTGTTAGTAATTCTTAATACTGAGAAAAAGTTTGAAGTGTACTGTGACGCCTCTTACCTAGGTTTGGGGTGTGTGTTGATGCAAGAAGGGGGGCCAGTGGTGTATGCATCACGGCAATTGAAGGCACACGAGAAAAATTACCCGACTCATGACTTGGAGCTAGCAGTCATTGTGTTCGCTCTTAAGTCTTGGAGGCACTATCTGTACGACTCTCAATTCCAAGTATTCAGTGATTACAAGAGTCTGAAATACTTGTTTGATCAAAATGAGCTGAATATGAGGCATCGTAGGTGGATGAAGTATTTGAAGGACTATGACTTTGAATTGCTCTATCACCCGGGCAAGGCAAATGTTGTAGCTAACACTCTGAGTTGGAAGAAGATGCACATGTCTTGTATGATGATAAAAAAGTTAGAGTTAATTGAGAAACTCAGAGATATGAATCTGGGGATGTAGTTTGGGCAAGACTCCATACAGTGCAGCTTGTTAAAAGTCACTAATGACTTTTTGAATGAAATTCGTGTGGCTCAAGGACACGATTCGGAGTTACAACAGTTTGTAGGGTGGATGGGTACAGAGAAGGGGAAAGACTATCAAATGGGAGCAGACGACATTCTACACTTTAAAGGTAGAGTGTGTGTGCCTGGAGGACCTTTATTCAGAAGGCAGATTCTGAAGGAGGGCCATCAGAGTCGTCTTAGCATACACCCAAGTATGACTAAGATGTATAAGGATTTGGAGGAGTCCTTTTGGTGGAATGGCATGAAGGTGGATGTAGCAAACTTTGTTGCTCAGTGTTTGGTATGTCAAAAGGCCAAAATTGAACATCAGATGTCGGGTGGTACACTACAACCATTGGACGTACCTCAGTGGAAATGAGACAGTATCTCTATGGATTTTGTGACACATCTTCCGAGATAGACAAAGGGCCATGATTCAGTTCGGGTAATAGTAGACAGACTGACAAAATGTGCACATTTCTTGCCTATGAATCAGAAGTGGTCTATGGACAGGTTAGTAGAGTTGTACATGCGAGAAATGGTGAGATTGCATGGAGTACCCGAAAGCATAATGTCAGACCGGGATCCTAGATTCACATCACGGTTTTGGCAATCATTGCAGGCAGCCTTGGGTACACAGTTGAGGATGAGCTCAGCTTATCATCCCCAGACGGATGGAGAGTCTGAGTGAACCATTCAATCTCTAGAAGACTTATTGAGTTCTTATGTGCTGAATCACATGGAAAACTGGAATGATGTGCTATCTTTGGTGGAGTTCACATACAATAATAGTTACCGATCTAGTATTGGTATGGCGCCCTATAAAGCATTGTATGGAAGAAGATGTAGAACTCCATTGTGCTAGTATCAGGATGGTGAAGCCTTCGTGCTTGGTCCTGAATTTCTACAACAAACGACTAGTAAGGTCAAATTGATTCAGGACCAGATGCGAGTCACTCAGAGTAGGCAAAAGTCTTATGCCAATAAGAGGAGACGGTCACTTGAGTTTGATGAAGGAGACCATGTGTTTCTCCGGGTTACTCCAACCATGGGTATCGGAAGGGTTCTTTAATCAAGGAAGTTAACTCCAAGATTTATAGGACCTTGTCAGATTATACGCAAGATAGGAATGACGACGTATGAGATTGCTCTACCACCTCACCTAGCCAACTTGCATAATGTGTTTCACGTCTCACAATTGAGGAAATACATTGCAAGTCCAGATCATGTGTTGGAGTTAAATGGGGTACAAGTGCGCGAGGACCTGACCATGCCAGTTAGACCGATTCATATACTGGATACCTAGGTCAAAGAGTTAAAGACGATGAAGTTACTCTGGGATGACACAACACAGGAGATGACGTGGGGGATGGAGGATGTCATGAGCAGGTCATACCATCACCTGTTTTCTGGTAAGTCTCATTTTCGAGGACGAAAATTCTTTTGAGTTGGGGGGAATGTAAGACCCGTGGAAACTAATTAATTAAGTAATAAATGCGGGTGGTGGGAAACTTTGAAGTCATTAAATGTTAATGGGTATGACGTGGAAAAGTACTAGCTCAAATGGTTGAGAGTACTTTATATGTGTTAGAGGACTTGGGTTTAAGTCCTATGAATGCTTGTTGTGTGTTGCTTGAATTATTCTTGTTTATTTTTTATAGTATATTTGTGAATAGCGAGTGATATTATAATTATAGAATTATAATAGTTATCACTAAATGTGAATTGACATAGTGGTTATGCTTTGGCCTTATGAGTGGAAGGTCACGGGTTCAAACCTTGGTAGACAAGAATTTACCTTTCTTTTGCCAACTTTCACTTGGAGTGAATGTGAAAAGGTGGGGGTAAACCTAGCACAAGGGGGCAGTCAAAAAGGGGCTGAAAAACCATTGAATAATTACCCTTGAATAGGAATTAAACCCACCATAAAGCCTATTTTCGTTTTATCTTTTTAACACTTAATGGAGACACATATAAAAGGGCCAATTTGAGGAAAAAAGAGGGTTTTGGCAGTGCTAATAGTCAAACTTTGAAAGGAGCACGAGTTTGAGAGTGAGAGGTGAGAGTTTTGGGTGTGCAAGGGCTGAATTGGGAGAGAGGTGAAGCAAAGCCTGGGTGAACCAAAGAACTATCATTCTTCTCAATTTTAATGAAGTTTCTAGGTTAGGGGAGTTGTCCCTTGTATGTGTAAATTTCATGATTTGTGTATGGTCTTGTGCTATTATAATCTCAATTGAAAACCGTATTGTATGAATTCTGGATTATGATGCACTATGTTTATGAATTGGGTTGGTTGTTATTGGTTCAAAAACTGTTTTGGTGATTTGTATGAAGGGAGAGTTGATGGTTTTGATTTTTGGAGGTTTATTGATGATTGAATGCTCAAATTCTGGTATTTCTCATGACCAGAAATCATGCTTCTGATGTTGCTTGCCATCACCTTGTGTTAGAAGTGATTGAGTGATGTTTGGCATTGGTTTTGGGTGAATTGAGTGCGTGAATAGAGAAGAGACTCTGCAAGTCTCGCCCAAGCGAGTCCATCTCGTCTAAGCGAGAGTTGTAGAACCTCGTTTCTGGTTTTGGTTCGTGCTGCTCGCTCAGGCGACCTGGTTCAGTGTTGAGCGACAGATAGTCTCGCTTAGGTGAGAACGGCTCGCCTAGGCGAGGTCACAAGGAAACCTGGACGTTTTGAGTGCGACTTCTCGTTCAGGCGAGAAGTTTTAAAGCGTTGAGCGACGGGTGCACTTGCTTAGGCGAGAATGGCTTGCCCAAGCGAGGTCGCGATGAGACTTGGTGTTTTTGTTGATTGAATCCTTGTCCAGGCGAGGAGATTTATGTGTATTGAGCGACTTAAGGTCTTGCTCAGGCGAGAAGAGCTCGCCTAAGCGAGATGAAGAGGTATAGCCATTGTTACACGCTCGCTTAGGCGAGGTGGGCTAGCCTAAGCGAGACCGAGGTTCTAGCTTGGGCGAATAGGCATGGCTTAAGCAAGAATGACGAGGAGCCATGTTCTTATGCACTGTTTGGACTGGTTGCTTGGTTTCCTAACTTATAGGAAGTTATATGCTTGTATTTGTTGTGTTTGGGCTTGAAGGACTAAGTCCAATAGGGGTCTGGGATGTGCTTGATGGTTGGACGCATGATAGGCATGGAACTGTGTAGTTCCCGTCGGCTGCTAAGTGGAGAGGAGTCCTTAGTATGGTGATTACATGGGTCGGGCGCACGATGGGCAAGGAACTATTATGTTCCCATCGGCTACTATTGGCGAGCAGTCCATAGTATGACGATTGCATGCGTGCCATGGTTAGAGCGAGGGGACTTGGATGTTTTACTACAGACGAGGAGTCTTTAGGAAGAACTATGAGCAAGATAGGCTCGTTGGGTTGGACCATGAATGGGTTAGTTTCGTGGGAGCAATGTGAAGTCCCAGGACCTAGTTCATGCATATGACTCTTGAAGGACTATGAGATCAGGGATGAGTAATTTGAAAATAATGAAATATTTTAGAGGTGTCATTTTCGTTGGGATGGTTGGAATATTTATTTTATGTATATATGTATATCTGTGCATAGCTCACCCTATCTGTGTGTGTGTGGCGATGATCGGGTAATTTATTATCTGGGAGTAGATGATGTTTCAGGTGAGCCAGGAGCTGCTTAGGAGCAGAGAGTGGGAACAGAGATCTTGGGATTGTTTATAAAGCATTTTTAAATAATTTTCTATAATTTCATTATGGTTTTGGACTCCAAATTTGTAATAGGAGGATTTGAGTATTTTATTAATACTTTATTTATTTATGTTGGAAATTAAATTTAAAGGTTTTGAATTTTTCCCGTGTTTTTGGGAAATGCCTTATTGAATAAATGATGTATTTATTTCTGCTTGTTTATTTTATTTTATTTTAAGTAATATCTTACTGGAATGTTACAGAGATAAAAAAGGTGTGTGTGGGAGTGGTGATGGGAAAGAATTAGAGAAGTGTAGAGAATATCTTTCTTTGGTCATGACAAAGTGCGTATTTATACTCACACCTTGCAATATCAATGCAATCTTAGCCTTAATTGTAATGAACAATATAAGGAAGGAATTGGTCATGATAGTAGCACATTATGGAGATGAAATCATAGCAAATCAAAGTACAAAATCAATCAAGATCAGTAATATTGATTTTAACTGTTAACAAATCATAGCACAAAAATCAATCCTAATTAGTAATATTGATTCTAATTATATGAAGAGATATTGCTTTTAATTTAATCATATCACTAATTTCTCTATTAGAATAAAGGTAAAAGATATGTTGAGTTGTTGGGCTTATGAAAGGGAGTGTGATAACAAATAAGGCTCTTCCTTTTTTTTTTCTTTTTTTTCATCTCTCTTTTTTTCTTTTTTTTTTTTTAAATTAAAGTTTTTAAATCTTTGAAGAAAATTTTGTTTTAAATTTTTTTAATTTTCCATTAACTAAAAAAATTATTATTTATTATTTTTTGTTTTTTTTTTCTTGGTTAAATCATTCCAGAGGTCCCCATTTTTGTAGCGAAATCTCAAGTAGGTCCCCTATTTTCATTTAACTCAATTGAGTCCCTTCTTTTGAAAATTCGTTGCAATCAATTCCTTTTTGTTAGTTGTACAGTAACAGTGTTAATTATGTGCCATGTGTCAGCATGTGTTTTTTTTTTAATTTTTTTTATAATATTAATTTTTTTTATAATTTAAAAAAAAATTGCCACATGTCAATCTAACATTGTGCCACGTGGCAGAGACAATGTGATTTGGCAGTGGCAGTGCCACGTGTCACTATTGGATGTGAAAAGTCTCAATGTAGTCCTTGTATTTGTTATTTTGTCTCAATTTGGTCCCAATTTTTTTAGAACTAAATCAATTTCATCCCTATATCAATTTAATTTTTATATAAATTTTACAATAGTATTTTATTATAATTGATAATTTTAAAAAAAATTAAGTTTATTTAAATGTATATTTTGCATTGAACTTTATTTAAATATTGTTTCAAATATTTATATATCAATAATTTATAGACAAATGTTAGAATTTATATTTAAAATTTTATATTTGAATTTATAAAATTTTTATTTTTAAAGCAACTCTAACATGTATCTATAAATTATAGATATATAAATATTTTTAAAAAAATAAAATAAATATCAGTGCAAAATATACATTTAAATAAACTCAATTTTGTTAAAAATATCAACTATCATAAAATATCATTGTAAAATTTATATAAAAATTAAATTTGATAAAAGAATGAAATTGATTCAATTTTAAAAAATTTGGGACCAAATTGAGACAAAATAACAAATACAGGGACTACATTGAGATTTTTCACATCTAATAGTGACACGTGGCACTGCCACTACCACATCACATTGTCTCTGCCACGTGGCACAATGTCAGATTGACACGTGGCAATTTTAATTCTTTTAAAAAAATTTAAAAATTTAAAAAAATTTAAAAATTAAGAAAACCACGTGCTGACACGTGGAACATAATTAACATCATTACTGTACAACTAACGGAAAGGAACTGATTGCAACGAATTTTCAAAAATAGGGACTCAATTGAGTCAAATTAAAATTGGGGGACCTACTCGAGATTTCGCTACAAAAATGGGGACCTCTGGAATGATTTAACATTTTTTCTTTCGAAAATAAATTTATTCACCCGAATGAAATTGGGTGTTGATAAGTAGAAATGGGAGGTCCTCAAGAACTCCTGTTACAGCGGCATCAGGTAGTGGGGACGTGTTGGACGTGGGCTTCAGTGAAGATGGTGGAAAGAAGAAGAAGAATAAGAAATGAGTAGCAATAATGGAGGAACAAAGTTCACAGTGAAAGAGGAGGAGAAAGCAACAATTATTGCACTGGCGCAATAGAATAGGGACTTGGCTCTAATGTGAAATTTTGTAAAAATTAACCATAAGTAGAGTTTTAGGCTTCGGTTCTTTATTAAACTAAAGCCTATAAACTAATAGGCTTTTGTTTTACTAAGAACCAAAGCCTAAACCTTGCGACTAAAATAAAAAATTTTAAATACAATGGACTTTTTGAAATTATTGGGAACCTTTAGACATTGGTTCCCAAACAATTGAAACTTCTTTAGTTGTAGGTTTCGATTTTTAGAGAACCTAACCTTAAAAGTTCCCAATAAAATCAAATAGACTTTTTACACTTGTACTGTATAGGAAGGGTAATGCTACATACTAAACAATGGCCATGAAGCTATCTATCCATCGCTTTACAATTTTTTATGATTATTTTACATGAATTCTATGGACACAATCATGTTTAAGTTAAATAATAACATTATAAGAAACTAAAATAACTGATAACGCTGTCGTTGACGCGTTCAAATTAATACTACTTATCTATAACAACTTCAGTATTGTTAAGAAAGTAGTCAACAAAATAGTAAGGGTAAAGTAACCCAAAGTCGTCTCCCAACGAACAC
>Ga0214543_1010474_pt1 | contig 13702 bp, 10 predicted proteins | sample CNSS2metaG_FD_160094 | JGI IMG/M metagenome (GOLD analysis project Ga0214543, IMG submission 160094) | Root nodule microbial communities from cowpea collected in UCLA plant growth center, Los Angeles, California, USA - CNSS2 | ecosystem: Host-associated > Plants > Roots > Nodule | place: USA...
CATCATTGGAGTGAAATGGGTATATAAAACAAAGCTCAATCCTGATGGAACTATACAAAAGCATAAGGCCAGATTGGTCGCAAAAGGATACTCACAACAACCAGGAATCGACTACAATGAGACATTTTCTCCAGTCGCACGACTAGATACAATAAGAGCTCTAATAGCCCTAGCAGCACAAAAAGGATGGAACATCTATCAACTAGATGTCAAATCAGCCTTCCTAAATGTAGTGCTCGAAGAAGAGATTTATGTTGAACAACCTCAAGGCTTCATCAATAAAGGCAATGAAGGCAAAATACTAAGACTGAAAAAAGCCTAATATGGCTTGAAGCAAGCTCCTCGAGCATGGTATAACAAGATTGATCAATACTTCATCGATCAAGGATTCAGGAGGAGCAAAAGTGAGCCCACACTATATATTAAAGCACAAGGTCAGCATCACCTCATTATCTCCTTATATGTCGATGATCTTATCTATATAGGAAAAAATTTGGAGATGATGAAAGAATTTAAAGAAGACATGATGAAGACATTTGAGATGACCGACCTTGGGTTGATGAACTATTTCCTTGGTATAAAGGTGAAACAATAAGAAGACGACATATTTATCTCTCAAAAGAAATATATTGAAGCCCTATTGAAGAAGTTCAAGATGTATGATTGTAAACTTGTCTCTACTCCATTGGTGGTAAATGAGAAACTACAAAAAGATGATGGAGCACAAGAAACAGATGCATCACGCTACAGAAGTTTGATTGGAAGTCTCTTATATCTCACAGCCACAAGACCAGACATTATGTATGCCACAAGCCTTCTATCAAGATTCATGCAAAAGCCAAGTCAGATTCATTATGGAGTAGGGAAAAGAATTTTAAGATATCTACAAGGCACAAAGGAGTTTGGAATATGATACAAAACCATGACTAACTCAAGGATCATTGGCTACACCGATAGTGATTAGGCAGGATCAATAGATGACATGAAGAGCACCTCAGGCTATGCTTTCTCGCTTGGATCGAGAATATTCTCTTGGGCATCAAAGAAGCAAGCAACTGTGGCACAATTAACAGCTAAAGCGAAATATGTGGCTGCTGCTGAAGCAACAAGTCAAGCTATATGGCTTCGAAAGATATTCAAAGATATGGAAGAGAAACAAAGTGGACCTACTACAATCAACTGTGATAATAAACCAGCTATCGCAATGACGAAGAACCCAGTACATCACAGTAGAACAAAACATATAACAATTCAATACCACTTCATCAGAGAAGCGGAAAAAAATATGAAGATACGACTTGAGTACTGCCCGACAGAAGATCAAATTGCAGATATCTTCACAAAGGCTTTACCAAGACCAAGATTTGAACTACTACGCGCTATGCTTGGAGTTACCGAATTTGCATCAAGGAGGAGTACTAAAGTATAATTCAAATTCTAGAACAATCTAGAAAAATCTAAGATAGAGTTATTGAAATGTAATGAAACTTCTAGAGTATTGGAGAAAAGCTTAGGATAGGAAGAAAATTCAAGAACATTGTACTATGTAGAAAACTCTAGAAGTATTTGCATTAGTTCTAGTTAGGAGTTTCTAGAATAATCTATGGGTCTATAAATACCCATGTATCCTACCATTTGTAACATCAAGAACAACTAACACAACATCCAATACAACTACTCTCAACTACAAAATACACTTCTTCCAACTATAACTTTCACATTCTATTATCTCCACAATTTTCTCTATCCCATCAACTATTCCTTTCACTACCTCAAAATACTATCAGAAATTATCATATATAGCATATTTTTATTGTTTTACGTAAAACAAATCAAAGCTCTTCTTTTAAAACAAGTCTTATATATATATATATATATATATATGTGTGTGTGTGTGTGTGTGTGTGTGTGTGTTCATTTATTTATTTATAATAGACAAGTTGACGAGAAGAAGGAAGAAAAAATAATAGTTTGGCAGAATGGGAGGAAGATCTAAGAAGAAAATCACCGTGAACGAATGATCCAGAATACACAACAATGGTAGGGAAGGCTAGAAACAACGTTCGTCTTCTCACATTTTTTTGAATAATTTTGAAGAATATGACATGTGGAAGATCTTTAGAAGATGGGGAAAGGTGCAAAAAAGTTTTCATATCAAGAAAATTAAATCATAGAGGATAAGATTTGGTTTTGTTCGATTCCTTAGTGGAGAATGTAGAGATACTAGAAAAGGATCTGGAGAAAATTCAGATAGGAAATGCCAAGATACATGTAAACAAACCTCGATATAGAAGAACTAAAGGAACTCAGAGTGGAGGGTGGAAAACAACAGACAAATCATATGCCCAAGTCATAATGAATGGAAATAAAATTATCAATTAAAATGCAAACCGGAATGGTGTCCAACTAAATGTGGAGGAAGAAACATTGGTGTGGCTAAATAAAAACTACATTGGTAGGCTCTGTAATTACAACCAGCTGGATACACTGAAAGAAAATATTATTCTTTGGGGAATGGGTTGTCTAAGAGTAAGGTATTTGGGTGATGATATGGTACTGCTTTCGGGAATTGAAGGAAAGAAGCTGAATGAAGTATTTTAAGAAAATAGACCTTGGTTTGGAACAATGTTTCAATCAATATTGTTATGGTCCAACGAAAAATTACCTTCACATAAGTTGGTATGGGTAAGATGTAGTGGGTTACCTTTATCACTTTGTAACAAAAAGTGTTTTGAGAAGGTTGTGCTCCCGATTGGAATGTTACATGATGTGGATGAAGAAATAAAAGCTTGGACATTATTACAATATGCAAGATTGAGAGTTTGAATACCAAACAAATTCATGGCAAATAGAAATATGGAGATCAAAATCATTAGAGTTGTATATAGAGTCATACTCAAGGAAGAAATCAATACTAGAGCAAACCAAGGATGTAACTATGGAAGGCATACAACACATTACAAATAGCAACTCCACAACGGCAAACTTTGTTGATGAAGATGAGGAAAACCAAACAGAGGAGGAGGATAGTGACGATAAAGAGGTCACCTAGGGAAAGGAAACGCCACAGATCGGTGATGAAGCGTACAATCACAGTGGCGACGTGAATTACTAGAAACAAACAGAGGAACCACACTACCGTTATCAAGATAACGTAAATTGGGAAGGAATTGAAGGGAATCAGTATGTTAGAGACAATGAACCAAAACTAAAAACGAATGAGGAAAATGTGCACAATAGAAAATTAACGTTCAATAAGCATGGGGATGGGTGAAACTAAGTCCGCAACACCTTGAAGTCAAATAGGGGTCTGGGATGTGCTTGATGGTGGACACATGATGGGCATGGAACTGGTTGAGTTCCCGTCGGCTACTAATGGGCGAGGAGTCCTTAGTATGGTGATTGCATATGTCAGGTGCACGATGGGCAAGGAACTGTGATGTTCCCGTCAGCTACTATTGGGCGAGGAGTCCATAGTATGGTGATTACGTGCGTGCCAGGATCCAAGTATGAGACTTGGATGTTTTACTACAGGCGAGGTGTCTGTAGGGCAGGACTATGAGCGGGATAAGATCATAAGGTTGGACCACGAATGAGTTAATTTCGTGGGAGCACAGGGAAGTCCCAAGACCTAGTTCATGCATATGACTTATGAAGGACTATGAGGTCATGGTTGGGTGAGTTTAAAAGTATGAGGTTTATAGTTATGTTATTTTAGGATGGGAAACATGTTTATTTCATATATCTGTTTATATTTTTATTGTGCATAGCTCACCCTATCTGTGTGTGTATGACGATGATCGGATACTGTGTTATCCGGGAGCAGATGATTTGACAAGTGAGCCAAGAGATGCTTAGAGACGGAGAGCATGGGCTACTTGGGATTTTGAGAGAAACTCTATTGTTTTGATTTTGATGTAAATATTTTTATGTTGAATTTTAATATCATTTGTATATAACGATATGGTACATTCGGATTATGTATGGTACCAGTTATGTTCTTTTTTAAATTTTCTCGCGTTTTTGGAAAATAGTTTATGTTCAATGCAGTATTTATTGTGATTCGAATTTTATTTGTTTAATATCAGTAATATTCCTTTGGGATGTTACAAATGAGGGGATAAGGAAACAACACAAGCCATGCACGAAAATGATAGAGAGTCCACGAGACAAGCAAAAGGTGGCTCATTCAAATGGAGAAAATTTGAATCCGATGGTGTTAATGAATAAAGAGTCATTCGACGTCGATTCTTTTCAAGAACGAAGGCAATTTTCGAGAGTCAGTTACGTACGGAAAATGTATTAGCACCCCACAACGTCCGTCCTAAGACAATTCCCTCTAATTAAGTATGCAAAATAAAAGTATATTTGTTGTTCCCCAAACATCAAAGAAAATAATGCACATACAAGATAGTAAAGATAAAAAACAAAATTATTATTTTTATTTGTTAGGCCTGACAAGGATTGTACCTTGCTCCTACATATTACTAGTTGGAAGATCAACAATCATGTAGTTCTTTGTAAAATACTACTTGAGATGATGAGTTAAATTTTGAAAATTTTAATATTTTTAATTATCAAGAGAATTTGAAATTCAACATGATAAAAATCTAAGTTATCAAGCAAATCCGAGACTTGACATGATATTCAATAATTATATAAAATGAAATATAATTTATAATTTATAATTATATTATTTTATTTTATTTTTCCAAATAAGAGAATTAAAAGTCTACGAAGGAGTATTTTAGTAACGAAGCAAATCCAAGACTTGACATGATATTAATAATTATATAATTTTTAATTTTTAACTTTATTTTTTAAAATAAGAGAATTAAAAGTCTATGAAGGAGTATTTTAGTTATCAAGCAAATCCAAGACTTGAGATGATATTCAATAATTATAAGAGTGTGGATTTTTCAGTGTAGTTAAGAGTGTTATGTTTGTACCCCTGTATTTCCAAAAAATTGTTAATTTTCAATAATAAGAATATTTCTGATACAAACAGGATGCTTCCAGCTTCTGAACTTTGGATAGGTATAATAACTTTATCCACTAACCTCGATTCAACGGCCTGCAGAAAAAATATATATAAACATATCATTATAGAATCTATTGGATAGGACATCATATGGAGACAAAGACAAAGGTTGAAATAAACAAGGAATGGGAGTGTGAGGTCTCAAAGTCATCACATGGCACTATCTCACACTTTGGATATGCTTTCAAAGATGTTTCCTCAGTATATGCTTATATAAGGCTCTGTATATAAAGTAATTCACTACTTAGAAGTGGTAGTGATGGTATGAATCTTTTATTTGAAAGAAACTACCAAGCGTCCTACCTTATAATCAACACACAATGTTAGTGTTCTTCTTTGCAACAGCCTTGGACATACCAAACATCTTAAATAAACCAAAAGCACACATTGTGGAGGTGAACAAAAATTCCCAGATAAGAAAGCTTAGGTTCAACACAACAAAAACCTTTTGAACTGATTTCTTGAAGCAAGTTTGACGCTCATCCATAAAAGCATGAAACTCGTCAATATCTTTCAAGTCCTTCAAAAAAGTGGCTTCTTCATTCTTCTTCTTTCACCATGAAGTAACATTTGACAATTGTAAAATTGAAATTATTCCAACATAGTTCAAGACTCAAATTATTCCAAGAAAAAAGTCACTCAGAATTATTAAAAGCAGTAAAATAATCAAGTAATGAAATTAGTTCCCAAAACACTCTACTACAATAAATTAACTTAATTCTGTATATGCATAGGTTCTAACTAATAATTTTGAATACAAGAAACATAACATATTATAACTAGATACTAAAAAGTAACACTACCTTCATAGCAAATTTTTTTATTTGTCAAGAAAAATCAACATAATTGGTATTTAATAATAGAAGCTATGGAAAATATTGAAAACGAATATGCACCCTTACAAGAAACACAAACACAACATGGGATCAATAAAATGTGCTTGGAAACTCACCTCCTGCAGTAAAGAAACTTATGCTTACACAAACTCACCTCCTCCCTCGTTGATCTCCTCCCGAGTCTTGTGTTTCTCGCTGTTGTTGTCATCTTTGATGAGGTTTTCGTTGACCTCGACGTCGTCAACAACGAGTTTAGGTGAGATAGGAGCGACGATAGAGGGGGAGAAATGGTGGTGTGGCACATAAGGAGGGGTCAAGCGGGCGATACTCGATGAAATTGATGGAGGTGAAGGTGACCTGGAGGAATTGGAATATGGGTTTGCCAACGGTGAAGGTGCTCTGGTATTTTGTGTGCTTGACGGGATTAGGGTTTTGAAGGGACTAGGGTTTTGAGAGTGTATAAGCTATTTCCACCAAGAGGTAGAAGGGATGAAAGGGGAGAGGGAGAGGGAGAGTAGAGAATAAAAAATTAGAGAGATAAAATAAAGAATCGAAAAAACGTGTTTATAACATTATTTGAAAAAAATGGCAGTTAAAATTGTCATATTTTATATGCAAAATATGACGGTTCAAAAAATAACAATTAAGACTATCACATTTTACATGTAAAATATGGCGGTTCAAAAAACGTCGTATTATTAAGTAAAAACCGAAGATTTTAAATAACTGTCATATTAAAACCGCCACTATTTACACAATTTTTTGTAGTGTATAAATGAAATAATATAATTTATATTTTTTAAAAAAGAGAATTAAAAGCCTACGAGAGATATTTCTATTTACCAAGATAACAATAATTGCATCCCAATGAAGAGAGAAAAAGGTCACACATATAAATTAAGTTTCACATGGATTAATCACTCAAATAGAGACGTTCATTCGCAATCAGAGTTGTTGTTGCAATTGAACATTAAGCTTCAATTGACCCATATCAATCATGAATCAAAACCTAAAGTCACCTAACATTCGAACCCCAAACACATTTAGCCAATTAATGGGTCCATCAATTATACACTTGATATTATAACAGAGTAATAAAGTCAAGATTCACAACCCGTTAATTTTATTATGCTCACCAAAACATGAATAACATTAGGAGCAAAAAAGAACTTACCTTTCAAGAACACGAACAAAGTTAATCTGACCGAGCGGATAATGAGGTGATCCCATTTGCGTGTGTGCTCTCGTAATAAAAAAAGAAGAGAGGTCTTAAGTTTTTTTTTTTTTTTTTGCCTTGCATTGGAGAGATTTTGTGCTTATATAGATACATTGGGATACCACTGAAATCCTAATCTTTAATTATAATGAAATATATGAGGAAGGAATTGGTCCCGATGAAATATATTATAGAAATTAAATTATCGCATAATATCAAGGGTATTAATTATAATTATTAAAAAAATATTGTCTGTAATTATTAAAATCACATATTTTCTGGCACATAAGATCTTGATGCAACATATTATGTAAATAAAATCATAACATAATTTTCATATAATTATTTTCTAATTATTACAAGGAATATTTGCTTCTAGTTATTAAAATTGTACCTTTCTCTGAAAAACATTTTTAATTTGAATATTTGCTTCTAATCATTAAAATTGTACCCTTCTCTAAAAAATAATATTACTCGAAATATTTGCTTCTAGTTATTAAAATTGTACCCTTCTCTAAAAAACATGTATTTTAAAATATCATTTTCTGACATGTCATGTGAGAAGTGTAAATAGCAAAAAGTGAGGGTGAAAATATGTATAAAACATTTGGGCTCATATAACGGGAGTGACAATTAAAAACAAATTGGGATTTTATTTATTTCTTCTTTTAATGCTAGAAAATCTAAAGAAAAATTATTATATTTATTTCCATTTTTCTCCTTTTTTTTTGTTTTTTCTATCACTAATTAAAAACATATAATTTTTTTATTTTTTTTAGGACAAATTTATTTATCCAGACGAAATTGGATTTTGACAAATTGCAATAGAATTTTTTTGCTAAAGAATGACAATACATAGGCAATACAAATTTGCAAAATAGGTAAAGAAATAGGAATAACTAATTCCAGTGAGGAAGAAACGATATAAGATTCCGAAAAATAGGAATAATGTGGGTATAAAAATGGCGTGCTTACAAGAAACAAAATTTGAATCAATAAGGAATGAAAATTGTTATGAAATGTTGTGTATTCTTTAAGGAAATAATGATTATTTAATTATTGCATTTATGTTTAGAACATAATTATTTAATCTTTGCCTAAACAATTGTCTTATTGGGAATCAAACTCATGACCTTGGCTTTGATACCAATTATCGGATTAAGCGATTACCATTAAGCCAAAACGTATAGTTAATAGTTAAAGTGCAACTCTTTCTTCTTAAGATTGTAGCAACCAAAGTGTCATGATTTGATTGTGACTTGGCCCAACTACCCTCCACCACAAGACAATTGATCCATCTTACAATAATTTAATTAGGTCATATAATTGTAATTTAAAAATATTGTTAAATTATCATAATTTTAAGAATATGGTCTAAACTATCCGACATTAACAACTGTTGCCTATAACTATCAACATTTTCTTCCATATTTCTTAAAACAAATAGACAACATTTTTTTGTATACTTTCTAGGTTTAAGGCAAATAAAAATCACTATATAAGCAACAATAGAAAAAAAATTGTGGCTTATTCCTATTTTACGCAATGTTTTTCTAGTTGTTGTCATTCCAGCGTTGCTTAATCTATAAGTATGAAAAATATTCATAGTGTATAGTATAACTGATAAGGAAACAACACAAGGAAGATGCCATAATTTCATTGTTTTGTCCATATTTTCTATGGCCAACTTGTAAAAAAATGTTGCCTAAATAATCAACGATTTATAAAATGTTGCCTTTTGTAGTTTTAAGACACACTTATATATTTATGCAACACTTTTATACATTTGGTCTAGTTTAGTGTGGTCTAAGATGTGAAGAATAGTTTTATATGTGAAAGATATATTAGTAGTAGTGGTTTCTTGGTCATGTATGGAAAAAGTAAAAGGGAAGATGTGCCAATTATGATTATGAATGTGTACTCACCATGCCAACTAAGCAAAAAAAAAAAAAAAAAAAAAAAAAGCGAGATGTGGAAGGAAACAGTGAACATAAGAAAAATAGTCTATGTAAACTATTGTGTGTTGTAGGAGACTTCAATGTTGGTAGGAATACTAAGGAGAGAAGAGGCATAAAAACAGGGGGAATAAGATAAGAGAGATAAATGGATTTAATAAATTCATAGAAAACCTAGAGATGGATGACATACCAATGGTTGGGCGAAAATATACTTGGTATAAAGTAAATGGATTTGAAAAATGTAGGTTGGATAAAGTTCTAGTAACTAAAGAATGGGTGGATAAGTGGGAAGGCTATAAGCAATAAATTTTAGACAGAGTTGTTTTTTACCATTGTGCATTGATAGTAAAGACAAAAAATATAGATTAGGGCCCCAAACCATTTAGCACATTTGATATATAGCAAGAGCACAATGGATTTAAAATGGAACTAGAAAGATCTTAGAAAATTCATACAATTAATGGGCAAAAGGAATGTGGGTCTTAAAAGAAAAATTAAAAGCACTTAAACACAACCTTAAATTCAAGATACTTTCTCTCAATCTTGCAGCGGAAAAGAGCAAAAGATGAAATTAAAGGAGTGAACATTTTATGGATTTGGTGTGAGCACCCAAATGTTGTTAAAGGAGAAAATAAGTAGTTCTTTAAGAAAAGATTGACAAATGAAACAACTAATGGCATTAGGCTAGATAATATTTATTTCCCAACCATAACAGTTGAAAATAATAGAATGTTGACATCCAATATCATAGAGAAGGAAATAAAAGTTGTTGTTTGGCAATGTGAGAGCACCAAAAGTCCAGGCTAGACGACTTTAATTTTGGATTCATAAAACAACATTGAGAGATATTAAAAAAGGAATAGATACAAGCTGTGAAGGATTTTGAAAAGAGAGATAATGCCCAAGGTTTCAATGAAACATTTATATCTTATACCCAAAATTGACAACCCTATAGACCTAGATGAATATAGACCAATTTCTCTAGTAGGATGCATATATAAATGATATCCAAATCCTTGTTTAATAAGCTGAAAAGTATACTCCCTAACATAATAGACACTATTCAGTCGACATAAATCAAAGGATGCCTAATCATAGTCAATGGCAACCTAACTCAATAATTCAAACCAATAAGATGTCTTAGACAAGGAGATCCTTTGGAACCCTCTTTATTTATAATAGTCTTTGAAGGCCTAGTTAGGATGGTTAGACAAGTTGTTAAGAGACAACTTTTAGAAGGAGTTAAAATAGGGAAAAATGATATTACAACAAGTATGTTGTAGTTTGTAGATGATATATTGTTTACTTGTAAGACAGATAATAAAAAACATAATGGTGGTTAAAAGTATTCTTAAATGTTTTGAACTAGCATGAAACCTTAAAATGAAGTTCCATAAGAGCAAAATTGGTGGACTGGGTATAGAAGAAAGTGAACTAAGGAGATATTCATTGATTCTCAACTGCAAAATAATGAGAATATTGTTTAAATACTTAAGAATGGATGTGGGAGGCAACCTAAGGGGACAAAATTTTTGGAAACCAATCATTGATAAAATAAAAAATAGACTTACAAAGTGGGGAGGAAGACAACTATCTTTTGTAGGAAGAGTGTGATTGATTAAGGCTTTAGTTACATCATTAGCTCTATATGACATGTCATTGTTTAAGATGTCGGCTTGTGTGAGTTAACAAATAATCATAATACAACAAAAAATTTTGTGGGGATGGGGAAAAGAGGATAAAAAGATAGCTTGGGTTCGATGGACAAAGTTGTGTCAATGTAAGGAAGAGGGTGGATTACAGATTAGCATAACTCAATGTTTACCAACTAAGGAATAATTAAAACATATGGGGTTGTAGGTTAGAAAATGTTCTGTGTGTTATGTGTGGGGAGAGTGAGGAAACAATCAACCATTTGGTTTTTAGAAGCAGGATAGCGACTAAATATGGCATATGTGTGATTTTTGGGTAGAGTTACCTCGGAGGAAAAACTAGTCAAAACCCTAGAGGAAAATCTGGTCAAAACCTTTGAGAACTAAAATCAATCAAATATATAATGATTGAGTAGAACATCAAAGGAAGGAGGTTTGAAATGCAAAAATTTCTTGCGAGAAATTCAAATTTTCAAGGACATGTTCGGTTACGTGGTATTGATAAAACCTTATTAGACATAATTATTGCATGGATAGAGCACTAGACAATGGACAATGAAGTAAGCACATTATGCATGTAGGAATATAACTTTTGTAATTAATATGATATGAAAAATTATGAATATCATTGTCAAGATTAAAATATATAGAAAAAGAATTTTTGGATTACAAATGTAAGGTATTATTATCTTATATCATGAACAATCTATTTGGGAAACATTATACATAATTTTGTATAGGGTTAGAACACCCCAAGTGTTCTTTTATATATATATATATATATATATATATATATATATATATATATATATATATATATATATATATATATATATTTGCTGATAAAAAAATAAAATAAAAATTTCAACTCCATTCTATTAAATATATTATTATATCATTAAAGAATGTTCTCGTATTTACACAAATGTTGGACACTCAAAGAGGTTAAATGGCAATGATGTAGGCTTTCAAGATATTTTGAAAAATAGTATTAATGTAGTTCATAAAATATTAAAAAAAATATTAAGAATCGTCATTTGTGGAGGTTAAAATTACAAGTTTTATCGATTAAAAACTGATACAAATGAAATTTCTAATAGTATATTACATGTCAAAAACTACTTGTGACAATAAAATTTAACCGCTAGTATTGCTGTCAGAAAAGAAAAAAAAATTACTTTTATCTTATGATATTTTATTATATTTTGACGATTAAAAACCGTCACAAAATATATCATATTTTGACAATTAAAAATCGCCAAAAAATATATCATTTTTTACCATTAAAAATCGTCACAAAATATATCGTTTTGTTAGTTAAAAACCACTCCTAAATATATTATTTTTTACAGTTAAAAACCGCCACAAAATATATTATATTTTGATGGTAAAAACTACCACAAAATATATCATATTTTTACAATATTTCAATAATTAAAAATTACAAAAAATATTTTTTAAACTGTAAATTGTCTACACAAATTCTAATGAAAATGACAAAAAGTTTACTAAAAAATTAACTCCTAACAAGACTTCTAAAATTCAATACCTAAACCTCAAAAACTCTACTATAATGGCTAAGAAATTGCAATTGCACTAAACTAACCTAAGAAGCTGTAAAGAGACTACCTAACAAGATAAAATTGGTAAAATCTAACTAAGAAACAACTCAGTTTACAAAAACTACCTAAAAAATTAAAATATTAACCAATTTTGCAAATAGTTTGAAATTCTTTATAATTATTATCATATGCAAACCTCTGAAATGAAAAGGAAAACGTAAGTTATGCACGAGTTATAGTTTAACAAGAAAAATCACTAGTGCATGCACTAGTTATGACCTGTAAAAGTTAGGAAAATCCACTAAAAACAATTTTAAATTTGAATACTAGATAAAGTAAGCATGCTTTGTAGTCCAACAAAAGAGAATATAAGGATTTAGCAACTTACTGGACAATTCAACCTAAAACTTGAAACAACAACTTACCATGACTTTATGCTCCTAGCCTTTTGGATATTGCTGCCATTACGGGTTTAAAGCCCACAGAAACGCGCAACACCTCTCTGCCTACCCTCATGTTGTTAGCATGGAGAAAGACATTCATTGGGATAAGAAAGCTTATGGTAGCTTTTTTGATGACCACTTCATCAATGACGATGAAGTAGGACTCTTGCAGAACATGTCTTTCTTATTTGTGTAGCCATGCTTTTAGTCTTCGATTGATTCAAATTTCTTCACAATTTTTTAACCTTGCTTACGTCCTCCATATATACTGGTTCCTCACTATCTGCTTGGAAAAACTTTTGCTTTCCCATGTATATACCTTTTTTTCTCAAGTTGTTGATGTGTTAGGTTCACCAACTCTTCAAGACAATCTCTTTTCTCCTTTTTAGTTTATCCAGTTGAGTTGAGTATGACATCCTTTTTACTCAAACTAAAGAAAATCGATGATGGGTAAAGGAAAGTCAGGTTCATATTTCATTTAGTAAAGTTTTAGTTGGATAAATCTCATTTCGTATCTACAGCATCAAATGATTAAAATTTGGTTAAAAGAACTAAATGAACATATTTAGAGAATTTAGAGATTAAATTAGTTTAATATCTTTAAGAAAAATTAATTCTAATTTTTACTAAAATTTAAAAAATAAAAATATATTTAATCATTTTTTAAAAATCATTACTTTTTTTTTGGGATTTGAAAGAGAAAACAGTATTGAATTGTACGTCACACACCAAAAGAGAATAAAGGCAAATAGTCGATCTGCCTTGATTTATAATTTGAAAAGTACTATGACGTTTTGCATAACCAATTAAGAGAGAAAAATACAGTAAAAAAGTTAATTTCATATATATAGGTTGATGAAAGGGAGAAAAAATATACTAATTTGGTAAAATGCATAAGATCCACTGAGATATCTATCAATGCAATTATTGGAGATGTGACTGCGTACTGGAAGAGTGATGTGAACACAAACACGAAAGAAAAGTTTCGAGCTTG